>Ga0307513_10004262_pt1 | contig 19133 bp, 9 predicted proteins | sample 15_EM_MG_FD_202174 | JGI IMG/M metagenome (GOLD analysis project Ga0307513, IMG submission 202174) | Populus trichocarpa ectomycorrhiza microbial communities from riparian zone in the Pacific Northwest, United States - 15_EM | ecosystem: Host-associated > Plants > Roots > Unclassified | place...
TCAATGCATAATGCGTATGCATTAGTAAGAGTAGAGAACTGGTTCTCTAATCATCGTTCCAATCAGTTAGCCATATCTTGAAACGTGAACTCTTTTGAGGTTCCTGAGTAGTCTCCCAGATGCCTCCTGGAAGTCCCTACTCAGGAAGCTTGGGTTCGGATATATGCTCTCCCCTATGGTGGCATATACCTCGCGTATAATTATGCAAGCTATTCCCGCTAGGGTAATAATTGTTGTCTACTTTGTGACTATTTTGTGACTGTTAACCCATCAGATCATGGTAGGGCAAAGAATGTTATGTGTGTGTAAATACCAGTGTGACTGCTGTTTTGTTACCTGATAGTGAAAATATTTTCATGGTATGATACAACAATGGGAAATCATGGAATCCTACTTCAGTATATAGTTGTACTACCAATATTCTACAAGCAATTAATACAAATATCAATTGGATATACTATATCAGAGAGCAGACGGGCTCGAGGTCTCGAGCGTGGGGATGCTAGTAATGCTGTACTCGGGTCAGGGGATAAATGATGAGACGGACAGGGGTTTATGGGTCCGGGCACTTGGTACAGTAGAGGTAAAAAATGATTTAATTTGGCAGGAATATTGCTAGGAAGGGTGAAAAGCTTTGACATCTTGACCCCCTGTCCGTCTCATCATTTACCTCCATACCCGAGTAGATGCTGTAAGCCTGGATTGGTGTACTCGGATACCAGGGCTAGTCCGCGAACACAGTGCTGACAAAGCTAACGACGATATTGGGAATAGCGCACGCACTAAGGGGTGGGGTTGAAAACCAGAAGAATTCCTCGAACGCTTTCTGCTTTAAGACAAGTACCATACTGTATTATACTTGTAATCCGATAGCGAATCACAAGTGTTTTTACGGTATCGGGCATCTCATTCAATGAGATCGGTCATCCCCACGCCCCATTTCAATGCGATGTTTACGCAGGTAATTTAACCCACCAGCGCTGTGTCTTTATTCCTGCATACTTTGGAGCCTCATCTTCTTCCCCGAGCACTGGAGCGCCCAGGAGCACTGAGACGGCATGATAGTTTAGCAGCGCCCTAGATCAGATGAAGGCGTGCAATCGGTACCATGCTGTAGAGTATTACGAGTAGTACGAGTACTCGAGTACAGCATATGAACGAAAGGATGAACGAGGAAATGATCTTTCTTGCCTACCTGCCCCAGAATGCTTATGATATCATAGCACAGGAAGGGAGAACGCCACTCGCTCACGGGTGCCTGTTCACTTCGGAGCATCGTACGCAAGCCACAGCCCCCATCTTATCAGACATTGATCCTCCATCCTCGAGCGAGTCGAGTCCAGCCAACAAATCCTATCAGCTACAGCTCCTAAACCCACCTTCGAAGCATCCATGGCTGCCATTACACCCACAACACCCCAACCCCCAGCTTTAAGCCGTAAGAAAATCCGTATAGTCTGCATATCCGACACTCACAACATCCAGCTCAAACCTCCAGAAGGAGACGTCCTAATCCACGCCGGGGACATGACCAACACCGGTTCCCGCACAGAGCTCAAGAAAGCTATCGAGTGGATAAGTGGGCTAAAACACGAGGTGAAAATAGTGGTTGCGGGTTACCTGGCTCCCTGGCCCCGGTGATTTTAATATAGCTAACAGGGAAAGTTTGGTAGGCAACCACGATGGAGTCACCCTCGATCCGGTATTTTTTAAAGAGTTCAGAGACCACTTCCACGGCAATAACCCCCAATCTCACGAGGAAAATTTACGACTATTCGTTAGTAGTGAAGTGAGGGGTCGGGGTGTTATATATCTGAATCACGAGGCTATAAGAAAGTTGTATTAAAAGACGGGCGAACATTCAAGGTTTTTGGCTCGCCATGGAGCAAGAAGGGTGGGATGTGGGGATTCGGGTACGACGAGCCATCCTGCTTGGACGAGAGTTTGTGGACCGACATTCCGGCGGATACCGACGTTTGACACCTCACCCTATATAACTGAGCGATTGTTGAAGCCTGACTATTTAGGTTATGGTAACTCACGGTCCGCCTAAGAATCACCTCGACGGCCCACAAGCCCCAAAAATCGGTTGTGAGTGCCTCCGACAGGCGCTCTGGAACGTCCGCCCGGCGCTACATGTATTCGGCCACGTCCACCAAGGGCGAGGCGTAGAACTGGTTAAATGGGATATCCGATCCCGCCATATCCAGCACAAGGAGCTCTCCACTACCAGAATTTTAGATTCCGCACCAGAGGGTAAAAAGCTGTTTAAGGTCGACTTGACTCAGATTGCGGAAAGAGAGGAGACTTGCTTAGTGAATGCTGCGATTGTTATGCGGCCTTGGAGGAAGGGGATTGGACATGCTGGGAGGAACAAAGCCATTGTTGTGGATCTCATGGTTGATGTGGCAGACCTCCGGGGCGGGCCCAGAGATGAAATAGTGGAAGGAAGCAGGCCCATTGCAGGGGGGGGGGGGTTGCAAGGGCCTGGACAAACACCGGAAGCCAAGCGGTTGAAAACGTCCATATGGTGTCTTAGTACGCCTGAAGTAATTGTGGGCTGCCCCCTCGCATGACTCCTGATAAGCAATTGCCGGTATCAGATTGCGGGTGTTCTTGATGACGTGATGGGGATGGCCTCGAGCATATCTTATGAATAATGTATAATCTGTCAACAGAATCTTGCCCAAGCATTAATCTTATAGATGTAGGCCTGCGAAAAGCACCCCTAGTGAACCCGAATGCAACCCGAGTGATACTAAGTGACGCTCGCATTTTTTGAGAAAGGATCTGGCAACGTGGGAAAGTGCGAAAGGCCCCAGAGCACTCGCTATAGTATCACATTAAGATAAGCAACCGGCACCACCCGTCGTGTGTAGGTGCGGTGCGGTGTGGGTGGCAGGACTTGGACGTGGGCTCGTCGCATTGGACTTGGGAGTCAACGTAGTGTCCTGAGTGAGATTACCATGACTCGTGGGGACCGGCCATAACACTCTTCCATGACGCACTCATCAGTGTGCCCCCCCGTGCTTGGCGGCCTTCGGCTGTGCACCCACCACCCACAATCCATAACCCCAACCAAATCCCGTCTTCCCCACAGCCAAACCCACCCCCTTCATCATTGATATTCCGGGTATCGGTATGTTTCCTCCTCCAGCCCCGAGGAGACCTTATTGGTAGTTATCGGTGATCAGCACCTATAATCTCTCGTATCTCGAGAATGGATCTGCTCGTTCATACCCCAAGGTTATGTGAGACACTTGTGGTGCCGGTCAATCAAAACCTTCTCTGTACTGAGCCCAAAGTTCTTGGAAAACCTTAGCATACTGGATGATGAGCTCCCCCCATTCCCCGGTGAGGGGGATACTTTAAAATAGTTGTTCCCGCAATTTTGTAAGGAAATCCTTCGCAAAGCCCCCAATGGCGTCTATGTTATTTTTTCTTTATCAATGCGATCGAAGAACAACCGAGGTCGTGTTGCGATGGGTTGCTTGATAGAAAGCATCTAACTCCAACAACGACGACTCCCCATATAACAAAAATGATGGACTAGTTCTAGTTTATTGCTTGGGTGGCTTCGCTAGGGGAAATTGTAATACCTCCTCAAGAAGAGGTTGTCCCTAATTAAGAATTTTTAATCAGGTTGGTCGCAATGGCGGGTTCTGGTTGTCCTGAACCATACCTAGCTGACCCCAGGAGTTAAGATGCTCGGGAGGCCAACTACGGCCTATATACTGCCATTTTATCAGGAAGGGGATCGGGGGGGGTTACTTTCCCCTCATCACTGCTGGAAGCATGTGGTTGACTTTGGAAGATGCGGGAGAGTCTGAAAGATTGGATAGATGCTTGTGGATGATTTGGGAGATTGAGATAGAATGGTTAATGATTTGAAAGAGATTAGATAGCCATGTCTTTCCTTTGTTTATCACGGAAGTGTACGGAGGAATAAAGGCATGGCGGGGATAGAGAGATAGGTGTGGTGATCGACGGAATGATCATGAAGTGCTACTTATGTTTACTTATACACTTGTTTCTGTCATGAGTTTTTAGTTAAGAGTTAAGAGCGAATTTGAAGAGCTGAGCGAGGTGTCTAAGTTCCGTGTGAATTCTCTTTCTATCGTCTACCACTGTGCCAAACATAACCTGCCTACGTTAATAATCACGAGCTGCCATACGATTGAATGGTCCCTTTAGGTGAGAGAAAAACGATAGGTCCCTTGTGGGCACTAAAAGATTGAAGTGAAGGCCTTGGCTTCCCCCGGCAAGGCTGTAGGGTGAACCGGTGCTCCTACGGGGTGGTATGGTTCGACTCTAGACCATCCACCTTGGGGGATGCCTGCCATCGGTTGAATAGCAGAAGAAAAGAGAGATGGAGAAATGGGGGGGAACCGCTTCATTTAGTTTGGAAAAACAGCTGCGAATACAAACTCCACTGGGCAAGTGAGTAGACTGGTTGTCTCTAGGAGGTAGCCACAAAGTAGCCTTTCGGCTCTCACTCGTTTTGTAAAATGGCTGCTCCCTCAGAAAAAAGAAGTACGTATGAGGTTGCTAGTAAAAGGTATTAAATCCGTTCAGGTCCCTAATGGTTGCAGCGGGGGTGAAGCTTCTAGCAGAAGTCGTCTTGGAATCCCATCATCCAAAGCGGTGTTAGAAGGTTCGCACTAGTCCAGATAGTAAAAAAGAGATACATGATATTGGCAAGCATCAAAGGAACCCCGCTAGCCACTGTACGGACCGGACGTCTGTTATCACAAGAAATCACTCGAGTCAGTGTTCCTACGCAACTATGTTGATGCGTCATACAGGAGCTGGCGACGACCCGTCGGGTGCAATTCTTGGGCAGCCTTCTAGTAGAGGTGAGATCTTTTTTTAGTATTACGTAATTGAGTGTATGAGTGTGTTTGAACCGAAGCTCTGGAACACGTTACACGACCCCCAAAATCCTTCCCAAGACAGGACCAGAAAAAAAGAAAAACTTGACCATTTTCCCGTGCTAATCTTAGAGTTCCAAGTACCGGGATTCCTCTGGACGAGATGGGGCTTTAGCATTACCACCGTATGTTGCGGCTGGGACGTATAAACTCCTTTCCTGGAGATATATTTGTTCCAGATCCTAGTGTGATAGGGGGCTTTCGCCCCCTCCCCATACGCGGGGAAGTGTCCAATGCGTATCACATGCCTATGATCCCCTAGCCATCTGAAAATCTTTGGCTGGCTGCGGCATTCCAGTGGGATCCTACGCAAATCCTTCGAGCTCCTTTCCCGTGAGGGGCTTAGCACCCACATTTCCTTGCTGTGCTGGCTTCTGCTTGCTGGGGCAAATGCTGGGAGCGAGGGCAACCTACTGTCCCGTGTTGCTTCCTTCAGTTAGCTAAGCTTCTTCCTCATGCGGGCGCCAGCCCCTCGGGCCGCGGCGCGCCCCCCCCCCCCCCCCTACTCGGTCGAGCATAGCTTATACCTGAGTGCCGATGAAGTACCGGCAAGAGTATTCCAGGTCAGAAAGGCGGGCTCTAATACTCATGTGCTAGTAATACCTGTTTGTTAAAAGTCTCCAAAATGGGATGAAAGGATGTGATTTAGTTACCATTTAAATGATGGCTTCGCGGCCTCCAGATTTTGCAGGGACTGTCTTAACCAGGGAGAAAGACATGTAACTCAAGTTCAGGAACCGTTAGGGAACAGTCACCGCAAAAACTCATGAAATCCACGACCTTCGCCAGCCCTATAATCCCCAGGTCCAGAGACAGAGCCCCAGAGAAGGAATAGCCCTTTTCTGAGGCGATATAAGATCAGTTCATGATATCCTTTGGGTCTCATTAACTATTCTTCGTAGTTTTGCTAAACCGTCAACCCAAACAGGATGGTTTCTGCTGGTAGCCTGATACTGGTAGCAGATTTCAGGTAGTATTTTAACCTGCCCTCTCGGACGACAATATGTGTTGATTAACGAACATGAGTCCTCCATGAATGCCAGCGCAGGATTGCTTGTTTCTAGGCAGGGTTTCTCCTACTCTGCCGTAGATGCGACTGCTGTTTCGTATCTATCTCGCAACATGACCTCATTTGGGGATATTTTGGGGGAAGAGCGTTTCATGAGATTATGTACACTCCCGTTTGAAAAGTCTCCGTAACTGCACTAGTCCATTCATGCAGTTGTTGCTGTTATTACTCCGCTAGCACCAACATGCTACGCCAGCTGCGACTAGATGAATGGGCCAATGTGATTACGGGAACTTTTAAACGGTGAACTTGATAGTATCCCTCGGAGGCCCAGAATGGCCACTCCCCCCCCCTAATTGAGATAGAAGGGAGGGGCTAGTACCGGTAGTTTAGGGGGTGTCAAGGTGTTGCGTGTTTGGCGGTTTGGCAGTTTGACATCGAGTGATAATCTGGGTAATGGCGTCAAAGCTATCCCACAGCCAGGGACTAGAAGGAATCGGAAACAGGGAGCTTCGCTCCCGTGAGCGACCACCGATCGGTATTTTTTTTTAATGATATCACACGAGGCTCTGTTTATTGTATGGGAGAATTTTGCCAACTCCCGCAACTACGGCTACCCCCAGATGGAATACATACCCTCCATTTTAGCGCGGAAGACTCGGTATTGTGGACTTCAAAGTGACAATGCTCTAGTGGGAGGAGAGTGTCGTAGTATATAAAGCCAAGGGCAGAACCTTAGGCACTAGATCCTCGTCCGCCCACATACATCCCACCATTCCCCTCTCTGGGGGAATGTAATAGTCCTGAGGATGGACATAGCATAGAGACAGATGAATATTTTTGCCGGCGGTCGTTGGCAAGATTTCGAAAATTTAAAGCAGTGTCTGGGGAATTCCCGGTCTTGATTCACCCGACTGGTATATCCCAAGTCTCCAGCACAATGCGGTGAATCCCGTTTTCTGTTCCGAGCACCAGAATTGTGTACGGATGGTAGGTTATTACCGATAAAACAATGTCATTTCGCTATTTCTATTCTATAAGGGTCGCAAAATGAGCTAACATACTAGCTGCCAATATAGTAACATAGGCTATTATCAAACCGGAGAGAAACTTAGTGCTGGTTCAGCACTAGGGTCCACCGAAGGCAAAAGTTTTCCAGTATCAGTCAATATCGGATATAAGTAAATTGGAAGCTTTCCGGGTACCGCTCAATTTTCGAAATTCATTTTGCTTGTTCGACTAATTATGTCTACCAGTACCGTACTCAATATCAACAGTAGAGATAAGGTTATTTTGTTGGCTGACTAAACAGCAGACTAGCTAGATCCGCTAACTCATCTAGGAAACAAGAATCTGCATGTCTCATCAGTCTATGGGATACAGTGGGGTCGCTTCGTCGTGGAATAGTGTAAGTGGTCTGTGTGTCCCGGGTGGAGCAGGGTGTGTGGACATCACACCAATAGCAAAGTCATGCGATATGATTCGGCTAGAAAGCCAGGGATTCGTTGTCTTCGGCAACCTCACACCATCTCATCTCCTCTTCTATCATACAGTAGCAAGCACCCACTAATTCCATATATGTTTTTGGGTTTTCTAGGCCATACTTTAGGGTGCTTGCCGGGATTTTCCCGTATTTTTACAAATAAATTCAAGGATTTAACAAAAAAACAAAAAACCCACTAATTCCATATCTCTGGAACAACTATCACTACCTGAATTACTGCTATATTTAGCATTTAAGTGGTCTCAAAAAATTATAGATGGAGGACTATTTTTAACAATTAGATGAGTAATTATCGAACGCTGACGAAATCTGGCTTATCATATCTTTTAGGTGCCCGGCCAAGGGACAAATTTACCCTCACTAAAAACAACCCAGTTTGCTTCTGCTACAGTATACCCCGGAGAGAAACTCCAGTCCTCCCCAAGGGGTTTCCTCTGGTATTATATAAAAGAAGCAACACTTGGGTCTCACAACCTTGAGCCCACTAGTAAGTCTGTTTCGGGGCCTCGGTGATATCTTAGCTTAATCACCAGGCTCCCAGAGAACCCTCTATCTCTGCGAATCTTCCACAATCTACTAGATTTGGAACGCTTTCTGTCTGTACGAGTACTTGAGCAAGGAACATCAGGCCACTGCTTATAATACAGCGGCCAGAACCCAGCACAAGGCTTTTCTGTCGAATTGCAAAACCTGTTCTTCTAATTCCCAAATCTCCCGTGACCAATGTAGGAGCCCAAATTCAATGCTAATGTGTGAGTGGGAATAAAGCATAAGCTGTCTCTAAATGGCATAATCGGGTTGAGAAGCAGCATAATCCGACAGGGCTTGATGTTCGCTATTGGACTGAATAAAGTACGCTTTGGCGCATTCCAGCTCAATATCAGTTTATTGCGGGGTCTCAGGCTCCATAGATCCCGTGCTAGGCTTCAAGAGCTTCTCGTGAGGAAGACGAACGTCCGGTAAGTATCTTTAAATAGTTGGATTTAGATGAGATTTGTATGGGTTCAAGATAAGTTGATTCTCTAACAACCGATTATATGGGCCATCGAGTAAGAAGGCCTCTAGCATCCAAAATTAGGTTCCTGGCATGCTGAAGATCGAAACTATGTGCTATCCGGTTAGTGGGGCAATTAGAAAATGCTTGCATTGGCGTGGTCAGGTTCAGATCGTCAATATCACAAAGCCCACCGGGGGTTTTAGACTAGTAGGGGGATGCACTTCGTTCGAATACAGAGATATAATAGGAATTTAGCTCAGTCAACGGGGATTGCAAATTTCCTTCCCTAGCCCATCGAAAACCAACCTACAGTCGGTGGGCAGTCTTGGTGATCGAGCTGTTTCGCACCAAGAATCGGCAAACACCTCACTTTTCAATTGTTGGTGGCTAGCCCAAAGCCGGATCTCCCATCTCTGAAATTTCTGATTTTTTCCAGTCTCCTCATGCGCGCACGATCTCATGATAAATCCGAAGCATACACATTGCCAATTGAAGGTCCTATAAGCTTGTAAAGTTCCGTCACCGGTTAAAAGTCATCCTTATCATTAATTCACAAAGACACTCGCCAAAGCTACCCCACATAACAACATCTCACAATCTTTGATGAGGTGTGGCATGACGAGGAAGAGTCGCAGTGCTCTGTAAACTGTTGGAAATTCATATATAACTACCGGGTTAGTTTTTGGAAAGCTTTCTGCAGGCTTAGTGTTGGGGCCTATCAAAAGGCCCTTAAAATGACATATTTCGGTGTAAATATGCCCAATCACCGCGGCTTTCGCCTATCCTCTGCCGGCTTTAGGGAGCCCTTATCATGCTAAGATAAGCTCCCGATTGCAGAGGACGGAGTCCAACTATTCAGGTCCAGATGTACCTCACAAGACTCCTCATGTGACCGGTATGGTCACCCTAATGTATCTCTGTGGGTAGCGGCAAATTGTCAGGCTATATATTGCCATGCTGTATGCCTCCCGGGACCGGCAGTGGCACAACGCGCATCTTAACCTCATAATTGGAGAGGAGAGGACTATTCAAAGCTTCAGAATCGGACCGCGCGTCCCCCCACATTGTTCCCCTCTGAAGGGCAAGACACTCTCATTCAAAACATACTTGCTTTATTAACGGGTACCGGTATACGATGCGAGTGCTGTAGATCAGTTGCGTTTGGGGAATGGATACCAACGTTAGAGCTAGTCCTAGAATTCTTATGGAGTGAAGACGCAGCCAGAGGAGATTTATGATGATACCAACGCTGTGATGGTTGAGGGCTAAACCAAAACCTCTTCGCTTTGGTGCAGTGAGGCGTCATCTCTTGCCGGGGTTATTCATATTGAGGGGACATCGGTCTGGAGCTTCCGAAAACAGGTATAGGCATGCCTACCATCGCCGGGTCTATGGTGCCAGGAGCGATAGGGGGGATTGTGTAGCCCATGGCCACAGAGTGGCTTGCGTGTAAATATCGAACCACCATTACCATTCTAAACTTCAAAATAGTCTGGCTGACCAACTTACCTTCTCCCAATTGAAAAAACACCTAGTGAGGGGGTTGCGCACTCCCTCTCCACGGGTTCTAGAACCGTAGTGAATCCGGGACTTGTGAATCCGGGTGGGATGTGGGGCAGCAGGGCTTAGGAGACAATTGCGGGTCATGAGCTAAAGAAGTATACTGGGTGGCGGTAGACACTATGCATAGCCAGAGTATAACTTAAAACTAGGTGATGTTCTGCTACAGGTCCAAGCCCCTCCCTGATACAGGCACACAGGAGGCATCTACATTGATACACATAGAAAAACAGGAATCTTTCCAAAACAAATAAACACAATAAATGTCACTTAGCCTCCACAATTATCCCTGAACCGCTTAGCAGGAACTACCGAGAGCCGAAGCAATCTTTCTACGGATGATAATTTACTTATTCCCGATTCTGCGGTTTTATTACAAGCGTTGATGGGCGGGTATCATCATGTATCACTCGGTCCACGTAACCTCTTCCCCTAAACCAGTAGTTCAGTTTCCTCACGGAACCTTCCTAGCGGGGCGCCACTTTCCTATTTCTATCTGAGCAATATCGAGCCTCTCCCGAGTTCAATCGATGGGCAAACTTCAGCAGGTCAAACAGTGGCTATGTTTCAGATTTCTACAGCTGCACCCCCCCCCCCCCCAGGTTCCCCTTGCTACCCAAGCAGTACCATTATCAACTCAAGCCCCATCTATCCATAAAAACTCCTAATAAGACCAATTTTCGTCACACCTGTAAATAGTAGACTACGGTATTCGATAACAAGGGTTCACAAAATATCTGGTAAAAAAATCTGTACGCACCCGCGGGCCCATGCAAATTCACGACCCCTGATATTGAAAGCTCCTTGCCTGGGACGAGCACAGCTTCCTTGCATCTTGGCATCGCCCCCACGGCAATGTTTTGATTATTGTTGAACGCCACAGTATGACTATGACTTCATAGCCACATCACTTCTCCCAGCATCAGGCGTCACTCACATTATCACTACCTTTCCCTGGCACTCTTGAGCAGTCACACTTGGCGGAAATATTCTCTGCCTATCCCAATTATCTCTGCATACTGTACGGTGCAATTTAACCGCATCTCCTAGAATGTCGTCCCTAATGCGTTTGATTTAAGATTACTCGCTGGAAAATGAAAAGTCCTCTATTAACGGCATGCAACACGAAAAGTCCTGTCCATCGCCCCAGACTTGTCCACCACCTCATGCATTGGGTCGCGAGGCCTCGCGCTTGTCATCTGCCAACTCAATCAACTTCTCACCCCTGCCATCATCGGTCCTTACGATGACCAGCCGATGGCTACCTTGATAACTGGGGGGGGTTTTGAGGCCTCTCTGATCAGATAGTGCCCACTTCAGGTCGGAGCCTCGAGTGGGTTCTTCATCCGAGTGTTTCCAGCTATCTTTATGGTGGAGGAAATGTCATTTCTCCTGCTAGGATGGTTCCTGCCAATCCCGTCCTTGGAACTCGGGAAATATCACACTGACGATTGAGGCAAGCGGGAGAACGATCATACTTTCACTCGAGATATATGCTATCAGTCCCGTCACGCGAGGTATAATCTCCCAGACTCATAATATGCTATTTTTGCCTCGGCTTTGATGACCATTGTAGCCAATCGGGGTCATCCACTATGATTCGAATTTGGATATTCCTGGAGCAGCTTGTGGCTGTAGCGCTCCTAACCACAGCATTCCACGTGGGAGATTGTGGCTGAGGCACCCAGGCTCGCTAAAGTACCGGTAACTTGTGATTGTCTTTTTTTCCAGCCACAGACCATGAACTGAGCAGAGCTTACGCTTCTGGCTGAGCTGAAACAACAGGGGCCTTTTTACTTCCATTCGAGTAAGAGATCAAAAGGATTTCCCACCAAATCAGGCATCTGACGCTCTCGAGGTATGAGAGAAGCTTGAGGAGATTTTCTCTCTCTTCCCTTCGCCACACAAAGTACCTTCCGTACTGGTGCGGTATGGTAGGGTAGGTACGGATACTTGAAGAATCCGTTCTCGAGATGCCCATCTCAAGGTTTAAGACCGAGATGTTTTCATTCAACTCTGAAACGATTAGGATTTGGGCACCAGTCGAAATAAGGTTAGTCATTTTCCTTTGGCGGACACGCACGGTGCCACTCCTCAAGGAGCCAAACCAATTAGGGACAGTGGGACAGGGTGAAAGGAACGGATGTGTGGAGGGTGGAAGGGTTTATCGGCTGTGATGCATGGCGGGAGAAATTCAGGAGGGAGGTGATGCTATCTTGGGTACCCACCATTCTGACATTCCCAGTGTTCACATTGTTCTTTCTGGGGGGGTAATCGAGTACTACCGGTAGGAAGTGTTTGTTGGTACCTAAAAATGGTCTCACGAACTCCCTCCAGGTCTACTGAAAAGCCCGATTGAGTGGGTGATTGGATGTCCGCCACTCTGAGGTGCCTTTGGCTCATTCTATTATTTTTAATTCTCATTTTTGGATCATTTATCCTTTTTTTCTTTTCCCTTTATCGGCTTTGTGATCGGGGTCTGCATGGGATCTCCCTGGTTCGAGTCCATCTGCCCTGCTCTGCTTCTACCGCTACTTGCCTTTCGCTACCCGCACCTGTCTGTTTCCCTCCTACTTCGTGTGCTCACTCGGGCGAACAGGTGGACCGCTAAGCTGATTTCAATATCACAGCAGCAGCTCTCTCTGCTTTCCCTTTTCCCTCGGCGCATTGCGAGACAGCGGTTTTGTGTCGGAGCCGCCTCCTCCTCCTCCCCTCTCTCCCTCCGACGCTTGTCGGTTCCCACTCAGGGTGTTCTTCTCCCTTTTACCACCCGATCTAACCTCCTCGTTTGTGGATTTTCCTGGTCAGACATTGCGACCTAGTCGGGGTTGGCTCGTTCTTCTCTCTTCTCTGCTAGGATTCCTGTCCTTCGTCTTTTGCTCTAAGACTGAATATAGTTCTCTGGCGAGGCGGTAAGTTCTTCTCTCTTGCCTCACAATACCCCCGAAAGGAAAGCCATCTTCACTACCACCACTACCACCACCACCTTCATCCCTCCTCCTTCCTCCCGGGCCCCAGCAAACAAATACCCTTCTAGGTGCAGACACTGCCCTTTGGCCGTCATCCCCTTTCCTCGTCTCCCACGTTTAGCCCCACCGGTACTTTCCCGGGCAAAGAATTGCTCTTCGTGGGCCACATCGGTTGCTCCCTACTCTGCGTCAACATCTGACGAGTATATGCGTTTTTAGCAGTCTATTGGCCGGCCTTTTTTGGAATCCATCATATACTGCTGGATTTCCGACTCATTTTTTTTCCACCACTCAGAAGGGTGGCTCAGTTTTGCAGCAGCTTTCGCTTCCATCGAGTCACCGGCCGAACATTTCAGTTACTCTGATTTTCGAACCGAAAGGGTGGGGAAAAGTTTACGAGAAGGTAGAAGCTCAATCAAGAGGACGGTAGAACAGCGTTGAGGAAAATACGTCAGTCGCCCGGTGAACTTTGAGCCACTATAATATTCGCAGGAACAGCGGGGATAGGAGAGATCTGGACTCGTTGGAGGGTTCTTTTTTTCACCTTTTTTCTTTTCTTTCATAGGTTGGAATAAGGAGGCAACGCTGGACGTTCTTCGCACGACGGATTAAATAAAGAACTGCGGTTCGATACGCTCCTTTCAACCTAGTTACCGAAAAAGAGAATCTTGCCTACTGTCAGATATCTCTGGCAGCAACTATACGTGGCTACGCCTTAATCGCTCCTTTTCAGATATAATACTCCCCTTAATTTTCGACCCTCTGAGGAATATTTGGTCTCTTTAACAGACTGAAAAAACCTGCGGAGAATTTCTGATCAAGCGACAATTCACTGTTACAAGAGAAGACGGCTTTATCTGGACAAAACCAATCATAGGCGCGGCCTAAGCCTCACGGAACATTGACCAGGCTAATTTTTTCTGGGAACAAGTCTATTCCCCAAACACTTCTTACTGTTTTATTATAATTGTCACAACACCAGTCATTTGGATTTTTTATTTTTTATTTTTTATTTTTATTTTCTCGCGAAAGGGGGCTGTCCGTAGCAGGTGCGTACAGTACTGGAAATATTTACGCTCCATTTTTATTTTATTGTATTTTTCCCCCTCTCACCCTCTTATTCCCACGCCTCGGCAAGCTTTACCGCCTGCTGGGCCAAATTTGGGCGGTTGTCCCCACTTCTATTTTGGGGCTTGGATGGTTGCCAGTTCGAGATTGGAGGCTTATACTTGGATATCCTCCGCCTCAGACACACACGCAGACACACATAACATCCTAGTACCCACATACGCATACACGTACAGACGCACGCAGACTCAACATTGTCCAACGGTATCCTTGTACTGAAAGGCGAAGGGGGAAATAATTACAGGAAGGTAAATAGTTAACCCCCTAGATACCATACATTCTTAATCGCATTGATACGACTATGCCCTTGCGTTCACCCTTTTACCGGTTATCGAAAGCCCGGTCCAATTCAAGTTTTAACTGACAAAGCTTGCTATTAGGCTCGGTCTAAGAACGGGAACTCTTTTTTTATTTCTACCCCCTCCCATATTTGTCAGGTCGAAACCCTGAGTGTTTCCGCGATAATCGTTCATCTAGCTTGCTTCCCGGAATATCCAAGGTTAAAGTTACTAAGATCACCGGGCGTGTGCTAAGACAACCTCCGCCTTTGGACGCCACACCTGATACGGATCTAAGGACCTTGATTGGCATCTGGATAAAAGAGGATCCTCGGTACCATCCCTTTACCTTTTATCTACTTCACGTCCCCTCTCACCTTAATACTGTTTGTTCCCTTTCAGAACCTTATCCAACTCCTTATCATGGTTGAAGAATTGTTTCTTTTCACTGCTCCGCCCTCTCATTGTGTTTCCCTACAATCGCAATCCATGTCGGGTACTACGATGGCTCCGCGCAAGGCTGACACACCTTCGTTGAAGAGGACATTTACACTAGTCTCAAGGTCCAATCCATCTTCACCAGCAGATCGACAGGACCCACATAATCCTTTCAAGACCTCAACACCTACCCAACAACCCAATTCGTCGCAGCGCATGTCACTATCGCTGAAGCGCCGCTATCCCTTTTGTAAATCGCCAGCGGCCCCGACATCAATAGTCTACGACGTGCCGACACCTGCCGTACCGTCGTTCGTCTCTATCTTTGATACCGACGTCGACATGTCCGGATGTTCACCTACAAAAGCGACCCCTCAATTTTCACCCATCCTTGCTAGTGTCGTCAAACCGGTCATGCCAGGAGTACCTACTGGGCCAATATCATTACAACACCCTATACGCCAACAGAACGGTAGTGTATCCACATCTGCATCTTCCTCAACAAATTCTTCACCCACGACTACCATCTCTACTGTCGAATCAGCAATCACAGAAGACCACACCCCTGAATCCTCCCCAGATTCGTCGGTGCGAGTAGCACCGCTCTCTTCCTTCCGAAACACTTCTATGTCTTCTGAAGATTACCCTGTTGTGCCCCCGAGCCCTTTACCCGGTTGTGGGCGGTCAATTTCGCCAAGCAAAAAGCCTCGGAATACAAAAAATCTCTCCCTCAACGTGCCTCCACCCCCAGCACAATCTAGTGCACAACCCAACACACAAGTCAATCAACCCAGCCCGCGTTCAATGTCTGCGCCAACTTCCCCAGCATTTATTAAGCCACCACCTCCCACGCAAAATCCCCGGCGAAGACCCAGTAATCTTGGATTAACAATAAAGTTGCCTGGCAGCCTGCCCGAAAAACCCGTGGGCCGGGGCCCCGTGGCTGGTGGTGTTAGTGTATTAAGGCATCACCAATCATCGCCATCTTTACTTTCCCCTGGACCAAATGGTATTCCAGGTGGCATGCGATTACCTCCCACCCCAGGTTTCAGGCAGCCCCGGTTATTTCAACCGCGCCAAAGTTTCAACTCTTACAATGCCCATGATTCTTTGTCATCTTCGCCATCATCATCTTCCACAACTAACTCCCCCCCAAAGAGTCCTGAGGTCCTACATGAGATGGAAGAGGAAGATGAGGAGCCAAGATCCGGAGAAGCAAAATCGCCTGCCTACCCTGCAGGTCCTGTCTGCATTTTCGACCCGAATATCTATCTTTACGCCGAACCCGATGCTGAGCTCGCATCTCAGTTCGACGTTATTGTGAATGTTGCGAGGGAGGTTGTTAACCCATTCAAGACAGATAAAAACTTAGCTGCCGCCAAGCCCGTACTAAGCGCCAACCGCAGGGATGCGGAGTCGGACTCACTGCCACCCGACACAGCCTGCACGGAAGCAAGCTTTACAACTGCCTTTGAGGAAGCCCTATTTTCCCCCATATTGTCTCGCAAGCCTAAATTAGAGGCACCGGGACCAAAATACAAGGAGCCTGAGTATGTGCATATGCCATGGGATCACAATACATCGATCCTAGACGATTTACCATATTTGGTGAATCTAATTAACGACAGGGCGAGCGCGGGGAAAAGGGTACTGGTTCATTGCCAATGCGGTGTCAGCCGTTCAGCGACATTACTGATCGCTTATGCTATGTTTAAATCTCCTGAAAAGACAATGCAGGACGCCTATAGCGCGGTTAAAAGGCGAAGCAAGTGGATTGGGCCAAACATGAGCTTGATTTACCAGTTGACAGATTGGAAGAAGATCATGTCTGATAACTCACAGCCGGGGATGGCGGGGTGGAGGGGGGGGAATGCAGGAGGCGCTGGAGGCCGAGGGCATACAAAAGCAGACACCAGGGGTGGTTTTGGAAGAGCGGGTCCCTCAGATGGACCTGGGATGTCGGAACCAATCCCTGAACCACAGACGGCACCATTGCCTGTATGCCGGACCTCACCATCCTCACTACCTTTGGATGCCAGCATAGGTCAATCTGGAGATCGCCCAATCCCGCAAATGGTGAGGACCAGGTCGGAGAACGGCGGATTTATATCTGGTGTTTCTCCGGGGCCTTCCTCAGCCCCACCAGGCATGATAACGATTCCTGGAACCTCTGATATTTCTTTCAAACGACAATCATGGCCAGAGAAGGCTTCGACCCCACTTTCTGAGCGCGCCGATTCTCCGCTTCAAGCATGGGGGATGGGAGCTTCGAAGTCGCGTATGGGCTCTGCCCCTCCTCCTCCCTTGCCAACATCATCTGCATATCTTGTTCAACGCGAGGAAATATTTGGTCGAGATGTTGGAAGTGGAGATAACGACGATCCCCCCCCGCCTACACCGAACTTTACCAGCCCCCGAAACAGCACCTATTTTCCTGTCCCGATGAGGCGTTCTGGAAACTTTACCTCCATCTTTACAGACCCCAGGAGTCCAACACAGCGCGGTGAGACACCAATTGTTAGGAGCATCTTTGATGTCCTGTAGCAATTACTGTGGGGTCGGTGGAACGACTCGACCGGCTGAATCTGGGGTTTTGGGGGGGTTGGGGCGGTCGGGGGTTGGCTTTGGGTTTCTTTCTTTTCTATGGTCTTATTTGTCACCAATCGGGAAAAAAAAGGTGGGAGTGTAGATGGTCATGGAAGCAACGATAGGAGTATTCATATAGGCGGCTGGAATTTGATGGTGGGTGCCAAAAAAGCATTTCCTTTTGTCTTTCCTATATTCGGGAGGCTTTACTTGGGGAAACCGGAGCATGAATGATACCTTTCTTTCGTTTGTTCTCGCCTCTTTCCCTTTTGTTGTGGGGGTTGATAGAGATGGGGGAGTGATGGGGGGTATGGGATGGATTTGGAGCGCATTGGGAATGGGCGTGCAGTGTCAGTCGTTTGGATCACGGTTTCCCTTTTGTTTTTCCCTTGCTTAGCCTGTTCATGGTTCGGATCCCGAACTTGTTCCTGATCCTTTCACAATCGTTCAAAAAGGTATTATGCCTAATTTTTATTTTCGCTTCCTATCCCATTCGTCGTCTCCTGTATTGTACATTTTATGAGATGACTGGGAAGGAGAGCTCCTGGGGAGACTATCCTTTTTCCTTCTCTTTCATTTTTTTCGCATTTTTTCCCTTTCTTTTCTATCACCCTTAGCTAAGATGATCAAAAAATACCTTGGATACCTCTATTTTGGTTCGTTGTAAAAACCTTTTTTCAGGGGTTCTTTTTTTCTCTTTCTCTTTCCCTTCCCTCTTTCCAATTCGATACCCTTTCCTCCCCGCTTGCGCGCGGCTTTATTCTACTTTCACGAGTTTGGGACTTTCGACCTTTTTTCCCTTTCGGTTTCACTCCATTCCAACCCATTTCAGGTCACTGATTATATCTATTTCCTTGTGTTTTGGTGTTTATTTTCTGCTCTTTTTTCACTTTCATTTTATTTTACCCCCCCCCCCCCCCCCCCATTCGAGTTATTATCGGGCTTTTTCATCCACTTTGCTCTCGTTCTTGGCTCTTTTTATATCCCAGCTTTTTAGTCTTATTTTCTAGTTTCCGGGAATGGATGGAAAGGGAAGGAAAAGGATGGGAGGATGGTCCTGTATATATATATATTACATATTATATCGTATCCATATAACTTGAGATTGTATCGTAGGTGGTATTGTGTGTTGTGTTGTGTGTGTGTGCTGAAAATCATTATTGTATCATTTATCGATATTTTCCCTTCCTTGGCGCAGGTCTCAAGCAAAGCGGACGGGTCCGGGTGAAGAGTGAAGGTTCTGGACCGCCGGACAGTTTGGATGTGGACACTTTTAGGATTTAAGCTCGAGTTGATATTATTATAATTGGAGCGCCATACAGTGGTTTTAGAATACTGTATGATACTGTACGAGCACTCTTACGCATGTACGAGCACTAAAACCGACGTCGGCATCGGCATTGGGCATCTACAGTAGCTACGATACACTCACTCAACCCCTTATCTCTCTCTTCCCCCTTCCCCCTTGATCCGCACGGTACGGTATGATGCCCACCCCCGTAAAGTAACTTCCACAGGGGAACAAAAGAAGTGGGGGCTAAAAGGGTCCTCAATGGAAACCTCAATTATGGTAAGGGTATGATGAAGAAGAAGAAGAGAAAGGTACTGTACAACTAGCGGGTGGAAGGTCTTGGCACCCCCGGCAAAATTGTCATGAAATTGACCACGGTCGCAACGACATCCACAGCCATAACCCACCATGCCACCATCACGCCCTCCTAAAAAGTACCTCA
>Ga0307513_10004263_pt1 | contig 19132 bp, 16 predicted proteins | sample 15_EM_MG_FD_202174 | JGI IMG/M metagenome (GOLD analysis project Ga0307513, IMG submission 202174) | Populus trichocarpa ectomycorrhiza microbial communities from riparian zone in the Pacific Northwest, United States - 15_EM | ecosystem: Host-associated > Plants > Roots > Unclassified | place...
CTTATTCAGCAGTGCGGAAGTCCGAGGCGAGATCATTGAGATCATCAAGACCTCCTTGTTTTGTTCATAATACGACGGGAGGAGTTGCGTTGTGTAACGGTGATGGGCGCCCATCTGAACGTGGACAATTAGGCGGAATAAATGGTTCGTTTGGCAGCACTCGGTTCCAATTTTTGAAGAGGAAGACTGGCGGCTTTCCTGCCTTGGTAATCCGTAACGACATGCCTTCCCTCACGGGCACCTTGCATAGGCATCCCGAGGACATCGGTATCTGATACGACTTCGTTGGCTGGTTTTCTTCACGTTCTTGCGGCTGCGAAAGAATCGATCTATACATGCCCAGCTTGGCACAGAGATAGTCTGAGTCTCGGGCTCAGCACGTGATGGAAAACGATTGATTTCTATTTCTGTAAGAATCACCCTGATGGTGTATGTGGAGGAGAGCTCGTTCTCAGAGATCGGGATGTGACCGTGCGAGGTGGGCTGTCCAAGGATGATGCCGTGCGGTGATATCTCGAATATACTCATAGGTTCACGAGTGCTCTTCACAACAAGCTCGCTCGCTTCCGGATGCGGTACCCCTCCGAACTACCCACCAATGAGCGACCATTTCACCGAATCTTATTCTGCACTCAAGGGGTCACGTCATAGAATCAGTTCATATTCTCAAATCAAACAATTGTCCTTCCAATCGACCGTGAGTGATGGTACTGCATGAAAACGTCGAAAACATCCAAAGGTCCATCTTAACAACATACGAAAGGGAAACGACAGACCAGAACGGTTGGTGGCATCACTGCAGGTGGTCCATCTGGTTATTGTCTACTGCCCGCCGTTCCTATCACCATTCCTACCACCGTCGTTATTGTTGTTGTTGTTGTTGTTGTTGTTGTTGCCACCATTATTGTTGTTATTGTTGTTGCCACCGTCGTTACCGCCTTGACCAGCGGGCTTGACGGTAAACTGCATCCAGAGACGAAGTCAGCGCACCTCTCAGAAAGAGGTAGTGCAAAGGGGTAGGGTTCAACAGCAACGACTTACGTATGAGCAATCATCGAGAGAGCCGTGCTGAGCAATGTTGACGAGAACAGGTTGGTGGTTCGTGCTCGAGTTGATGCTGCAAATTCGGTAGGCACCAGCAGGCAAACCGGACGGGACCTCGGCGGACAAGATTCCATTATCGGCCGGGTCGTTGAGACCCTTGAAGAACGCGAATTGCTCGGGGTCTAAAAGCTCAGTCGATTCCAGCGCAGGGGTCTTCTGAATGACGACGTGACTGTGGCCAATAATGATCCCATTTCCGTCGACGGTCTACAAGCGGCATCACACGAAGGGACCGTCAGCGAACTCTTGCACCAGGAAGCGAGCAAGGGATTTGAAAGGATAGCGCACCTGCGGAGCAGAATAGTACTTGACATTGGGATTGGCAAATGACCCAGTAACGACGTTCTTGATGGCCATCTTCAAGGTGAACGTCTGGTTCTCCGTCAGGCTCGTATCGAGATTTCCCGGAAAGACGAACTTGGCCGAAGGCTGCTTGTCCTTAGCAGCGATTCGGCCCATCTTTTGTGTGCATTAGGAATGAAATGCAACGGGAGCGGCTACTCTTACTTACCGGAATAGGGTTGCAGGATCCAGCGGGGTTTTGCTGGCCGTCAGTCAAGGGAACGTTCTGGGTCAAGCAAAAGTTGATGAAATTGTTTTTGCTAGTCAGTGAGGCAACCTGCCCGGGGTCACCACCGCCCTCCAGGCCAGTGAGCTCGCCGGAAGGTTGAATGACCTTGGGGTCGAGGGCTGATGGAGCGAGGAAATTAATACGACTGCAGGCACATGTCAAGGCTCGTCGTGCTTACTCCTCGATGATTGGGCATCGTCCTCAGCTCGGACGCGAACCTCTTCCATCCGGCGGGATATCCGTCCAGCAAAGGCGTCCAAGGGCGCCAGAAGGAGCGTAGCAACCACAACAAACTTAGTAATGGAGAACATGGTCGTGCGCGTTGTGTGCGGTGGCGGACGGAGACGGTACTTGGAGGTGTCTACTACTCGCACCTCTCGCTAATTGAGAGCTGGGGGAGAGAGTTGGGGGAAGTGAGGTTGAAGAGGTGGAACTAGCCGAAGGGCGGGAGGGAAATTGCAGGATTTAAGAAGGTAGGACGAACGGCCGTGATGAAGCTGAAACCATTAGGGGCACGCGGCTTGAGGTAGGGAACAGTGAGGAATGTTGGTGGCGGGCTAGGTTATCACTCTTCCCGTGCCTCCACAGGGCGGCCGGCTTCGTCGCAAGCTATTCGACGAAGCGGAAAGCTTGCCACTGGCAGGCCCGAAATTCCCGATACTCCTGAGATTCACATACTGAATCATAACTGCATCATAGTGACCAATAACATAGCCTCAACATTCACTCCACTGTCCTGACCGCAGCCCTCACACGGAACGCCCGGCTGGTAGGCTGGTTGTGCATGTGGCCCATTGTTTTGCAATCGCTCCAGCTCAACTCCTACGATACCGACGAACACGTCGCCATGTCGACAAAAGCGGCTGGCAAAAACAAGCAAGGTGGTCAACGAGTAAGGAAAGGTCAACAGGTGAGAGTGGTATCAAATTAGGCAGGAAATGCAGCGAGTGATACAGACAACCATACTCGTTACTAATCATAACTCTCCAATCCCCCCAACATACCCAAGTCCATTATACGTAAAAAGAAGGCGGTCATACGAAGACCGCATAGTGGCCAATGACGGGCCGATGGTCACTTCGCCCCTCGAGCCGACGCATCTCCTTATCAGACAAGGTCTCGTATGCGATGCATATCATGTCTCCCTTTCGATGCACTGGAGGTGGTGGCACCGGTGACGCTTGCTGTGTCTGCGTAACAGGACTCGGACTAGCGTGCAGATTATGGATGACCGAGAGGAATTGCATGCTAAACCATCTTCGAGGACCAGTGCTGGCCGGCACTGGTTGCGGATCAAGCTCTGGCATGGGCAAAGCTGGTGCTCCGGGGTCCGAGGCTACGGCAAGGGCGGGAAGGGGACCACTCGCAGACCGCCTCCGAAGAAGACCAGACGATGGGTCCACGGATGATGCGCCATGGACAGGGTCTGTACTTCGCCGTTTCGAATGAGAATCGATGGCGTTGGTACGGACGGTGTGACTGGGTGTAGAAAAGGGCACAGACGTTACACCCTCAGAGTCCAAGGACTTTGTCATGGGGACCGGTATTACGGCCAGCGGTTTTTGTCGACCTCGAGGTCCACTGCCCCGTCGCTCGAGGTGGAGGACCGGGCTACCATCCGGTGAGGTACCAGGGGGATTTGTGGCGGTGGTGGAGATAGAGGAGGTCGAACCTCTTCTATTCCGAGGCTTGAAGGCGTTGGCGAGGAATTGACCGACTCGTTGGCCGCTCCGTAACAGGCCGGACGTCGACTCTTGCAGTGCGGGACTGGCGGGTTCCGGCTCGGGGTCTGGTGGCGGTATCACCGTTGACTTATACAATATACGATCACACCTGTGGTGGGATTAGGCAGGCTCCTGTGCGATAATTGGGCTGAAAACACACCAACTTGGCACTCGGCGCTTTGAGGACGAGTCATAAATTCCCTTCGATAGCTCTTCCGTGACCCGCTCGTCCTTACTGTGGGGTCCCCTCCTCGTCACTGAACTTCGACTAACGTTCTTCGCAATCTTTGTGATGACCTCACCACTTCCCTTCACAATTTCGGTGGTAAAAGATGACGTGGACTTTCGGGGCATGTCTTCGGCCGTTAGCGATGCGGACACAGGTCCACCACCGTGGCCGGTTGGAACAGACACGCTGCTCGTCACAGCGTGCTGCATCAAAAGCTTCTCCTTCGGTTCTACAACCTGAACTTTAGACCCAGCGAGTGTCGCAGGATGTCGAGTCCTCTTGACGGAGAATCGGCGAGTGAGCGACTTTGTCCTCGTAACTGATGCCTGAGCCGAACTCCGGGAAGATGATCTGCTTAACTCTTTTGAGGGAGTCGAACTGTGCACAAGGTTCGACCATTTGGCCTTCACCCTGTGCACGGCCTGGGAGATTCCGGAAACATCACTTGGACTTTCGTTCGCGTTAAGCTGAGCATTGGTGGTTGTGATTTCCGTCTCCTTGTCTTTCTCCTTGGTCTTTCCCGATCCCGAAGAACTCGAACTCGAACGACTTGTCATCCGGGAGAGGTTAGATGCCCACGCTGAACTAAGAACAGAAACAGAATCTCCGCCTTCCTGTTCAGGTTCGTCCTCGATCGAGCCGTGTGCACCCGTTTTCTCTTCAACTTCTGATAGGACGTGTGCATGCCTACTGGAGTTTGCTTTGAGACTCCTTTTTCGCTTGATGGTGCGCAGAACGTCGTACTTGAAAGTTGGAGGAAAATTAATAGGGCCTTCTTTGAAGCCATCAAATGCTTCTCCGTTCTTCATGATTTGACGCAATTGGTCAAATTCCTGGGCTTGGGCGAACGCTGATTACTAGTTAGACTCTACATTCGGGGATGCGGATGAATCTTGAATATACCTTGTCGCGAAACCAGCCAGTCTGCATGCAGTCGAGTAACATCAAGTCGGAAATTTAAGTCGCCAAATATAAACGTATGATCGAATCGATCGGTGATATCTAAGGTAAGGCATTAGACAGTCTGACAGCACACATAGTGCACAAAGCACCTTCTGCAACAGTTCGAGGGTCGTCTGGCTGCAAGAAGGGGTCAACAGTAAGCTCTGCCTGTGCGACTTCATCAGTGGGTATAACGAAAAGGAAAAAGAAGCCCACTTTGATCTTCGCCATGTTAGCAAGACGGTGGGCTTTGCGACCTTCATGCGCTAGACCAGCAAAGTCAGTTCCAAATCCCACAGGCTTGGAAGACTGAAAGTTACCAGCCAAATGAGCGTTGATAAATAGAAAGCTTGTGTCGTTAAATTTGAGACTGATTCCAACACCACCCTTGTTACCCAGTCGTCCGCCAATCAGACCCGCGGTGACGGCCGACTTTGAGTGTCCATGAACCAGTTCTTCTGAATCACGGTGTACATAGACGGCGAGATAGAGACCCATCATACGCTCCTTGGTAATTAGTTCGTAAGGTCCTAGGCGGGGTACATGAGGACCGCCTTGGGACGGTTTCAAGATCATATCGTTGCTATTCGAGTGTGGTCGAGTAGGGCAAGGGGGCAGTTGTAGACGCCCAGGAGACGGAGAAGAGGTGGAGCCACTGCTACTGACTTGTTTTGAAGTCGAGGATATGATCTCTGGCGGTGAAAGGGCTGGCTTCATATCTACTGAACCGATGCCTCGCGAGAAGTGGTCCTCAAGAATAGCAGACCAACCTAGAGCATGTTGCTCCTTCTCTTTTTCTTTCTCCTTGACGCTGGGGGTCGGCGTTGACGTTATAGCTGGGAGAGGCGTATCAAGTGTCCGGTCGTGTTCTGAGGATTGGCGCCGCTCGTCTTTCTCCAGGTCCTTGTCCTTGTCTTTAGTGGACTTGGGTCTATGCCCTTCCTTCTCCTTGTGCTCTTTCTCTCTTTCATCATCATCCTTCGACCATTTAAAGCCACCACCCAAACCCATCGGTAAACCCATCAGAGTTGGACATTCCTGACCGGCACTGTCAAGCGCATCAATATGACATGGAACTAGGATGATGGCAGCTAAGACTAAATATTCACTAGCGAATGTAAAGGTGACAGCTGTAACCAGCAGGGGCGCGAGAGCAAATGCCACAGTGGCCGTTGCGTACAGTGAGGAAATATAGGCGCCTTTAGCGCTTGTTGTCATATCGAAAGACTTCAGCGTGAACGCCCGGGGGCCATCAGCGCTGGCGAGAAAGAGCAGATACCCACATTACGACAATGTGATACGGGTGATTAGCACTCATGGAGAGCCCTTCGATGTTGAGGGTGTTGCCCAGCGTTCCCTTCGGCGTGTAACGCGGTACGACGCCCAGTAACGCGTCGAGGTCGCCCTAATATATAACCCACATCAGATGGTAGCTCTGACAGAGCGTAGACTGAGATATGACCGTGTCATAGGGACATACCTTGGGTAGCGACTCGTGCATGTTCCAAGTAATAATTCGAATTTTAATAAAAGGTGAATGGTTGGGTGCTAAAGTCGGCTCTATAGTAGCAGGTGGTGTTGATACAGTTACAGCTGGGACATTATTCGAGGAAGCAGTGGAGGGAAGCATTGCATGCAAACGGCGAGCCAAGTTATTCGGCTGGGCTAATCGATATGATGATAGGGGGTGATAAGCATGCTGATACATGATTACTAGAATCAATTGACCAACCGCTCAACGGTGAGTGAGAAACGGCGTCGTGGAACCGCATCCTGAACTTGGAGATGGATGGTCGCCGTGTCGAATGGTCATTACTGGGTACTACGCTCGTGTCAGGTTTCGTCTGAGATGCCGCTGTGGCCGTCGTCGCCATTGTCGTGTCCCAAGTCTGGTGAGTTTAGAACCAAACGCCAAATCCAGAACCACCAAATCCGGAACGTCGGAACGGAACAGGAAAAAAAAAGAATCAAATCATAGTCGAACGGGGGACAGCCGTGGTTCTCTGCATGGTCTTATATATGCTATGGAGACCAGCCTAACGTATATCTTCTATCACAGTCGGACCCTTTCTCCCGTTCTACGAATTCTACCGGTCTAAACAAACTCGAGCACAGCGCCTCGTTCTTTATTACCTCCCTCTCAAGCTCATGAAGGCTTCGACTAAGGTACCGAATACTTACATTTTGGCTGGCGTTATTCTGTAGCATTCGGATGCGTGAGGTAAAATACTCGATGCCTCGCGGAACGTCCATGGTAGCGCATTGAACCCAGTCCTGTTGAGCCTTCCAGGTAGTATGGTAGACCCCCCCTCACTCTCAAGTCCGACTCTGGCCATCGAAACGAAGTGGGATGGCGAAGGGATAATGGAGAAGTAAATACTCTATATTATCGCTTTCGCAGAGATACCTTGATTGGGTCCTAAAGCATGGTTCAGCACATACAGGGAGCGGGTAGAAAGTGAGGGGAGCGGGTAGAATAGCCTGCTTACCGGGCTTTCGAAGACTTGCGCAAGCTATTCCGACGTCCATCCGTGGGTCTCTACAGCGCATCTGTACCAGATAAAGGCTTCGAGCGGATCCCATCCGACAAAAACTTACAGGACTATTAATGGTCTTCTACAGAAGTTTGAGACGACGTACGAATATATAGCTGTATCGCATATATTTCAATGCGATAGGGGTTCCAAAAGTGTTTATAAACTGGGGGTCGATCAGCCTGAATACCCCAGGAAGGGAATGCAACCTTACACCGAGAATACCGCTGGCCAAGCCGGCAACTGCCATACCTTTGGACGAGATTGCACCTCCAAACTATCCACCTGCAACGACATCAAGGCCAGCCGGGGCGCTATCAAGGAACTAGCAGTTATAGAATGCTATGAATCCGGAATTACATTTAATGAGAACAACAGCTGTCAGAGCAGATGGGAACCCACCGCCCTCGTGCTCCAGGTGGGGCAATCTCGACGGTGTAGCTGTTCCAATAGGTTAACAACGAGCTGAAATGGAATCAAAAAATACATACGATGGAGCTGCACAGGTTAAGAATGAAACTCCAAATCCCAAAATGAAGCCGGCGAGCAGGAACTTGTGGAACTCTGGCCGATGTCGAGATTATGGCGGTTCCGAGACAGATGATGAAAGCTACAAGTGCTTATACTTCACGAGAGTCAGCTAGGATCGGGATCAATATATCTACCTCCCCAAAACATGCCACTCAGCGCATACTTGTCACTGATTAACGCGTGAGGAAGACGTGAGAAATGTAAGATATAATGCCGCACGCAAGAGGAGCTGCCAGAAACGAAGCTGGGAAGTCACCTTGCATCTTGTGAGTCGTCAACATAAGTGGTGTGGCCCGATACCCACAATATTATAGATCAAATATAATATCCCAGTTTCTGCGTTGGTGTCAGAGATCGAGTCAAACCAGTTGACAGAGGGCGTCCCCACCTTTGCCCAATATTATCCCAATATTATCCCACCAGCGAGGCGGTCGAGAAAGAGCTGCATGCCGTTGATTCCGGCCCTATGGCACATTGTGTGAGCACACAAAGACCTTGTACCACATGGGCATGAGACTGCTATCCTGTATAGCCTAATCAGGATAAGGATAACAACAACTCAACGCGCTGTACTCACATCACCGTTCACGCGTGCGCATAGGAATGCAACAAAAGCGAAGACTAATAACTTCCTTCCGTCGTTATTTTGTAACTGGGTGCTGCTTGAGGTCGTCCCAACCAAGGGAACGGCTTCTTCTGACTCCTGGGAGTGGGAATCGCCTCGGTGATGCTTTGCAACTCGAGTGAAGGTAAACACTGGATCTATGTGACGTGATAAGGAATCCCTAAGTGGGAGTAGCAAAGTCGATATTTCTTCCAAGTCATCAACAGTCATAACCGAGTTTATGTTTGGCCGTAATAGAAGAGATTCGTTCACGAAGCATGCAGAGTACGGGTACAGCCCAACCATGTGTTGATTTACGTACAGTACGCAATGCCTGGTTCGGAGATATTTTTTATTGGGCGTGGAGAGTAGGGAAGAGGGAGTGGTGAGCAGCGGTAAGGATGAAAAAGGGCTAATTATGATGCAGTCAAGTACCACTTTCCTTTACTGTAGTATCTTGACATTCTCTTCCATAGACCCATCTCGCGGATGCTAGGTGGTACATCCTCGGCGATTTCAAGAATTAATGTGTCGAGGGCCCCCTTGGACGGCCTCGGGTACATTTGGTGCTCGCAATGCGGAGGAGAGCAACGCATTCGAATAAGCTTATCGAGAGCTTCGGCACTGATCTCCGTTCCGCAACGAATCTCTAATCTTTTGAGTGTCGGGACGTAGGACCACTTGCAGCTGCATTCCTGGTCTGATTGAACTCCACTATTATCACAATCCAATTGCCAAAAAGGGGCAAGTTCCAAATTGAGTGGAGTGCCGAGGACCAACACCTCCACCAATGGTATGGACCCAAGCAGGGTAGCCAGAACCGATGAATGGTGCTCTTTGGTCGTCCAACGACGGCTCAAGGTTATGTTGAGTCTTCGTACGGAAGGATTGTGCTGGAAGAGCAGAGACAATAAATACGTCTCCTTCTTTCCTATGTGCCTGTCCACTCGCAGCTCTTCCAGGTGTGGCGCGTGGGGTTTCCCGTACGATATGAAACACCCCCTTAACGACTCCATGCTTTCTGTGTGGAGTTTCCGGAGATTAAGAAGAGCGAATCCCTGATCAGGCTCACTCGCATCGTCAACTATACCATCAAGGTATAGGCTTTCGAGGTTGGGTAGCTTCTCTAGCATCTGTCCTAGAAAAACCTGCTCCTCTGGAGGGTCGGAGAGGGAGTGCTCGATCCGGAGAGCTCGAATAGTGTGTATCGGCCAAGCGAAACCCAGAAGGTTCAAATTGATCAGTGAAAGTGTTTCAACTCCTGCTAATCGGTCGATAAAGAATGGTGAGGGATCGGAGATGGTCAGATGGTCGCCATCATCGAGAAGAGATGCGATGCCGAATTCTTTCATCTCATTCAGCATGAGAGGTAGACTATTGATTGCAGCTTGAATTAAGTGGGAGTTGTAATCTGCGGACAAAATATTGAACGAGCGGACCCGGTGGAAGCGCGGCAGACTAGAGATAAAAACCGAAAGGCTTGCATTTCCGCTGTTCATCCACCGTTGATAACGCGGTTCTATGGTACGGCCCTCAGTTGGTTCCGATTCCGATTCCGAGAGGGAACCTTCTTCCGGAATGTCGAATACATCGGTCACGTAAACGTGACGCAAACAATCTCTGACACGAGAATGTACCCATTCTGCATACTCATCGAGTTTCTCCCGCCGCCAGCTCATTATGAAGACTATCCGACTCCAAAGCCTGGGTAGTTGGTTATGAACGATGAAGCGCCATCGTCGGCACACCTGGCCCAGCTCTTTAGTCCTATACGGGAGACGGGCAGGCTCATCATAGAGCTCCTCGATATAGACGGCCCAATGGAATATGCTACCGAGCATGTCATCGCCCACTCGTCGAATTGGATGAAATTCTGCTTCCACGTCTCCGATCTTTGGTAAAGGTTGGCCCCCTAGAGCAGTTACACTGGGGTGTGCTTGTATAGAGTGAAAATAGTAGGGATTGGCTCTCTCGAGTTGGGTCTCGAGGTCACTGGGTTGGACGGAGATATTCGTGGGTTGTTCCTGGGCACTCTCCGCGCTTGTATCTATATTTTCGCGCTCGGGGTGTGTGGTAGCGGGGGTTGTACGGATTGCTGTGAGCTCGCTTGGACTATTCTGGCCCACTTCCGAGTCAGAAGGCAGCTGTGGTAGGCTTGATGGTGGCGATCTGCAATCCGATCAATGAAAGGGCATGGACATATCATTCAGAGACTCACTCAGCGGTGGAGACCATGGAGTGGTACGGTCATTCAAGGCGTACTGTGGGCTCCGAGAGGGAATTAAGGAGGTAAAACGCGTCCCGTTCGTTACTGGTCGACGTTCAGGTAGATCGGCGCTATCTTGAGGATTCCAGTCGGGCTGGAAGAGGAAGGCGTCGGGGTTTGAAAACAATGTCCACCTGCCGTTCGTTATCGTTTCCACTTCATGACACATTTAAGAGACCCTCGCACTCTAGTTGAAACAGTAAAGTTAGATGCGTTTTCTAAGCCCAGGAACCGCGAGGGAATAGTAGAGCCCATGGGATCAAGCTTGTACAGTAGCGGTGCTGGTCACCCCAAAGAGATAAGAGAGCACACAACCCTTTGTCACCAATGTACACATCGAATGCCCTTGGGTCATGGCATTTTCTGGCTACGTTCTCTGACTCTGCTCTGCCATGCCAACTTGGTCCTTTCTGACAGAGACATAGGTATAGGGTTGATGCAGTATTGCAGTAGTATAAAGAGGCCTCAAAAGAGTCAGATAAAGAGGCAGTCGATCGATCGAACGTGGCAACCAATGCGTCACTCTAGGCTTACCCAGATGTGCAAGAGTTAGACATTCTGACTCATAATAACACCCACTTGTGTGAAGTACCGGTTTCGCATACTCACTAGGAGAATATCTCGCTACCAGACGCGGGTTCGATTCCTGGAGGCCGGAAGCCTCATGTTTATCGCGATCACCCATTTGGTAAGTCAATTCATAGAAAACCAGTTTCGGTACTTTGTCTGTATCCTAGGCTTTCCCTTGAAGGTGAACCATCTTTGAATCAAGCGCATAAGGTTCTTGCCTTGGTTCCAGACAGCCACCGGACCCATTTGGAACAGTCATTCCGGTGCGTTGGTGCACTAGTACGGAGGACGCCTGCAGCGCCTGTCAAGTATTACCCCTTTTCTATAACCCGCCCACGCTGAGTTCTGCCACCAGGGATGAGGAAATAGAATGTCCTGAACCTATACATCCTTTTCTGTTCAATTTACACTGCCTGCACGCTTATGCTACCATTCTCCGCACTCCATTGCTACGCTCTCACATTTTGGGCTCACAAACTCGCCACTTACTATACCAGAATGAGACCCGTCAGTAATGGTGTGGTTTTGTTCATTCTTTATGACTGCGCACTGAGAACCGGCATTGAGTGGCTTGGACAATCCGCTGCATCTGAGTGGAAAGGAATCACAAAGGGGTGATTGATCCGCAAGCATGCTGAACGGGTTAGACCCAATGGATTCTATCCTCAGTAAGGCCCATGGCTTGAGTACACAAAGCTGCTGTCCAGCTACTATGATTTTTTCCTCACCTTAGTCCTTCATGATTCTGATGGTAGAGTACCAAAGGTAGAGTGTTGTTCAATTGTAGGTTCTTGTCCAAGGGCTCACCCAATGACCAGAAGGAACGGTATTTGTTTGGTGATGACCCATAAATACACAGCAGATCCATATGGACGCCCATAATCTTCTACCACTCTGTCATTAAGTAGCTTGAAAGAGCCCCTATATACGTATAGATTGCGAATAGACAGGACTGGGTGCACCAGGTTTGGTGCACGAGCGGTGGCCACGGCTTTACATTCCTTCTCCCTCCTCCCACTCGAGATGTCAATACTCTGGCAGGATGTACCGGGGAAGGTTAGGCGGGTAGTGCAATCGTGATGAATATGTGGATTTCAACCGCAGTCGAGTGATTTATACGGCTTAACGGCTCGGATGGTGCGCATAGGACCCGCAGAGACGCAACGATTGAGATAGGCTTATTCCATATCATTTCCTAAATTACTTGTATGAGGGGAGTGCGTTGCCGGTCAGGATTCTCCGTCTCTTCGCAGACTCAGTGGTAAAGAAATTCCCGATATTCTGATTCTAACGGTCTCGTTCCGTCTTGACATGTGCCTCAGCAAACAGCCCACGCCGTTTCAAGGTGGTTAGTATTAATCTCATGTCTGGGTGTATATGAAGACTATCAGAGGGTCTAGGGTTCTGAGGAAGTGCAAAAGTAAATACACAGTGATAGAGAAGGGCTAATTTGATCCCGAGCCAAACGCACAAGGGCACTACAATCGATCCCCAAGCTGGCCTTATTTAGCGATCCGAAGTCGGAGGCCTTGTGTCGCCATTGCTGAAAGCACGCAAATCAGTGGGGCTCGCCTACTTCTCGAGCCCGCCCCATGCGAACGTCCGAACTTTCTTGTAGCATTCCTTTGTGAGTCCAGGTCCCACCGGCGTGAGGACAAGGTTCGGGAACCCACAAAAGTCTAAGCCGGGTGGTGCCGGTGTGGGAGATGAATAATGGGATTAAGCGAGGGCCGAGTGGGGGGACATATGCGACATGGGGCGACAAGGTCCCTTGTTCCAAAGCAGGGTGATAATTGATATGGGGCTGGCAACTGATTTGCTAAGCACTGGAAGTGTGAGGAACGACTAATTTTCTTGTGATGTTCTGTAGCAAGGAGTATATGCACTCGGTTGCATGATAAGGTTCGTCCGTTGTTCCCGAATGTGTAACAAATAAGCGCTGGATGCCCTGTACGTATACCCAGTGAGATACAAATAGCTCGTTTCATTCGGTATAAGCTTGAAATCGGGAGGAAGATAAGCCATGGCCAATCAGGATCATGTGGGCCGTCCCCAATGGCAACGGCCCTCTCGTTGACTGCGTCATAAATATGGCAAGTATGATGGTTAGGGTGGGCTTCTGCAGGGGTCACATGTTGTGTCGGCGTAACAAAATAGACTCCTCCTTGGAAGGCGGGTGCCTCGAACTTATCGTTGCCAGCGCCTGTTGATGCTTTGGTGATCCGTGTCCGCGTCGTGAGGTCATCACTGAGGTCGGAAGGCAAGTCCAGTAGGGACTGACCTTGGGTGGCCTCGTTGCGTACGATGCAATACATGAATCACATTCAAAACGCCACAACCGTCATAGAGACGAGAGGGCAGAGGGGGCCCAAAACGGCAATGGCCTTGAGGCAGCCGGGAGGACGCAGGTTGGACACGAACCACGGCTCGTGGCAAGAAGACTGGAAGATACCGTGTGAGAGAGATACGATTGGGTATGGTGGGCAGTGAGAAGGAGGTTGGCAGAGGGTGACATAGAGGCGGGAAGCGAAGACGGAAGGCGGGAATGGAGAGGCTGCGTAGGTCCAGAGAGCTTGACTCACGCTTATTGAATGTCTGAGTATCTATGGTCCGGCGGGTTAAACATTGGCCGGCCATTCCATCGCGGATTCACTCTTCCCATGGCCACCGCTCTTCGGTCTGGGATTGACGGAGGAGTACGGCGAGTACGGCGAACGGACAAGTGCAAGAACGTTTGAGTGGTATTACCCAACATGCTCAGCAAGCGAATAGTTGCTAATGGGGCTTGTTAATGGGGCTTGCTAATGGGGTAATAATGGTGTTTTATTTTATTTGGGAACCATTTGGCTCTCTCTTGGACCCACCTTCTCTCCCCGCCATCCTCTCGCAGCCCGTCTCTGCAGCTATACGTAGCTAGTCTACGTATAATCAACCATCACCCGGGCTCTCGTCGCCACCTCTTGCTTCCCTCCGCCCGCCCCAACATATTTCTTTGTAACCGGAACGATACCGACGAGCAAATAGCGACAGTGGCAGGATGACCTGGGATGTGAGCGACGAAGAGAGTGCAGACTGTTATGCATGGGGTGGTTACCTCGCTGTACGACCAGGAGATAAGCTCCAGGACAGCCGCTACATCATCAGGCGCAAGCTCGGGTAAGTTGTAGTGGTCGCGACTTGTGATGCCACTACTCTCGCCTTCACCACAGGCCTATAAGCTAATACTGATTTGTAGGTTTGGAGCATTCGCAGTGGTCTGGCTAGCGGAAGACACTCAGTGAGTCCATACCGCGAACATTGTTGCCGTTTCTTTTGCCACACGCGGGCGTCACACCGGGTTGTGTTCCTTCTGGGTCATTACACGTCCTCCTGTCTGGATATGTTATATCCATTGGACCTAACGTGCGCTGGCTCAACGAGCGCTCCAAAGTCATCGTCAGCCAGCGAAAACCCCAATCCTAGTCATCCTTTCTGGTGTTGTTCCCAATCGCTTCTCATACGTTCGGTCTCCGCGCCTATCGTAGCCGCGCCTACGCGCTCAACCATTCTCGCCAATCAGCCGTTCACGACGTGCACTTCGCCAGCCGTTTCCATCATTGGCCTTTGCACACCCTCAGCCACGTTATGTGAACGAGCGAGCGCGCGAGAGGTCGGTTGCATGGCCTTCGCGGATCAATCAAGGAAATGGAGGCAGGGACACATGACCCGTCTCGGGTGTCATAGGATTAGCATAGCATAGCCCGCGTCTCTACGCAGCACGTCGCTCTGTTCGAGATCTCCATTCCTGTCCGCAAGCGGCGTGTCCCGTTTCTGTCCTTTGCATCCGTTTCGCCTGTCATCGGCCCCTCACAGCACCCGAACTGACCCCTCCTGCTTGCTCCCGTATCACAGTACCAACGTACACGTCGCCCTCAAGATATGCCGTTCCGACTTGGAGACCCACGAAGCGGCTAAAGCGGAAATCGAAGTGCTCAATTTCACCCGTTCCCACCACCGCCAGAGCGCACATATCGTTGCTCTACTTGACGATTTCGAACACGCCAGCTCGGCATACCCAGGCCAAATGCACATCGTGCTCGTGTTCGAGCTCCTCGGCCCCAATTTGCTCGATTTTCTCAACCAACATATGGTGAGGGCACAAAGGGGAGAAGTAGAGAAGGGAGAGGCGGGTGGCTTACCGCTTGCGCTCGTCAAGAGGTTTGCAGATCAGATTCTTGAAGGAACGGCATTTCTGCATGACCTTTGCCGGCATATTCACACTGACCTTAAGGTGCGCATGAACCGGTTACGCTCCTTCTGCCAATGGTTTACTCACCAGCCCCTTTTCTCCCCTTACAGCCGGAAAACCTCGCCATTTCCATCCCGAACATTGAAACCACTGTCCGGAAGGAACTCGAACGGACTCAACCGCAGTCTGTCCTTGTCAATTGTATGGCCCTCAATGCCCAGGTCGAAATTTGGCAATCGCAGCCTATCCTAGCGTCAGCGTATGCCGTCGACTCCTGCCCAACCCAGATAGTCACGTTCTCCGAGAAAGTGGTACAGCACTCGTACGATAAAGAGATAGGGCAGGACGATGATCAGAGTACTATTGAAGACAAAGGAGATCACAACACCAGCGAGTTGAGTATTACCCCTACCACAAGTGGGAGCTCGCACGCCAGTGTCAGCCCTCAAGCCGCGCCAATCTCCATCTCCAAACCCGAGCCTGTCCCTATACCCGCTGCAACTTCGCCGGTTGCCACCTCCCCCCGCTCATGGTCATCTTCCATTGCATCAAGCTTCCTCAACGCCCTCACATGGCGTTTCTCTCCCTCGTCGCGAACTGCCGCACCAGTAATACAACCACTCGTCGCTCCCTCGGTATCTTCCACCTCTCCCGCACCAGTTGTGCAAGTCCCCAGGCCAGCCCTCCGTACACCAGGCACACTCCGCTCCAAGACCAAACCCGCCCTATCCGGGTCTGCCAAGCCACCTCAGTTAAGCGTCAAACTTGTCGACTTCGGCAACGCCCAACCCATGTCTGACCACTTCACCGGTCGTATCCAGACACGACAGTATCGTGCGCCTGAGGTCATCCTAGGTCGGAAGGACTGGGAGTTCAAGGCAGATATGTGGTCAATCGCATGTATCCTTTGGGAGATCGCCACTGGCTCATACCTGTTCGACCCGCCAGAGGATGGTGGGACCAGCGGGGTGAAAGATTTTGAGCACCTCGTGAGGATTTGTGAGGCTCTTGGGCCCGAGGGCAACGGGTTCATGTATGGTCATGGGGGTGTATGGTACCAGCCAGCTAAAGAGGCAGAGGTCGACCCTAAGCTGCGGGAGTGCGAGAACGCACCGTGGCACCCTATGCACGCCGACCCCAGTGGCGAACCCAAACTCCGCGGGACGTTTGATCAGTGGGAGTACGATCATGAATGGGCTCTTCGCGGGAAAATGGGCCGTAAGCTCCTCGATCGGCTCGGCCAGCTTCCCGAGGAGCGCCTCAGGAAGATGCGATATGTTAGTCTTGAGGAGCGCCTTGTAGGGTACGAGGCTGCTGGTGGGAGTGGGCCGAAGGGCCATGGGATGGGCGAGGAGGGTCGAGCGAAGGCACGCACGTTTGCAGCATTTTTGTTGCCGATGTTGCAGTTCCAACCCACTAAGCGTGTGAGAGCAGCAGATCAAAGGGAGCACCCCTGGTTAGCCACTTGAGGGGCAACGTCCTCAGCAAGCACCCTTGCCCCATCCTCTCCTACCATTCCCCAACATCCATTGCAATGCAAACCCGAGTCTATCTGCTATTTGCGCTCCGCTGTTTCCTGCAAGTCCGGCAACTCTTGAATCCTCGTGTGTACGATCACTCCTGCTTCCAGTTGGACGCATCATCCCTCCACATCTTGGTCTCAGCCTGGTCGAATGAGTAGCACAGCATTGCACGCAAACCAACCATCACCAACCTACACTATGACATATCTGTAATTTACCCAAACCAACCCAGCCCACCAAGTATCTATTCGTAATACTCGAGCGATCCATGCCCGATTTCGCCTCTGCCCGTGGTCTCGTCCGTAACGTATGACCCTGATTCCCACCATTGTCCTGGTCGTCCCCCAATATCATTATGATAATTCCTCATATCCACCCTGTCCACCCATCTACCACCCCTACTGTGTTTTATAGGTTTTGAGTTGTGGTTCCCCGGCCTTGTTTCTACCTCACCTGTCCGATTACTTATTATTTCCAACTATCCACTTGTGCAAAACAATCATCCTGTACCTAGTCTGCCTCGCCCCATCACCTTGGTGTACATTCCATTCTTCTAGCCATAGTTTACATTTGTAGTAGCCTTTTTGGTCTCATGCTTGAATTCTATGTCATATGCTGATTTTTCTGTATCTTGTGGATCCTCTGCCCATTAGCCTTGTGCAAGTAAGATTCAAGGGAGCGACCCCGAGGGTTTTCTGCGAGGCGAGTGTATAAAATATCAGGAACGTTAAAACCCCCAAGGCCAAAAGGACTAGAGTGCTGAGGTTTCTAGAGAACTGGATTTCAGGGCACATAAAACGTATGTGCAACAAAGTGATGTGCTGAAAGCTATTCCAGCTCCCAAGCTCCAATTATTCTCAGTGATAACTAATGAACCAATGTCTCCATTGTCAAAAGATGAGGTGTTTAAGCTGCACAGGCAAGGCACAGGAGAGTGTACAGAATATTAAGAGTTCGCTAGTTGGGTCTAAATTTAATTCTATTTCCTTACAGCTGTCTTCGAATGACCCATGAGACGAGTTCACGACTCCGCGCGCGAGTGGCAATATTTGGCAATTATTTGGTTGCTGTCACGACGAACTTTGATCCCGTTGGTGCTTTTCGTAGTGTCCATCGAAACGCCAAAGAACTGACCTAATATACTGTAGATCGTAAGGCGCCTTTAAACAGTCCTTTTGATTCCATTCGGTCCGTCCTGCTAGGTTTGGAGCTCAGCTGCCAAAGCGGCTGACCAGTTTACGTGTTTGAACGTGCAGAGGTCAATTGGGAGGCTCTTACACAACAAAAAATACCCCAACGCATCCATTAGACGACCCCTCCTCCGTGTGAGTAGCGTCACTGCTATTCGTTTCCTTCGAATTTATTCAAATTCTCGCAGACTCTTGTGGTATGTACCTTCACCATGACGCAAGTACATCATATGATTGATCATGATGGTGAATTGGCATATTCAAATCAAGAACAAAAGCCGAGATGGGTGCTACTCGCGCACAAAAGCAACTTTACTTCGTTAAGCTCAAGGAGCTTCTGGCCAAGTATAGTGCGTACCTAGACTCTCGGTCGCATTCTTAATTCACCTCCTGACCGATTTCCTCGCTCATAGCATCTATTTTCATCGTCAATGTCGACAATGTCGGTTCGAACCAAATGCACCAGATCCGCACGGCCCTCCGTGCCAAAGGCGTCGTTCTGATGGGAAAGAACACCATGGTCCGACGCGCACTTAGGAATATCCTCGCCGAAAACCCCCAGTACGAGCGTCTCCTCCCCCATGTCAAGGGCAATGTCGGCTTCGTCTTCACCTCTGGCGACCTGAAGGAAGTTCGTGACGTCATCACGGCCAACAAAGTCAAAGCTCCCGCCCGTGCTGGTGCGATCGCCCCAATCGATGTCGTCGTTCCGGCTGGAAACACTGGTATGGAGCCTGGCAAGACCTCTTTCTTCCAAGCCCTTTCTATCCCCACCAAGATTGCCCGCGGTACCATTGAAATCGTGTCCGATATCAAGGTCGTGGTTGCCGGCACCAAAGTCGGGCCATCCGAGGCCACTTTGCTCAACATGCTCAACATCTCACCGTTCACATACGGCATGACCGTCGCTCAGATCTTTAGTGACGGTACCGCTTTCCCCCCCAGCGTGTTGGACATCGACGAGCAAGAGTTGATTGACCGCTTCTTGTCGGGTATCAAGACGGTTGCGTGTATCTCACTCGCTCTGAATTACCCCACCGTGGTGTCTGTATCTCACTCCCTCGTCAATGCCTATAAAAACCTATTGGCCGTTGCTCTTGAGACCGAATACTCATT
>Ga0307513_10004264_pt1 | contig 19132 bp, 19 predicted proteins | sample 15_EM_MG_FD_202174 | JGI IMG/M metagenome (GOLD analysis project Ga0307513, IMG submission 202174) | Populus trichocarpa ectomycorrhiza microbial communities from riparian zone in the Pacific Northwest, United States - 15_EM | ecosystem: Host-associated > Plants > Roots > Unclassified | place...
GTGGCGAAGATGCCGACCCCGGTCTCGTCGTACGCGAAGCTGCCCAGCAGGCCCTCGTACTTGGTGGCCCGGATGGCGTCGGCCAGCGGCTTGCCGGTCGCCACATTGCTGTTCTTGAGGGCGGTCAACATGATCTGAGTGCCGTCGTACGCCTTGGCGCCGTGCAGTTCGGCCTCCTCGTTGTACGCCGCCTTGTAGGCCGCGGCGAACTTCTTGGACGCTTCGCTGACGTCGTTGCTCAGGTACGGCGAGCTGACGATGGTGCCTTCCGCGTTGGCGGCGCCGGCGGTGTTCAGGAAGACCGGCGTGCCCTGCGGCGCGGCGCCGGCGAACGGCACCGTGATGCCCAGGTCGCGGGCCTGCTTGACGATCAGGCCGGACTCCACCTCCTCGGCGCCCAGGAAGATGACCTTGGGGTTCTTCTGCCGGATGGTGGTGAGCGCGGCGCTGAAGTCCTTCTGGTCGGTGGTCACCACCTGGTCGGCGACCGGGGTGACGCCGCGGGCGGAGAGCGCCTTGCTGAACGCGTCGTGCTCGCCCTTGCCGAACGAGCCGTTGTTGGTGATCAGCGCGATGCTCTTGATGCCCTGGGTGTCCACGATGTACTTGGCGAGCGTCTCGTCGTAGGTGGTGCTGGTCGGCCCGTTCAGGAACAGGAACTCGCTCTTGACCGCCACCAGGCCCGGCGACTGGCCGGAGGTGATGTTCGGGATGGCCTCCTGCTTGAGGATGGGCGCCATCGCGATGGTGACCGCGCTCTCGGCCGTACCGATCATGGCGATGTACTTCTCGCTGGCGATCTTGCGGGCCAGGTTGGTGCCGATGGTGGGGTCGGCCTGGGTGTCGAAGACGCCCAGTTCGATCTGCCGGCCGTTGATGCCGCCGGCCTTGTTCCATTCGTCCACGGCCAGCCGGGCGCCCTTGAGCTCCCAGGCGCCGAGCGAGCTGAGCTGACCGCTCTGCGCGTCGGCCACGGCGATCTTGATGGGTCCGGTGTCGTCTGCGGCGGATTTCTCGTCGGCGCCGGGGGCGCTGCAGCCAGTGGCCAGGACGACGGCCAGGACGGCGACAGCAGATATGGAAGCGGCGGCGCGGTGTCGGGACATGTGCGTCTCACCTCGATCTTTACTGGGGGAATCGATGGGCCTTGCTGCCGTCAGTCGAAGACGCCCTGGTAGATGTCCTTGATGTTCCAGTGCCCGGGGGTCGGCACCGGCTCATTGACCATCGGCACGTCCAGCACCGCCGGGCGGCGGCGCAGGATCGCGGTACGCAGGGCGGCGCCCAGGCCGCCGGGTTCCGCGATGAGATAGCCGTCCGCGCCGCAGGCCCGGCCGTAGGCGGCGAAGTCGGGGCTGTACGGGCGGCCGTCGGGATCGACGAAGTCGCAGCCGTAGCTGCGGCCGAAGAAGGTGGACTGCAGGTCGGAGATGGTGCCGTGGGCCCGGTTGTTCATCACCAGGAAGATCACCGGCAGCCCGCGCTCCACCGCCATCGGCACCGCGGGCAGTTGCGCGCTCATCCCGCCGTCGCCGATCAGCGCGACCACCACCCGGTCGCTCTGGGCGAGCTGCACGCCGAGCGCGGCCGCCGGCCCGAAACCCATGGTGGACGCGCCGCCGGGGGTGATGAACCGGCCGGCGGCGGGCAGCGGGTAGCACTGGGCGACCCCGTTCTTGTTCCAGCCGACGTCGGTGACCAGCACGGCGTCGCTCGGCAGCGCGGCGCGCAGGTCGGCGAGGATGCGTTCCGGGCGCAGCGGGAAGGCGTCGCTGCGGCCGCGTTCGGCGCTCACCTCGAACAGCTCCTTGCGGGCCATCCGGATCCGCTCGCGCAGCGCCGGCCGGCCCACCGGTCGGCTCTGCCGGCGGCGCACGGCGTCGAGGACGGCGGGCACGGCGAGCCGCACGTCGGCCACCGCACCGATCTCGACGGGGTAGTTGCGGCCGATCTCGGCCGGGTCGATGTCGATCTGGATCAGGCGCGAGGGCGGAAAGCTCCAGGTGTACGCGGGGTTCCACGAGCTGGCGTCGGTCTCGGCGAAGCGGGTGGCGAGGGCGAGCACCACGTCGGCGCCGCGGGCGTAGTCGTTGGTCATCTCCAGACCCCAGAAGCCCGTCATGCCGAGCACCAGCGGGTGGTCGTCGCTCAGGGCGCCCTTGGCCATCAGCGAGTGCGCGACCGGGATGTCGAGATGCTCGGCCAGCTCGCTCAGCGCCCGCCGGCCCGCGGCGGCGCCCAGTCCGCCGCCGAGGTAGATCAGCGGGCGGTCCGCCTCGAGCAGCAGCGCGGCGATCCGGTCCGCGTCGGCCGCGCTCAACGCGGGCCGGGTGGCGTGTGCGACGAGCGGGTAGGCGTCCGCCCGGTCGGCGGCCAGCGGCCGGGAGAACAGGTCCATCGGCACGTTGAGCAGCACCGCGCCGGGCCGGCCGGAGGTGGCGGTCCAGAACGCGCGCTCGGTGAACCGGGGCAGGTCCTCGACCCGCTGGACATGCCAGGCCCGTTTGACGAACGGGCGGTAGATCGCCGTCTGGTCGGCGTCCGCGTGGAGGTTGACCTCCTGGTGCGGGTGCCGGCCGCGCAGATAGGACGGGATGTCGCCGGCGATCGCCACCAGCGGCACCGAGTCCAGCGCGGCGGTGGCGACGCCGGTCACCGCGTTCATCATGCCCGGGCCGACGTGCAGGAGCAGGACGCCGGGCTTGCCGGTGGCGCGGGCGTAGCCGTCGGCGGCGTGCGCGGCGGTCTGCTCGTGCCGGGCGATGACGAACTCGATGTCGCTGCGGCCGAGGGCGTCCAGCAGGGCGATGTTGGTGTGCCCGCAGGTGCCGAAGATGTACTCGACGCCGTAGCCGGCCAGTTGCCGCGCCAGTGCCTCGGCGGCGGTGTGCTCGCTCATTTGTCACCCCAGATGGACAGGCCGCGCAGCAGCAGCGTCTTGACGACCGTGTAGTCGTCGACCATGTAGCGCGGTGACTCGCGGCCGAAGCCCGAGTCCTTCATCCCGCCGAACGGCACATGGTCGAGCCGGAAGTTGGACGAGCCGTTGACCACCAGGCCGCCGACCTCGAGCTCGCGCCAGGCCGTCAGGATCCGGCCGATGTCGCGGGTGAACAGGCCGGCCTGCAGGCCGAACCGGCTGGTGTTGCAGGTCGCCAGCACGGCGTCGAAGTCGTCGTAGGGCAGCACGGAGACGAGCGCGCCGAACACCTCCTGGGTGATCACGCTGGCGTCCGCCGGCGGCCCGGCGACGACGGTGGGCGCCACCGTGGCCCCGTCGCGGGTGCCGCCGAGAGTGATCACGGCTCCGGCCGCCGCGGCCTCGGCGGCCCAGCCGACCACCCGCTCGGCGGCCTGCTCGTCGACCATCGACCCGACGTCGGTCGCCGGGTCCAGCGGGTCGCCCACGCGCAGCGCCGCGACCTGCTCGGTGAACGCGGCGACGAAGTCGTCGAAGCGGGACCGGTGCACGTACACCCGCTGGACGGAGATGCAGCTCTGCCCGGAGTTGGTGTAGCCGGTGCGGGCACAGACCGCGGCGGCCGCCGCGAGGTCGGCGTCCGCGCAGACGATCGTGGCGGCGTTGCCGCCCAGCTCCAGGACGAGCCGCTTGGGGCCGGCCGCGCGGGCCACCGCGGCGCCGGTCGCGGCACTGCCGGTGAAGCTGATGACGTTGATCTCGGGCGCCGCGCACAGCTGCGCGCCGATCTCGCCGCCACCGTGCAGCAGTTGCACCGCCTCGACCGGGGCGCCGGCCGCCAGCAGCAGGGCGACCAGGGCGGCGGTGACCGCCGGAGCCTGGGGTGGGGCCTTCACGATGGTGGTGTTGCCGGCGGCAAAGGAGGCGCCGAGTTTGTGTGCGAGCAGGTTTGCCGGGGCGTTGAACGGCGTGATGGCCAGCGCCACGCCGGCCGGCGCGCGATAGGTGAGGGCCGTGTTGCCGACGCCGCGCTCCCAGCCGGCCACCGGGAGCACGTCGCCGCCGATCTGCCGGGCCTCCGCCGCGCACACGGCGAACGTGTCAGCCACCCGGTCGAGCTCGCCGAGCCCGTCGCGCAGCGGCTTGCCCAGCTCGAGGGCGATCAGCCGGGCGAAGTCGGCGCGCCGCTCGGCGGCCAGCCGGGCCGCGGACTGGAGAATCGCGGCCCGCGTGGCGGGTGCCAGCCGGGCCACGACCTTCGCATATTCTTGGGCGGATCGAACCACTGTGTGGACCTGTGCGGAATCCGCCGTCCAGGCCCGGGAGACCACCCCGCGGGTGTACGGGCCGACCCGGTCCACGGGGCTTCCCTCGTTCACCCATAAGCCCGCGACCAGCGCCGGAGCCTCGGCGGCAGCGGTGGCTCCGAGAATAGTGTCGAGCATTGGCGCACCTCCTCGGCGGTGGTCCGTCAGGTGGTATATTGGACCGCTGTACGGACTAGGTGTAACGTACGGGCGGCCGCTGGTCCCTGGCAATAGCTCGGGTCGAGAAAGTTACGACCCGATGAATCGGCGTGCCGGACGGCAGAATCGGGCTGCTCGAGAAACAACTGGGTCCGCCGCACCGGCAGCACGCCGGCGGACCGGGAAGCGCCGCACGCGGCGCGGGGAAGTGAGGCACCGTGCAGCCCGCCACCAGGACGAACACCGAGACCACGGCAGACACCACGGGGGTACGCAGCGTCCAGCGCGCGCTCGACATCCTGTCGCTGCTCACCGAGGAACGGCCGCTGCTGACCATCAAGGACGCCGTCGCCGCCACCGGGCTGGCCAAGACGACCGTGATCCGGCTGATCCAGACGCTCGAACAGATCGGCCTGCTCTGGGCGACCAGCACCGGCTACATGGCCGGCCCCGGGCTGTGGCGGTGGGCGCACCTGGCCCGCAGCAGCTGGGAGCTGCCGCCGGAGACCCAGCGGATGATGCGCGATCTCGCCGCCCGCGACCGCGAGACGGTGAACGTCTACGTCGCGCGCGACATCGTCCGGGTCTGCATCGCCCAGCAGGAGAGCCCGCAGCCGCTGCGGCACGTCGTGCACATCGGCGACGAGCTTCCGCTGTGGGCGGGCGCGTCGGCCAAGGTGCTGCTGCGTAACGCGACCGCCGGCCAGCTCGGCCGGATCGCCCGCTCGTCGCCGTACGGCGAGGGGCACGTCCGGCGGCTGCAGGAGTGGATCGACGAGGCCGCCGAGCGCGGCTACGCGGTCAGCCACGGCGAGCGGGAGGAGGGCCTGACCGCCGTCGCCGTGCCGATCGTCGGCCGCTCCGGCACCGTGGTGGCGGCCCTGAGCCTGAGCGGCCCGACCATGCGCTTCACCGAGGAACGGATCACCACCTTCGCCGGCGACTTGACTCAGGTGGCCCAGCGGATGGCGGAACGCGGTTTCGACCACCCGCTCGGCTCGTCGTTCTAGCCGCCGCCCAGCCGGGAAAGAGGCCCGCGTATGCACGACCGCCCGCTGTCCGGTGTCCGGGTGCTCGACCTGACGAACGTGCTCGCCGGGCCGTACTGCAGCTATCACCTGATGCTGCTCGGCGCCGAGGTCGTCAAGGTGGAGCTGCCCGGCCACGGCGACCTCGCCCGGCATCTGGGCCCCGATCCCGGGCTGAACAGCGCCGGGCTCGGTGCCTCGTTCCTGGCCCAGAACGCCGGCAAGAAGTCGATCGAGCTGAACCTCAAGGCCGCCGCCGACCGGGCCACCTTCGAGGAGCTGGCCGGCGCGGCCGACGTGCTGCTGGAGAACTTCCGGGCCGGCGTGCTGGGCCGGATGGGCTACGGCTGGGAGCGGTTGCGCGCGCTCAACCCGGGGCTGGTCTACTGCGCGATCACCGGCTTCGGGCAGGACGGGCCGATGAGCCAGGCGCCGGCGTACGACCAGATCATCCAGGGCCTGTCCGGGATGATGAGCGTCACCGGGACCCCGCAGACCGCCCCGCTGCGGGTCGGTTTCCCGATCTGCGACACCGTCGGCGGGCTCACGGCGGCGCTGGCGATCTGCGCGGCCCTCGCCGGGCGCCGGCCCGACGGGCGCGGCCGGTTCCTCGACGTTTCCATGCTGGAGGCGTCCGTCTCGGCCATGGGCTGGGCGGTCTCCAACTATCTGGTGAGCGGCGTGGCGCCGGAGCCGATGGGTGATCAAAACGCCACCGCCGCGCCGTCGGGCACGTTCGACGCGGCTGACGGGCCGCTCAACATCGCCGCCAACCGCCAGGAGCAGTTCGAGACGCTGTGCGCCGTGCTGGGCCGGGCCGACCTGCTCACCGATCCCCGGTTCGGCGACCGGGAGGTCCGCAAGCGGCACCGCGACGCGCTGAACCGGGAGATCAACGCCGCGCTCGCCGCCCGGCCGGCGGTCGACTGGGAACGCGAGCTGTCGCGCTCGGGAGTTCCCGCTGCGCGGATCCTGACGGTTCCCCAGGCGGTCGGTTCGGCCCAGCTCGCCAGCCGCGACTTCTTCACCGACCTGCCTTTCCCGGCCGGTGCTCCCCCGGCCGGCGACCGGCCGGCGCAACTGCCCAGTGATCGGCCGGCGCAGCTGCGGGTGACCGGTAACGGGGTGCTTTTCGACGGGGTGCAGTTCAAGCCGCCCGGCCCGCCGCCGGTGCTGGGCGAGCACAACGACGAGTTGCCCGATCTGCTGAGCCGTTGGAACGCGGCTGGGCCCGCGCCGGTCGAGGGGGCGCACCGATGAGCGCCGATCTGCGCGATGAGGTCGCCGGCTGGTGGGCGACGGCGGTCAGCCGGATCGAGCCCGGGGTGATCGAGCTGCGCGGCCACCCGGTGCAGGAGCTGATCGGGACGACCAGTCTGGTCGGCATGATCTGGCTGATGCTGCGGGGCGAGCCGGCGCCGCCCGGCGCGGCCGCGCTGCTCGAGGCGGCCCTGGTCGCGTCGGTCGACCACGGGCCGCAGGCGCCGTCGATCGCGATCGCCCGGATGACCGCCACCTGCGGCGTCGGCCTGAACAGCGCCGTCGCGAGCGGCGTCAACGCCCTCGGCGACGTGCACGGCGGCGCCGGCCAGCAGTGCGTCGAGCTGCTGAACGAGATCTGCGCGGCGCGCGGCGCGGACGGTGACCTGGCCGCCGCCGCGGCCGAGGTGGTCGGCCGCTGGCGGGCCCGTTCGGCGTATCTGCCGGGCTTCGGGCACCGGTTCCATCCGGTCGACCCGCGCCGGGCCCCGCTGCTGGCGCTCGTGGATGACGCGGTGCGCGACGGGGTCGTCGCCGGGAACCACGTTGCCGCCGCCCGGGCGGTGGAGGAGTTGCTCGGCGCGCGGGTGCCGATGAACATCGACGGCGCGACCGCGATCATCTACGCCGAGCTGGGCTTCCCGCCGCCGCTGGCCCGCGGGCTGTTCGTGCTCAGCCGCAGCGTCGGCATTCTGGCGCACGCCTGGGAGGAGACCCAGCAGGGCCGGCGCATCAAGGGCCCGATCCCGCCGTCCATCCTGCCCGCGTACCTCGGGCCGGCGACGCCCGGACACGGCCTCAGGTAACGAACTTGCCTGGGTTTTCCGCCGCGGGTGGGAATCAGCCGAGACCGGCCATGACGGTGTGGCGGTACTGCGCCGCCATCCGGACCGGCGTGTTGGGCGTTCCGTATCCGTCATAGTCCTTCACCCGCTGCACCAACTCGAAGAAGATCCGGCGGCCGAGCATGGCCGTGTAGAAGTGGAAGAACTCGCCGTCTTCCGTACGGTCGTAGAGGACGCCGTACTCGCGCAGACCGGCGATGGTGTCGTCGTCGAGGCCCACCCGCGCGGCCAGGTCGGCGTAGTAGTTGTCGGGGATGGTCAGGATCGGCACGCCCGCGGCGTGCAGCGCGGCGGCCGTCGCGAAGATGTCGGCGGTCGAGAACGCGACGTGCTGGAATTCCGCCGTCTCGGGCAACCGGGCGCCGCCGAGCGCGGGCACGTTGAGCACCAGCCGCACGGCGCTGCCGACGCTGGTCATGGCCCGGCTGCGGACCAGCCCGAACGGATCGGCGATCTCCTCGGGGTCGTGCCGGTGCAGCCCCAGCACCGACTGGTAGAACAGCGCGGCCTCGTCGAAGTAGTGCGGCGGGTGGGACAGGGCCACATGATCGACCCGCTGGATCCCGGCGTCCTCGCGGCTGGTCGCGGACCGCGCCGCCAGCTGGAAGTCGCCGAGCCAGCTGCCGGCGCCGGGGACCGGATCGCTGCGGCAGAAGAAGATCGAGGTGCCATCGGGTGCGGTGATCGCGCTCAGGTCCGCCTCGCCAGGACCGTACCGGCGCGGGATGGCCGGGGCGAGCAGAGCGGCCGCCCGCCGCGCCGACCGGGCCGGGTCGGAGCTCTCCACGGCGATCGCCGTCACGGCCGCGTCCCCGCGCTGCCGGTCGTCGGCGCTCGGGCGCTCGCGGTTGAGCAGGATCCGCACCCCACCCTGCTGCCACAGCTGGACGGGCTTGGACCGGTGCCGGGCGGCCTTGGTGAAGCCCATCCCCCGCAGCAGCCGCTCGGCCGCCAGCTCGGCCGGCGGATCAACCGCGATCTCGACAAACGCGTAACCACGCAGATCGGCGGCGGCCGGGGTGGTGGCCCGGGCGCTGGTCAGGGACTCCTCCAGCGCGATGAGCGAGCGCAGGGCGTCGGTGGCGGTGCGTTCGGCGTCCGCCTGCCGGAAGATGTCGTTGAAGACCTCCAGCGACAGCGGCCCGCGATAGCCCGCCGCCAGCACGTGGCCGACGAAGCCGGTCAGGTCGAAGCCGCCCTGCCCCGGGAAGCAGCGGTAGTGCCGGCTCCACTGCAGCACGTCCATCAGCAGCTGCGGCGCGTCGGCCAGCTGCAGGAAGAAGATCTTGTCACCGGGGATGTCGCGGATCCCGGCCGGATCGTCGCCCCGGGACAGGATGTGGAAGCTGTCCAGGCAGACCCCGAGGTGCGGGTGATCCACCGCGGCCACCAGCCGCCAGGCGTGCCGGTAGTCGCGCACCTGCCGGCCCCAGGCCAGCGCCTCGTACGCGATCCGGACGCCGTTCGCCCGGGCCCGCTCGGCGAGTTGCCCGAGCTGGTCGACGATCAATGCGTCGCCACCCTCCGCCGGCGGCGCGACGCTGGAGCACACCAGTAGGGTGTCGACGCCGAGCTCGCCCATCACGGCGAACTTGCGCTCGGCCCGGCGCAGGTTCGCGGCGAACCGCTCGGGGCCGGCCCCCTCGAAGTCCCGGAACGGCTGGTAGAGCTCGATGCCCAGGCCCAGATCGGCCGCCCGGGCGCGGACCGCGGCCGGCGACAGCGGGCTGTTGACCAGGTCGCTCTCGAACAGCTCCACCCCGTCGAAGCCGACCTGCGCCGCGGCGGCGAGCTTCTCCTCGAGCGTCCCGCTGAGCGACACGGTCGCGATAGCCCTACGCATCGAAACCGCCCGCATCCGAGCCGCCGCCGGTGAGCACGGCGAGGTGCCGCAGCATCCGCTCGACGTCCGGATCCCGGCCGGTGAACAGCCGGAACGACTCGGCGGCCTGATGGACCACCATTCCCCCGCCGTCGAGGGTGCGGCAGCCGAGCGCGCGCGCCGAGCGCAGCAAATCGGTCTCCAGCGGGCGATAGACGATGTCGGCGACCCAGGTCCCTGGCCGGAGCGCGGCGATCGACACCGGCAGCCCGGGATGCGCGGCCATGCCCACCGGAGTGGCGTTGATCAGACCGTCGGCGGTGGCCAGCCGCTCCGCGACGCCGGCCACAGTCGCCGTGTCGGCCGTCGCCCCGGCCGCGGTCAGCGCCTCGGCCAGCCGATCGGCCCGGTCGGCGTCCGCGTCCACCACCGTCAGCCGCCCGGCGCCCAGGCCGTGCATGGCGTACGCCACCGCGGCGCCCGCCCCGCCCGCCCCGATCAGGATCACCCGGCCGGTCGCCGCGCCCGGCAGCCCGCGCCGGAAGCTCTCGGCGAAGCCGTACCGGTCGGTGTTGTGCCCCGCCGCCCGCCCGTCCGCGAAGACCACCGTGTTCACCGCGCCCAGCTCGGCGGCCTCGGCCGAGAGGTCGTCGAGGTATTTGACCACTTCCTGCTTGCACGGATAGGTGATGTTCAGGCCGCGGAAGCCGAGCTGGCGGGCCGACTTCACCAGCTCGCCGACGTCGCCCGGGGGCAGGCCCAGCGCGGTGAGGTCGATCAGCTGGTAGAGGTAGCGCAGTCCCTGGGCGTCGGCCTCGCGCTCGTGCAGCGGCGGGCTCAGCGACGAGCCGATGCCGGCCCCGATGAGCCCGACGACGAAGTGGTCGTCCTCACTCCGCACGGCGCCACCTCCCGGGCTAATGTACGAACTGGTACGTTAGTTATGGGCCTTCGATCGATCGATGTCAAGTCGACTCATGCCAAGGGCCTGTGCGAGCCTTACCGGATCGCCTCACCGTCGTAGGGAGTCCCATGGCCCCGCCCCGCGCCGCGTCGCAGCCCACCGTGGAGCGCCGGCGCGATGCCGAGCGCACCCGGGCCGAGATTCTCACCGTGGCCACCGCGGAGTTCGCCGACCGCGGCTACGACGGCGCCCGGGTGGACGAGATCGCCGACCGCACCCGCACCACCAAGCGGATGATCTACTACTACTTCGGCGGCAAGAAACAGCTCTACATCGAGGTTCTGGAGCAGGCGTACGCCCGGATCCGCGCCGCCGAGCAGGAGGTCAACGTCGACCATCTGGAGCCGGCCGCCGCGATCCGCCGGCTCGCCGAGGTCACCTTCGACCACCACGAGGCCAATCAGGACTTCATCCGCCTGGTCAGCATCGAGAACATCCACCGCGGCGAGCACATCGCCCAGCTGCCCGACCTGGTCGACATCAACACCCCGGCGGTCCGGCTGCTCACCAGCCTGCTCGAACGCGGCCGGGCGCAGGGCGTCTTCCGCACCGATGTGGACGCGGTGGACGTACACATGATGATCAGCGCTTTTTGTGTTTTCCGGGTGGCGAACCAGTACACCTTCGGCACGATCTTCGGCCGTGACCTGCTCGACCCGGGCACGCGCGAGCACTACCGGACGATGCTCGGCGATATGGTGGTCGCCCACCTGACCACCCGCTGACGCGGCGGCCGGGTGACCCGGCTCGAGACGCCTGCACCGGACGGGACGACCCATGAGCACCAGTGCCGTGACCGACGTCGCCATCGCGATGGTCCTCGCCTTCGCCGTGACCGCCCTGGCCGCGTCGACCATCGTGGAGTGGATCGGCAACCTCACCCGCAAGCGGGCCAAGTACCTGCTGCGCGGCCTGCGGAACATGCTCGACGCGGGCGACAACCGGACGATGCCGTCCACCGAGGGCAGCCCGATGCGCCCGGCCGGTGTCCGCGCCGAGCGCAGCCTGTACAACCAGGCGCTGACCCCCACCGGGCAGACGGTCGACGCGCTCGGCACGGCCGAGGCGGGGGTCGAGGGTGGACTGACCGCCCTGGTCTTCGACCATCCGCTGCTGCGCTCGATGATGCAGCCGACGCAGTCCGCCGAGAGCAAGAAGTCGCGGGTGCCGCCGTACGTCCCGGCGGAGACCTTCTCCCGGGCGCTGATCGACACGCTGGTGCCCGGCGACGCCGGCCCGGTCACGATGGCCCAGGTGCAGACGGCGATCCGGGAGCTGGCCGGGACCATGCCGGCCCGGGAGGCGCTGCTGAGCCTGGAGAAGCAGAGCCGCGCCGACCTGGACGCGTTCCGGGTCGAGGTGGAGCGCTGGTACGACGCCCAGATGGACCGGGTGTCGGGCTGGTACAAGCGCTGGGCGCAACGCTGGATCATCGCCGTCGCGGCGGGGCTGTGCCTGTTCGCCAACATCGACGCGTACGCGATCGCCGGCACTCTCTATCGCGATCCGGCGGTGCGCGGCGCGATCGTGGGCCAGGCCCAGCAGGGCCAGAACTGCGCCGCGCTGCCGGATGACCAGGCCAGGGCCGATTGCGTACGCGATCTCGTCGACGCCGTCGGCACCACGGGCCGCGTCGTGGGCTGGCCCGCGCACTGCCCGGCGACGCCGTCGGCCTGCGTCCCGGTGCCCGGCGGCGGCCGGCCCGGGGTGAACGACTGGCTGGTCAAGCTGCTCGGGCTCGTGGTGACGACGCTGGCGGCCGCGATGGGCGCGCCGTTCTGGTTCGGCGCCCTCAACCGCCTGGTCAACCTCCGGCTGACCGGCAAGCCCCCGGAACCGGCCGGCTGAGGCACCCGGGCGATGCCTTAAGGTGACGGCAGTGCAGGCCATTCTCGCCACGCTTGGGTACGTGTTGTCCGCCGACCGCCGCCGGGTCCTGCTGATCCGGCGCGACGCCCGGCCGGACGACATCCACTTCGGCTACTACAACGGGCTCGGCGGCAAACTGGAGCCGGACGAGGACGTGGCCGCCGGGATGCGCCGGGAGATCCGCGAGGAGGCGGGCCTGGAGTGCGGCCCGCTGGAGTTCGCGGGCACGATCTCCTGGCCGGGCTTCGGGCGCGCGGGCGAGAACTGGTTCGGCTTCCTGTTCCGCATCCCCACCTGGACCGGAACGCCGCCCGCCGGCAACGACGAGGGCAGCCTGCACTGGGTGGAGGTGGCCGACATGCTGGCCGGAACGCTACCGATGTGGAAGTCCGACCGGCACTTCCTGCCCCTGGTGTTCGCGAGCGACCCGCGCCCGTTCCACGGCGTGATGCCGTTCCAGGACGGCCACGCCCTGTCCTGGGACTACAGCCAGGCCTAGAGCGCATCTGACGGATCATGGTCGGCTCCGGTCGGGTTTGGCGCGGAGCCAGATCATGATCGAGGCAACGGTTACCGTTGCCTCGTAACGGTTCTTCAGCTTGTCGTACCTGGTCGCGACGGCCCGGAACTGCTTGAGCCTGTTGAAGGCCCGTTCCACCTGGTTGCGGTCTTTGTACCGTGTGGCGTTGAAGTTCAGGGGCCTACCGCCGCGAGATCCCTTCTTCGCCCGGCTTGCGCGCACATCATCGCGTTCCGGGATGGTGTGCGGGATCCTCCGGGCACGCAGCGAACGCCGGTTCGCCTTCGACCCGTACGCCTTGTCCGCCAGCAGATGATCGAGCCGCTTACGGGGCCGACCCCGACCCCCGGGCCGAGCCACAGCAACGTTGTCGAGCAACGGCACCAGCTCTTTGGTGTCCGACGCCTGCCCCGGTGTGAGCCGGATGACCAGAGCCCGGCCGCGACCTTCACCGAGCAGATGCAGTTTGGTGGTCAGTCCTCCCCGCGAGCGACCCATCCCTTGCGCTGCCCGCGACTCGGCCGGACTCAACCCCCTTTGCGAGCACCCGCGGCGTGCTGATGAGCACGCACCACGCTGGAATCGACCTGCGCACACCAGTCGAGATCCCCACCGGCGTCCGCGTCGGCCTGCAACCGCTGCAAGATCCTTGCCCAGGTGCCGTCCTGCTCCCAGCGGGCGAACCGGTCGTAGCAGGTCTTCGCCGGCCCGTACCGGTCCGGGATCTGATCCCACTTCGCGCCGTTCTCGATCCGCCACAGAATCCCGTTGATCACTTGCCGATGATCCCGCCACCGGCCGCCACGCCGCGGGTCCATGCTCGGCAGCAACGGCTCAAGCCGCTCCCAGTCCTCATCAGTCAAATCACCAGCCACGACCAGACAACGATCGATCACACCCACCGGTGATGATCCGTCAGATGCGCTCTAGGCGCGCTCAGCCGAGCTTGCCGATGATGTCCGCGACCACGTGCGGCATGGACAGCAACGGGGAATGCGAGGCGTCGATGGTGACGACCGACGTGGGGTTGTCCGGGAACGCGGCGTCCGCTTCCTGGATGAACTTCTGTTGCACGGCCGGGGGCAGCGCCCGGTCCCGGGAACAGACGACGTAGGTGCGGGGCACGCGGCCCCACCCGTCGGCGGTGAGCGTGGTGGCACCGATCGCGACGAGGCTGGGCGCGTCCGGGCTGAGCAGGGCGATGGCGGCCTCGGCGGTGGCCTCGTCGACGTCGCCGTAGAGGGCCGCGCGCAGCCGGCCGCGGTACTCGCGATCCGGCGATGTGGTGTCCAGCCGGGCCGCGCCGGCGGCCAGTGGATCGGAGCGTACGCAGCCGGAGAGCAGGTCGCCGGCGTACTCGCTCACGAGGCTGTAGGCGCCGGCCGGCAGGTCGGAGGCGGGCATGAACGCGGCCAGGTACACCGCGTGCGCCACCAGGTCGGGGGCCTGCTGCGCGACCCGGGTGAGCACCGTGCCGCCCATGCTGTGCGCGACCACGGTGACCGGTTCGCCGCGGCCGACCTGCCCGATCTGCGACAGCAGCAGGTCGGCGGCCTGGTCGAGACCGACCCCGGCGACCGGGGACGGCTGGGTGGCCAGCGCCTGGGGGTCGAACGGGCGGCGGTAGAGCGAGTCGGGACGCTGGGCGTTCAGGCCGTGGCCGGCCATGTCCACGGCGACCGCGACGCGTGCAACGGCCGCGAGATGGGTGAGCACCGGGGTCCAGCACCAGGCGCCGTGCCAGAAGCCGTGCAGGAGCAGGATCGGGGTGGGCATGTCCTAGCGGCTCGCCGGGCCGGCGGAGCGTTCGGCGAGCGCCTGTTTGTGCAGCTTGCGGGCGGATTCGATGAGCATGATGCTGTCCGGCCCCCACATCAGGCGCAGGATGTAGCGCTCGAAGGGTGGCTGCTGCATGAGCCAGGCGACCGGCAGCGCGAGCTTGGTCGAGGCTTGCGCGATCTTGTCCTTGATCGGGCCGAGGCCGATCGAGCGGCGCGCCTTGCCCGACATGGCTCCGGTCACCGGCAGCGTCATCAACACGAACTGCAGGGCCACCGGAACGGCCGCGCGCAGGTGCGAGATGTGGAAGTTCTTCCCCATCGCCTTCTGGACCAGCTCGGCGTAGTCCTGGCCGGTCTCGGGGAGGATGTTGATGGTTTCGCTGTACCGGAAGAGCTCGTCGTATTTCGCGTAGAGGGCGGCCAGCTCGGCCATCGTGGTGGGGATGTCCTCCTCGGGGGCGTTGTGCAGCCGGCAGTATTCGGCCACCTCGGCGACGTACTGGTCGCGCTGTCGCGGGGACAAGCGGTGTGGCAGCTTTCCGTTCCGGAAGGCGAACGCCTCGAACGCCCACAGCATCGGGTGCATCTCGGTGAGCGCCGCCCACATCGCCTCGCGGGGCTCGCTCGCCGCGTAGCCGCCGAGCTCGGGCCGGCCGACGTCGATGATGTCGCCGGCCACCCGCTGGTGGATGTTGTGCAGGTGCTTGGCCATCCGCCGGGCGGTGTCGGTGTCGCCGAGCCACATGGGCGCGTGCATGCCCGCGTTGCGCGACCCGCGTTCGAAGACGTCGAATATGGTCAGCGTGCCTTGCTGGGCCTTACGGGAGATCGGATCGCGATCGCGCAGGCCCGCCACGATCGGCTTGTAGCCCTTGCCCTGCATCTGCCCCTGCGCGGCGTTGAGGAAGACCAGCGTGGCCGGGTGGAGCAGGACCTCCCAGACGACGCTGCCGGGACCGAAGAGGCCGTAATCCGGCGACCCGTCCGCCTTCAGCGAACCACCGGCCGGCGTCGGCTCGCCGAAGCGACGCCAGCGCTTCTCCGTACCGAGAACTTGCTCTTTGGTGAGTCTGTTGTCGACGTGGCCTCTCGCGGCAGCGCTCATGCTCGGACTCCCTCGCCGGGCCTAATTCCCGTCCGGGAATTGGCGGCTCCGGTCAGGCTAAGCTCGCTGCTGGGACCCCGTCAAGGCGCAGAAAACCCAGGAGGACGACACCGTGGCTGCCATCGAGCGGACACCGCGATCCGCGCGGCGGTCCCGCGGCCGGAGCGCCGGGCTGAGCCTGGCGCGGATCGTGGAGGCGGCCCGCTCCCTCGACGCCGGCACGCTGACCATGCAAGCCGTCGCCGACGAGCTCGGCGTCGACCGCAAGGCCATCAACCATCACGTCACCGACCGGGAGACCCTGCTGCGGCTGGTGGCTCTGGACGCGCTTTCGGACAGCACTTCGGCCGTCGACATCCCGGCCGGCAGCGACTGGCAGGAAGCCTGCCGCTCCTACGCGCTGGCGATCACGGACCACGCGATCGCGGCCGACGCGCTCGCCGATCACCTGAGGTCGGACAGTTCGATGCTGACCCGGTTCGTGGAGCCGACCGAGACGGTCCTGCGGAAGCTGAGCGAAGCGGGCTTCGACGACGAGGCCGCCGTGCGGTCGCTGGCCCTGCTGACCAACATCTGTGTGGCGTACGCACGCGACGTCGTCCACGCGGCCCGCAGCGGCGCACGCCCGCGACGCGTCCTGATCCACGAAGCGCTCAACGGCCGCGACGAGCGGGAGTTCGAAAACCTCGCCCGGATCGTGGCGGCTCGCATCGACACGTACGACCGGAGACAGCTCGAGATCAGCATCGAGGTCTTCCTCCGCGGCGCCGAGTCCGTCCTGCTGGGCCACCCGGCCTGACTTTGCTCGCCCGGGTCGAGGTAAGCGGATGCGGCTCCCCAAGCGTGTACGGGATGTGAAGCAGCAGGAGTTCACCCAGTTCTACCGGTCGGACCAGGCCGCTTGCTTGCGGGCGGTGCTGGTCAGCGTGGGTGACCGGCAGTTGGCCGAGGATCTGGTGGCGGAGGCGTTCACCCGGGCCTGGACGTCGTGGCACAAGGTCAGCCGGCATCCCGCGCCGCGCGCGTGGATAGTGCGCACGGCGTTGAACACCCGGGTCTCGTGGTGGCGGCGCCGGCGACGCGAAGTCGCCTGGGACGGCACCCACGAGGTCGAGGATCTCGCTGCCGCCGACTCCGGGCTGGACCCCGCGCTGCTGACCGCGCTGCGTCAACTGCCGCGGCGGCAGCGGGAGGTGATCGCCTGCCGGGTGTTCCTGGATCTCGACACCGGCGGCACCGCGAGCACGCTCGGGATCGCTCCCGGCACGGTCACCGCCCACCTGTCCCGGGCCGTCACGGCGCTGCGCGCACATCTGGTCAACGAAGAAGACCTGGAGGTAAGGCCATGAGCGACCGCGACACCGGCACGAGCGCTGTGCTGGACACATTGAAGGACTCACTGAACCACATCGGCATGCACACCTCGGCCGAGCAGATCGTGGCCGCGGGCCGGGCACGCCAGCACCGCCGTCTCGCCGGCACGGCCGCCGGTGTGGTGTTGGCCGCGGCCGCGATCACCGGTGCAACGCTGAACTCCACCCCGCCGGCGGGGGACGGCGTGCATGTCCATACGGTCGCCTACACCGTGGACAGCCAGAACGACGGTACGGTCCGCGTGACCTGGGGCAAGCAGCGCTACTTCGAGGACCACGCGGGCCTGCAAGAGGCGCTCCGCGCGGCCGGCTTCCCCGTGCTGATCAAGGTGGGCGAGTTCTGCCGGGGACCGCAGGACACCGCAACCCTCAACCCCAGCGGCGTCGGACCCGGAGTCGAGAACGTGATGAAGGGCGAACGGGGAGACGATGGAAAGGTCACGTTCGTCTTCACGCCCGCGGCCATGCCCGCCGGGACCCAACTGTTCATCGGCTACCTGTCCCCCGCCCAGCTGGCCGCCGTCGGTGGCAACCCCGGCTCCGTCGAACGGCTGGTGCCCAGCTCAGGGCCACTCACCTGCACCACCGAACCGCCGCCCGCGCACCTGCGGGCACCCGGCAGCCCGCCGAAGAAATGACGTCCTGAGACACCGGCCGGCTCCGCGGCTAACTCGGCTGCGGGGCCGGGCCGGCTGCGTCCACGTCGTCCAGGAAACGGATCGCGGCCCGGACGTTCTCGATGCGCCAGCTGGTCAGGATCCGGCCGAAGCCGGCCTCGGTGTCGCGCTGGTGTTCGAGCGCCGCCTGCATCGGGGCGAGGGCCGTGCGCTGAGCCGCGATCAGGTCACCCGCGGCCCACCCGCGCCGGATCAGCAGGGCCAGCTTGACCAGCAACTCCGAACGCATCTCCCGGACGTGCGCGACGGGGCTCCGCAGCCAGTCCTCGGTGGCCGACCGGCCGGCCGGGGTGCTGGTCACGATGGAACGCTGCGGTCCCCGGCTGCCGGCTTCGGTCGACGCGATCCGGACCAGGCCGAGCTCGCCCAGCCGGTCCATCGACCGGTACACGATCGGGCGCGGGACGTGCCAGGCGCGGCCGATGTCGCCGTCCGGGGCGGTCAGCGCGGCGACCGCGAAGCCGTGCGTCGGGCTTTCGTCGACCAGGCTCAGCACGATCCAGTCCGGCAGCGACAACGGGGGTAGCTCGCCCACGACGGTCAGCGTAGTCGCCGGGCTTCCCGGGCGACCGGGCTCCGGGTAGTCTCATTGTGACTACCGATCAGGAGTTGCGACGTCGTGACCGAGGTTCCGGTTGGCTGGTTGGCCGACGGCACTGCGTACTATGCGCCGGTGGGCTGCCTGCCGGCCGACGGTGACCGGGTGCGCTGTCACTTGTGCGGGCGCTGGTTCCTGTCGGTGGCCAGCCATCTGCGCGTGCATGGTTGGACCAAGGCGGAGTACGTCGCCGCGTTCGGACTGGAACTGGGCAACCCGCTCAGCGGTACGGCCACCCGCAAGCGGCGCTCGGCGGCGTTGACCGCCCGGCTCGCCGTCGAGCCGGCCATCCAGCGGGCACAAGCCGAAGCGCGGGCCCGCGCCGGCAGCGGCGCCCTGACCGTCGCGGCGTCGACCGCGGCGCGGGGCCGGCCGCACCCGGCGCAGCGGCGGGCGAAGACCCTGGCCGCGTTGTCCGGGATCAGCCAGCAGGCGCGGGCCGAGGGCAATCGGCGGCGCGCCGACCGGCACCGCGCGGAGATCGCCGCCGAGGTGGCCGGCCGGTTCGGCTTCGACACGTTCGCCGGCTATCTCGTCGACCGCCGCGCCGCCGGGACGACCTGGAAGAGCCTCGCCGCCGAGTCCGGAGTCGCGGAAACCACACTGCGCCGCCACGGCGGCGGGTAGCCGAGGACCGGGCTATTCGACGGCGACGCTGACCTCGGTGGCCTTCACCAGCACGGTCACCGCGTCACCCGAAGCCAGGCCGAGGTCCTCGGCCGCGTCCTTCGTGATCGCGGCGGTCAGGGTCTGCCCACCCGGGACCGCCACCTTGACCGTGGTCATCACCGCGCCGTGCTCGACCTGCTCGATCGCTCCCGATCTCGGCCCACACCTGACAGTCATCATCATGCCCGCCGGTGCGGCCGCCGAATCGCCGAACGGAGAGATAGGCCGGGGACGT
>Ga0307513_10004265_pt1 | contig 19131 bp, 20 predicted proteins | sample 15_EM_MG_FD_202174 | JGI IMG/M metagenome (GOLD analysis project Ga0307513, IMG submission 202174) | Populus trichocarpa ectomycorrhiza microbial communities from riparian zone in the Pacific Northwest, United States - 15_EM | ecosystem: Host-associated > Plants > Roots > Unclassified | place...
CCATTTTACCAATCCAATTTTCCCCCCCCCCCCCCCCCCGGATTTGTGAACTGTAAACCTTGCACTTGCTTGACCACAAATAGAATAGTCCAGATCCCACAATACTCTAATCTCCGATACCACAATCAGAACTGTGGGAGTCCCCTCACACTTATTCGCGAGCCTGGATTTACCAAGCCTCAAGCCCCCGCAATTGACCACTGATCAAAGCGCCCTTCCAACAATCAGGTACCGGCATTTCGCACACGGGGAAGAGGTAGCCTGCAGCGCCAAAGTATCCCCACAGCTCAACAGGCACATCCGATGTGTCTGCACTATACTTCCCCCCCAAGCATACAGTACATATCCTTCAACCCCATATATCAAGGAATCCCGTACCATACTGCGCACGCAAGAGCCATACCACCACCTCGACCAACCAAGCAGAATATCATCAACCCGCGCACAGCACAAAACCAGCACTAACACGAAACCGTTCGCCTACCGTAGCTAATACGGTAATTAGAGTAGGAGTTCGCCAACCGAAGACTTGCCAGCAAAAAAAAATCACGGATCGGACCGAACGGCCGAAACCCCGTCGCACGAAAAACAAAAATAATAATATTTAGGCAAGGCCTGAGTTTGTTTTTTGTTTTTGTTTTTTTTCCCTTTGCCAATGTTTTTCTTTTTTTTCTTTTTCTTTCTTTCTTTCTTAATGCGGGTGAATCTTGTACTACGATGGTACTTGTACCCGTACTCGAGTAGTTAGATTTTCTGGGGCGAGGGGGGTGGGTTGGGTAGGTGGGATGATCAATTGCTATTATGGCGGGAGCTTTTGAGCACGAGATGGGAATGGATAGTGGGGTTTAATTAGTCTAATAACGCCAGAACATTGGCAGGGAAAATCGTTTCAAGAAGGGGAAAATTGGAAAAAGTTCAACCATCGAGTTGGGCTTGGCGATGCGGAAATAGGGAGATTTTTCATTTTTATTCTTCACAAAAAAGGCATAGGCTGTCATGGGACGTCACTCGTGTCTGAATTCTACTATTGGTTTTTCTTTTTCCCCGCGGTGACTAACCCAAAAGAATGAAGGAGGTTATGACAGAATAGGGACAAGACTGAGGTGATCGCCGGTGGTAAACCCTCGGAACCACAACAACCACCGCCGGACGAACAAGCATTCGGCATGGCATCCCAGAATTTATTGCAGCTCCGGTGGGCACAGCTGGCCCACTCGTATCGGAGCTACTACTGGCAACAGACCCCATTGGAGGAGTATACCCCAGAAGTAGGTGTTTTGGAGACGGCGGAGTTTGCAAGGAGGGGGCCGCAAATGAGTCACAATAACGCTCCGCTCTCCTGTGCGTAAGTGTCTTTTGGGAGCGCAGTGATGATAGCTAAGATAGAGGAGCAGCAGCAGGTGTCGGCGATGATGGAGAAAACGGCGAGAACCGTGGTGTCTTATGGGTCATCCTTGTCCTGATCGAGATAGGAGTTGTGATCTGGGTGCTCTTCACGGTGATGATCGCTCTCGGCACTTGGTGGGCTGGCCTCTTCAAAAGTGACCAAGTTGAGGACCGGGAGGAGGGAAAGAGAGAAGAGTATCTTTGAAAGGGCTTCGGATCCCGAGCGAAATTATGAAAACAAAGGGGGGAGGGGGGAGTCAATGTATGGTATTATGAGGGAGCGCTTGCACGACAGCTTTGGGGATGAGCACAAAACAATAACAGCTCCTGATAAGACAGCTTTGGGAAGAAAAGAAAAATCTCCTACTTAAAGAGGGTGCCTCAAGTAGATATCATAGATAGAGAGAGAAAAGAAACCAGCTCCCAAATGACAAATAAAAGTAGAAGAAGCACCTCACATCTCATCCGGGGCCTCCCCCAACAAATCATTCTCTTTATAAACCGCAACCAAAACACCACTACCACCCTTCCGTAGGATCACCTTACTAAACCCATCCCCAATGCCTTCAATTAGCCTCCTCCTCCTCCCTCCTCTAGAAAAGACACCGTACCTATCTTTATAAGCAACAGCCCCAACCCCCTTCACATCCAGCGCAGCCCGGGAGGCAACCGTGATGTAGGTAGCATCATCCTCGGTGGCCTTTCCTCGCGCTTTCACACCACCGTACAAAACATTAACCCCCCCTCGTTACTTGTGTATGGAAGGAAGGAAGGAATAAACAGACCTCCAAGACAAAGCCCGGTTTGCGAATCGATTAGTAGAGCGCCTGTTACGTTTGATGCTCCCATCCTAGTTTCATTAGTCAGGGGTACACGCTGTCGAGCCATTTTGCTACCGCTGTTGGGTCCATTTGTATGTATTGGGTGGGTTGGAGGGGAGGGAGAAGAGTACGCAAGCTCTTTATATAGCTGTCATAGGATCTCATCTAGGTGCTAGTAGCTAGCTAGCTATCTCCCGCTCGTGTTATAGGTTGCTTTTTCCTTTCCATTTTTTTTCTTTTTTCTGGTCAAGTCTATGGGTTTTGTTGGTCTTTTGCATACGGTGCTGTATGGTGTTTAAGACAAATTGGGTGTGTGTAAGAAGAGGAAGCAAGAAAGGAAGAAAAGGAAAAAGAAAAACTTGCAGGAGGCTCTGCAGTTGTGTCACAATTGCTACTTGTACAAATGCTACAGTAGTGACACTTCATACTTTCTTGACCTCATGAATACGGTGAGTGAGTGGGTCGAGACGGTAGGGTGAGTACGTTGCAGCGGGGTGCCGAGTAGGTGGATGAGATCAAACGGGAGATATTGGGGGATGGTCAAAGAATGGTATGGTGACCTGGTGGATATTATGAGGGGCATTTTCACATGGAACGGTTCTTGTGGTACTATATTAACGGGCGCGTCATCGGCAGCGGCATATATTACGACTACCAGCAGCCGGTAGAGCAGTTTCTCACAGTGCCACAGATACGGTACTCTGCGATTTGGGGCACACGATAGGGTATGAATTGCAAGCTGTATCATGCGCCGCGGGGATATATCATGGTTTATAAAGGGTTGCATAATCTACTCTTCTGAATTGCCGTTGGTCAACTTAGAGAGATGATTACTCGTATCATACTTATCGTGTGGAAGAGTCTCTAAGAACTACTATCGAATACCACCCGGATCCAAGCAACAGGGACAAATTCTGGTGGCATGCGATAGAGGCCCCCTTTTTTGTGATGCTTCGACACAACGAGCATCAGTTTACCGGACGACATGGGCTCTGAGCCATCCCCGCGGCCCCCTGCCTTCCATCCTTCCACCCCACTCTCTCCATGCTTCAGTAAATTGGCTGAGTTGAGCACGAGTGAGTGAATGCAAACGACAACTCCCGCCATATACCGGCAGGCTGGTAGGCTGGTGCTTCACTCATCAATCTGGGGCAGGAGGCGGGGATCAATTGCTGTCACCAGTCTCCAACAGGGGTTCCGAACGCTGGTCCAGGCTGGAGACGAGCAGGGGTATTTGGAAAGCAAAAAGTTAATTAATTAGTAAAAACAGGGTAACAAAAAATAACTATTACTAATCCCGATTTATCATCTACTAGCTCTCGTCCGCCCGTTGAAGACTGTATTCGAGATTTTTACTTGCCGGTATGCCTTTCTGGTGTTCACATGGCAAGCATGATACTTACTGCAGTTTTTGTTTTAGAAACCAAAGGAAGGACAAATGCTGAGGGGTCGGATTTGGGATTGCTTGGCCCCTCAGATACAATGGAATTAGCACCGCACGGGGCTAGACAGGAAGGGGAAGAAGGTATATACAGCCGCGTTCGCAAAGTTCTCATCCCTCCCGAGTACCTCGAGTAATTAGAAACGCTTTACTAACCATCTCCCTTGATTATTCGGTATAATAAATGGTGACAAGGGTTTACAATGCCCCTAGGGGTATATCGGACTATATCCGAAAAATAGTTATCAGAAGGCTTCTTGTTGTCCTGTTGTTGTAAATAGGTATTGTTCTAGAGGTACAAGGAGGGGTATGAGAATTTTGCGAACGCGGCTGTACACATGTTTTAATTTCTCCCAACCCGAGCGCCGCTATCCGCTGAGTCTAGTATGTAGGCTAGTAAGGACATCCTTCCCAAGAGCATGGAAAAAAATAGTCAATGCACTCTGGTGAGGGGAACCCCACGCTCTCGACCCTAGAATTTGAAGCAGAGCACCATAGATGAAGCAAGTCGGCTTGTTATCCTGCTAAATATATCTCGTCCGCAACTTTTCCAAACCGCTAACTGGGCAGATACGGAGGCTGTCGACAAGCAACTTTAGCAAAGAGTGAGCTTTTCCCCGTTCAGGTAAAGCACAATACCCCGTTGCCCAGCGCAGCAGCGTACACTTTCTACTTCTGAAGAAGCGTTACGGGTGGTAATGGAATTAAATATCTCGTACTTGTATGAGTGAGTGCTGTAGGAATCATGAGTTCACCAAACTCGGCTCCTGTAGACCACGATAGTGCACTACCCCAACAACTATGGTTCGTGGCTTGGTTGACGGCGGTTGTCCCATGCTCCCGCGCCAATGAAATCAATGCATTGCATTATTTTGTGTGCTGAGAAGAGCGAAATCCAGTTTCCGCACAATTGTTGCGTTGGAACAACTATCAATCTGCAGGTCCCCTCTCAGTATGGCCCACAGATACTCGAGCATCTGGCGATTAATTGATTTGTTGCTGCACCGCGAGTTTGACCGTTTTTAGCTGTCCTAAAAGTGATGTTAATGTTCGATGTTAGGTGCTGTGCGGCAGAGTACAGTACAGCACAGCACTCAAGTACCAATACCCCTCCGACCATGCTTCGGGAGTGGACCACGCGCATTACCGGAGAATACAACTGTGATTACTTAGAAGACGCCCTCATTTTTATGCTGCCGGTACGGTATGTCGCTTGTAGGATTTTGCACAACCACCACACCTTCATCTCCCCTTCTCTTTCCCCACCTTCATTCTCCTTATCCACCATACACACCAACAAAACACCTGTATCGGATAAGCCACCTCCACCATGCATCCAACAGTGAGCCCAAATATGCACCGCTTGCTCATGCTCACCTCTCTCTCCCCCATCTCCTCCCTACGTTTCTCGCATAGCCATCGCCAACCCCCCCAGCGGCGCCTCCACCGCGCCGCGCCGACCGACACAATCGAGTCAGTCGCAGTTCTCGGTTCACTTTACACCTCCTACATATGTACCCAGTAAGAGGGGGAGACTGACGAATACTCATTTTTCTTTCTATCGCTTTCTCTTTCTAGGTGGAGGAATTACCGGTCTATCTGCTGCCTGGTACCTCTCCAAACTCGCCCCTTCTATTCCCGTTACGCTCTATGAGAAACTCGACAGACTCGGGGGATGGCTTAACACCAAGCGAGTCGAATCCGAGGATGGGACTATCCAGTTTGAACAGGGCCCCCGGACAATCCGCCCTTGGACGGTTTCTGGCTTGGTTACAATAGATATGGTGAGTTTGATCGACGGATGCGTTTCCGTTCCCCGCAGTTGCTTCTGTCCAAGTGGCTTACGATAGAGCAGATCCGGCAATTGGATTTAGAGAAGGAGCTAATACTTATCTCGAAAAGTTCCCCTGCTGCTAAAAACAGGTTCATCTACTTTCCTGATCGTCTAAACCAGCTTCCGAGCAGCCTACTCTCGGTACTACTTAGTCCAAATCTACCAGTCATGAAAGGGGTCCTTACTGGGATTCTCGCTGAGCCCTTTAGAAAGCGCCGGCCGGCGGATCTGACGGATGAATCAGTAGGCAGCTTCATTAGCAGACGGTTCAACAAGGCCTTGGCAAACAATCTTGTGTCGGCGGGGCTGCATGGGATATATGCGGGTGACATAGATCAGCTCAGCGCAAAATCGCTATTGCCAAGGTTTTGGATGGCCGAAGAGCGCCAGGGAAGCTTGATAAGAAGTGCCCTCAGTAATAAAACGATAGAACCCGAAGACGACCAAGCCACTCGAGCGGAATTGCATGACGATAATGTCGGCATTCGCGCGCGGATGGAAGGGACGAGCGTGTATTCGTTTAGGGATGGGATCGAAACGCTTAGTTTAGCTTTGGCGAGAGATCTGGAGAAAAACCCCAACGTCACGATAAAGACAGGGGCGAAGTTGGGTAACATTGATTATGTCAAAACTCAGGGATTGCCAATAAATGTAGGCCCTACAGTTTCTCCAAAGCACCCCTATTTCCCTACGCTAATCCTTTTGATAGATCACTGAAGGATCAAACAAACCTATCAGCTACTCCCATGTAATATCGACATTATTCGCTCCATCGCTCAATTCTCTCCTCCCAGAACCTTTGCAATCGCCCTCCTTAGCATCCGTCCAAGCTGTCACAGTTCTGGTCGTAAACCTTTACTACCAAACGCCAAACCTCCTTCCAGTCCAAGGCTTTGGCTACCTAATCCCCAAATCCGTCCCGAGCTCAGAGAACCCCGAAAAGGCACTCGGCGTGATCTTCGACTCGGATACCTCCCCATCCCCGGGCACTAAAGTGACTGTAATGATGGGCGGGCACTACTGGCAGGGCCACGCCTCCTACCCAGACAAGCACGAAGCCGTTAAAATGGCAAGAGCAATATTGCGACGACACTTGAGAATCACAGAAACACCGGCACTCACCAACGTTACCTTGCAAAAGGATTGTATCCCGCAGTACACGGTCGGCCACGACGAGCGGATGGAGATAGCGCATGAGGACCTGCTCACGGGATTTAGTGGGCGGTTGAGCGTGGCTGGGAATAGCTTTTTGGGGGTTGGGTTGAACGACTGCGTTAGGAGCGCGAGGGATGTGGTTAAGGGCTTGCTTAGCGGGAGGAACTTGACGGGGTTGGAGGGATTTAAGGGTAAGCAGTGGGTTTCCTAGAGGAAATAAAACGAGTTCCTCGTACGCACACCTCTCTCTCGGTTTGCAAACGTGTAAACACCAGTTGTGTACAGCACGATGGTTGAATCCTTTACTTCACCGCATATTCCTCCGCCCAGACAGACCAATAGTCAAAAGTATGTGGAGCAAATACCGCAGTTTCACAGCACAACCCTACACGATGGCCCAAATGCACGAATTAGACCATCAACCCCAAAATCCAGAGTAACGGCGATAGCAAACAAAAGAACGTAAAACAGCACCAACAATACCATCAAGCCCCCAACTCCGAGTTGTCACCCCCACGTACGACACAGGAAAACACCGGCATGCCGATCTGATCTGACCTGAAATGATTCCTCGCCCACCCTGTCGCCCGTAGTGTCCCCACCCCCACAATCCACAGGCCCTCAATCTCTGCAAGTAATCCAACCACAAGACCCCTTCCACCCATCCCCCAAAAAATAGCCAAAGAGCACCGCCGCCGCTGCTGTACTTGCACATACCAGTGCGAATTGAGTTTTACTCGGTGCTCAGCGGGGGCCACATACCGGAAATCAAAAGAGGTGCTCGAAACGGGCGATCTTCCTATAATACTCCTTCAAAGAAAAGGAAGAATCGGGCCGCTCCGGTTATTGAAGAAATATAATACCGTTACTATGAGATAATCAACGAATATTATTATTTTGTTTTTTTAGAGTTCGGTGTGGCGGATGGTTTTTCCGAAGGGCTCCTCCCATGTGGGTGGGTGGGGGGTTAAGCGCGGGAGGATTGTGCCGTAGCCGCGGGGGGTCCTGATGGTTTGACGGCGCCGTCGGCGAGCGCAAACAATTTACGAGTGCAGAATGAAGTGAAACCGTACGAGTATCCAAAGCACTGTACAGTATGATACTGTAAAATACTCGCCGAAAGAGCGAGCACGTCTGTCATCAGCCTTTCACATACACACACCCCCCCCCCCCAAAAAAAAAGCTCTACGCCCGGGTTGTTTGAAGGAGCTGCGTTTAATTCACGAGTTGTAATTACCAAGATAATTCCCCCCCGTCTCATCGTTTAGTCTACTGGATGAGGACCTTCCCCCACATCGTAAATGCAAACCGTATAATACAACTTTTCCCACGCACAACAAAAGTCAAACCACGCCAGTGAAGAGGAAAGAAAGAAAGAAAGAAGGAAAGAAAGAAATGCAGGCACCTATCATACCTCGCTTCAATGGCCCTTCCGGGCAAAATACCACTAATGCCGAAATCCACTCAGGCCGTCTGATAATAAAAAAAGGTTTTGCCATGATATCTCCGATAAACCATGTGACCGCCAGCACCCAAAATACGTGCTCTATGTTATATATACCAAGGTTTATGTAAATCATCACCTTGCAAGAAACGATAATTGTGCGTGGCTTTTTGCTATTCCCCGGCCGGGCTAATAAAGTTCAGCTACTATGGATAAACAGATGGTTATCTGGTTCCACATCATTACCACCATTGGTTTATGGGTCGAGGGGCAGAGGGGCACAGGGGGGGGATATATTATAGGTGGGTATTTTCGTTTTTTGTTTTAGATGATAGCAGGTCGCTTGAAGTGGGTCTATATCGCCTTTTTCCCCTTGCAACAAAGAAAAGAAAATAAAATGGCCGAGGAAGGAGAAAACAGAGAGCAGAGGTCCAGTGGCATCGAACTCGCCCAGAGCGCCGGCCAAAGAGGATCATGGTATCATTGGTGGGGATGAACGGGTTAATATCGACGAGACCTTGCTGGGTTTCGAAGAGTATGGCCTTCCCTCCTCCCTCCCTCCATTCCTCTTACTAACTAGAACTCCCCCAGATTCCGCAGAGAACTCTCCCGATCAACCCGCCGATCCTCACGCCCAAACTCCCCACCTCGCCTCAAGAATGATACCAACCTCCCGCCGCGCATCCGGACAAATCGACGATGTGGAAGAGGGCCCAGAGCAGGCAAACGTCCACGACTTCGACCTGGAGGAGTACCCCCAGCGCAGCAACCAAGAAGCCTACAACTCCGGCATCATCTCGAAAAAGATAGGATAGGGGTATTCTTCTGAAACCTGAGCGTCAGCGGGACTGGGTCTGGCTATGCGGTGGTGTCGACATTCTTCGATAAGTTTTTGACCCTGTTTGGGAAGTCCATTTAGAGCGGGGGGGGGTATGGGCGGAGGGGACTTCAAGTATATTATTCAGGGATTCTCTGGAGTCGTCCGGCCTGGTGAGATGCTCTTGGTGCTGGGAAGGCCGGGGAGCGGCACGTCCACCTTTCTGCGTGCATTGACGAATCAGAAGAGGGACTTTATACGAGTATTGAGGGGGATATACACTACTCTGGGGTGCCGTTCGAGTTGGCGGAGGGGAGGTATCTGGGGGAGATTTTGTTTAATAGTGATGGTTTTTCTTCACCTTTTTCTCTGTTCATATTTCCTGCTTTGTTTTGTTTTTGACAAGGCGGTGTGACTAATTCATGATTGTGGTGATTCATAAAAGAGGATATACACCATCACACATTGACTGTCCAGCAAACGCTCAAGTTTGCCCTTGGCACAAAGACACCTGTGACGCGCATACCTGGGCTGTCGAGAGACGCCTTTGTCCAGCAGATGCTCGAGCTCTTCGCCAAGATGTTCGGAGCGATGCACACTTCAAACACAATGGTTGGCAATTCGTTCATCCGCGGAATAAGCGGCGGCGGGAAAAAGCGTGTCAATCGTAGAAGTAAGTACTAGTATATCCACACGCACAGCATCACCAACCCTCACTCGGCTCAACTAACCTCCCCGAAAAAGGCACTGGCATCCCGCGCGACGGTCAACGCCTGGGACAACTCCACCCGCGGACTCGGCAGTTCCACAACGGTAGACTGCACCCACGCGCTCCGAATCCCAAGCACACTGACCCACTCAACCAACATCGTAACCCTCTCTCTACCAAGCCAGCGAGCAAATCCACAAAGAATTCGACAAAGTCTACATCATCGACAACGGGCGGCAAATCTACTATGGACCCAGATCCGCCGTGACCTCATACTTCGAGTCCATCAGCTTCCACCGCAACCCGAGGAGCACACAACAGCCGACTGCCTGGCCAGTGTGACGGACACGAACAAGCGCCGCATCAAGCCAGGCTGAGAAGAGGAAGTCCCACAACCCCACTCGAGCTAGAAACCGCGGCCTTCAGGAACAGCGCCCACTGGACAGCCCTGCAGTAGGAATTGGCGGCCTACGACGAGGAACTCCGCTCCGGCCGGGGCGCGCGCGACTTCTGCGAGACAAGTCCCGACGCAGCGGGAAGGGCAGTCCATATGTGGTCTCTCTGCCCAGGCAGATATGGTACCTCACCAAACAGGACTTTCAACTCCGCCTGCAGGGCCGTGTCGCCGTGGGCAGTCGCTTTTTCAACACTCTTATCCTTACCCTGCCCATCGGGAGTCTCTTCTACTGGACCGACCGCACGTCCGTAGGCACTTTCAAGGTTGGCGGAACCCTCTTCTTCAATATCGTCCTCATCGGGTGGATGCAGATGTACGGGGCCATCGACATGACCGTCGGTCGCTCAATCACCTTCAAGCACACCACCTTCGTCTTCTATCGCCCGGCAGCACTGGTGCTTGTAAAGTCTCTGGTGGACATGCCCATCTTGGTGGCGCGGCGCTCGCTCTACACTGTTATCTTGTACTTTATGGAGAGCTTGGAGGCGGATGCTGGGAAGTTTTTTTTGAATTTACTCTTTGTATTTGTGAGTTTCTTCCCCCCCCCCCATCAGACAGCGGGGGGGAGGGCGGGGGTGATGATAACGTATTATAGACACCGTCTGCCTAACAGCATTCAACCGTGCCGCCGGCGCCTTCAGCAAAGAGCTAAACGCCGCCATCCGAACTGCCTTCCCCGGCCCGCACGTCATGATCTTCTTCACGGGCTACCTGCAGCCAGAGGGGAACATGAAGTCCCGGGTATTCAAGTAGATATACTGGGCGCAGCCACGAACCTACTCCCTAGAAGCGCTAATGGTAAATCAACTAGAAGGCGTATTCATCAAATGCTCAGAAACCGACCCAACCCCAGGCATCCCATCCGCAAGCATCACAAACAAAGGTTTTCCCTTCCCCCCATAAAGTCTCAAGGTACATCAGACCGAGTGCTAACTCATGACTTCTCCAGTCTGGCACATGGCGGGTGCCAAACAAAGCACAGAATTCGTCTCGGACACAGACTTCCTCCGCGCATCCTGGGGCCGCTCACGTGCAAAATGCGCGGCGTAACTTTGGCACAGTGGTGGCCTTCACAATTAGCTACTTAACCGTAGCCCTGATAGGCGTGGAATGGCTAGACTACGGAGTATCAGGCATATATCTAGGGGGAAATACACAAAACGACCAAAGCCAGAGAAAGCAAACGGTCTCCGCCTTCCCCTCCTCCCAATATCCGACTACCCCGGAAACCCCCCTCTCTGGAAGCAAATTCTCCCAGACAACAACAGACACCAGCACGCCAGAGAGCTCCATCCTCAAGGAGAAGAAACCCATCCTCTCCCCCCAGGAAAGGAGTAGAGGACCTGGGCTCCCACTACACCTAGAAAAACGCAACCCACACCACCAGCCAACCAACCAACGCCGCCTCCCAAACAGCATAACCTGCTACGTAAACCCCAGCAGCCTAACAGCGCTAATGGGGCGCCAGAAGCGCAGGCAAAACAACCCTGCTTGACAACCCTCTCGCAGCGCAAGCGCATGGGCACCGTCGCCGGGGTGCGAATTCCTACGAGACGGCAAGCGCCTCTCCATAAACTTTAACCGCAGCACAGGCTTCGTCGGGCAGCAGGACGCGCACGACGGGACGGCGACAGTGCTGGGGGGACTAGCGGCTAGCAGGGGGCCCACAGTGGAAGAGAAGAAGAGTGCTACCATTGGGCTGGAACTCGCGGCGAGACCGGAGGCGTTACGATACTTTTTCTGGATGAGCATACGTTACCTCGCCCTTATCATACACCTCCTTCGTTTACTAATGGGAGCGCATGTCGGGATTATATCCAACCGGCGCACTGTCCACCGTCAGCTTCCTGAAGAAACTCACGGACGAAGAGGAACGGCCTGGCGGTTCTGTGCACGATACATCAGCCCAAGCGCTACTCTCTTCGAGGACTTTGGCCCCCATTTGGGGATAGTGGGATTTCGAGAGGAATGGGGGCTAGGAGGGCTGCGGCGGATGGGAATCCTGCGGAATAGTTATATTCTTGAGGTGGGTAGTCTCCTCCGAGTGATTGTTGATGAAGGCGACTAAAAAAAAAAGGAATGGATAGAGGATTCTTAGAGCACCCGGTACCCGCAATTGGCGTATGGCAAGACTCGCCAGAAGCGCGGCGAGATTGATGATATCAATGGCAGAAGAGCCACCTTAAGCTCCAAACATCAGGATAGATAGAAAGCTGGAGTACGCCATGCCACCCACCGCGCAAATCACCGAGGTATGGCTAAACCACTGGCACAACGCTTCCTACGGCTACTACTACTCCAAAATGTTTTCGAACCTGACTGAGCATGGCGCTATTGTGCGGTGTTTTATGGGTTTTCATTCAATTAAAACAACTATCACTTCTATCTATCTAACATATACAAACAAAGATTCATAAACTCGGAAACAACAGTCCAAGAAACTCCAATCCCGAAAACCTTCGGCGGCGTCTAGGCCATCGTGCACGTGTCGCAAATGATCCTGACGAGGGGGGGGGGGAGGGTGCAGCCTAAACAAATTCCTGGAAATTCCGCACGCTGTACTATATGAGACGCGCGAGCGGAATGGTCAGGATATATTCCTTCGTGGCGTTCATCACGGCTATGATTGTGGTGGAGATTTCCTACGCTGTGTTGGGGGGGTCGCTGGTGTTCTACTACTTCTTTTCGTGGTGGTACATGGAGGGATGATTGCCGCGTGGTTCCGGCTCTGCTGGGTATGCCTTCCTCCTGGTGGTGCTGTATCATACGAGGTATGGATTCCGCATGTGGCTATCTGGATTGCGGCTATGTGTAGGGATATGACGGTGATGAGTGTTGGTACGTATGTATATATGATGATGATGGGAAGAAGTTTGCGGTAGCTGTTAATGCGGAATCTTTATTTATTTACATAGTATGATAAACCCCTTCATCTTCGTCGTGAGCAATGGGTTTGCGGGGATCTTTGTCCAGTACGGACAACTCCTGGAGTTCTATAGGAGGTGGTTTATTCTGGGTGAATCCGCAGACGTGGTTGGTCAAGGGTTTGGTGTCGACGGCGCTGCACGACGTTCCGGTCCACTGCGCTGATAACGAGTGGGTCACGTTCCAGCCGCCCAGTGGGAGTATGCTGGGGAGTGGGTTTCGAGCGCTTATGGGACCCTTGCGAATTCGGAGGCGAGGGAGGATTGTAGGTATTGTCGGTATAAAGTTGGCGATGAGTTTTTGGAGACTTTGATGAAGTATGTCCCCCAGTAATACGGAATCATAATAATTATACTGATGATGGATATAGGTACTCGATGCATTGGCGGGATTTGGGTATATTCTCTGCCTACATATTCAGCAATATTCCTCTCGTATATGTGCTTTACTATCTCTTCCGGGAGGTTCGGTGGAGGAGGGTATTCACTAAAGCGTGGAACAAGAATAAGCAAGATTAGCGAATGAGCAGGAAGGAAACATGTATGGTACCGGTGCTGTTCCAGTACGGCGGGTATGGATATGAAGGGGGTGGAATTGGTGGTTTGTGATAGGAGGGAAAGGGGAGGAAGGATGGGTCCAGGTAAGAATAAGCGCTATTGCATTCCCTAGCCTCCCCCTTCCTTTCCTCCTCTAGCAATCCACCGATATCCCGGAGGATATATACTAGTACCGGTACACAATCTAATGTTTGCCTCTCATGTTTGTCTGTCTTTCCTCTTCTTTCCTTTTTGTATATTACCGTTCATCACTATTATGCCCCCCACGAAACAGGGTAGCGGCCTCCATTCATCCCACCCGTCACCGTAAATGGAGATTGAGATTGTTCGCCATGCTTGCACCCGGCCTGTCTGCTTATTTCCATTTGCTTGTTTTCAGCGTTAATCCCCCCATTCATGTGGTGTACTCGAGTACAATGCATCCCCCCTTTCCATCGATGAATTGTATGTAATACAACCACATCATCACCACCGCCCATCCATCTCTCCCATCTTCCTTCCCGTACCCACATACGTAGGGGTAGGGTACAGCGCCGGTACTAGTACCTTAGTGTCGGAACCCTAGATCAATCAATGAGTTGTCCAATCTGTCGGCCCGAAAAGTCTAATCTCAGGAGCGCCATAGCAAATAAGCACGGTGGACTTGTATGTAAGAGGAAGTTACTCCAGGAAAAGACAACAACAGTGGAGAGAAAACGCCGCATGGCATGTATTATAGTTAGAGCAGTCTGCTGGCAAGGTGAACCCTCCCTTCCTTCCTTCCCACCGCCAGCAACAATGAAAAAATGAAAGAAAAAAAAGAGCTTTGACTCTCCGCAAGGTGCGTTGCAATGTCAAGTTGCGGTACGGTGTCGTTGCTTTTTAGCTTTGGCTTCTCCTTTTCTAGCTTGGGCTTGTCCAAAGTAATATCCGAGGCCCGCTACGGTACAACGCCGTAGAAATCTCACAGAGGGTCGTCCTGACAACAAAGGCTCTGAGAACATAAATATCCTACTATATCGAGTCTAGAAAACTATCGGCAATTCTGCATCTGGGATCTGGACCTGTAATCCATAGCGTAGGGCATCATGGCGTGTCCGTGTCCGTCTGAACACATCAAGCCTGCCCTTTCAAGTCCCAAGAAATGTCCGTGAAACACAAGAGACCGAGCAAGACAAAAGCCGCTCGGTCGATTGACCCACTTAACCCAAGCCAGACCGGTACCGGCGGAACATCGTAACCCAATTCCCACGAACCCGGTTCACCAAGAAGAGGAAACCGAAATCGTCGTGAAGAATTTTCATCCTCTCTAGGTCTTTCCTTTTCTCCGTTCTTCGCTTCGTTCGTTCTGAAGGTTGGGGTTTCTCCACTGCCGTACGGTACGGGAAGGGACCTTTAGTACGGCAAACTAGACCAAACTGGGTTTATACTCGTGCATACTCGTACATTCAATAGCACTCCCCTGCCACGCCTTAGAACGGAAGAAAGAAAGGAAAGAGAAAAACTTGGAGACCTGCAGCGGAACTGGCTAATTTCTAATTCTTCCCCAAACTGCCATAAGTTAACTCGCGTACATCTCCCTCATCCGCACCGCGCCTACGGCAATAAAAGCCAAGGAACAGGGCAAGAAAGGATAAGTTCGGTTTACATAAGAACCATGATAAATTTTTCTTTTTTTTTTCCTTCTCACTGTCGTTACCATATCATGCAGTCGGCAATTTCGCGGGAGATTGCTTTCTCGGTGAGTTGTCAAAGACCGGTACGGTGCTAGGGAGGAGTACTCGTAAGAGGAGGGAGAGGAAGACCTTGCCTTACTGTTTAGACTGAGTACAGTATATAAAAGTGTATATCATTCCTGTATCGGGAAAGGGGTATTTCATCAATCAACCACGCGAGAAAATAGAGGTGCGATGAAGCAATAGAGTACGGTAAGCGAAAGGGCCAAACCAGATTGCTCAAGAGCGAGGGCGAATGGCAGTGTGTGAGTAAGTGAGGGGGAGTGAGAAGAGACTAGGGGACTGCCTGCCAATAATATACGGACAAACTTCTTCTCCCGGGGGCTTACGATATGCTTACAGTAGACCGATGTTTGTCTTTTTTCTCCCTTCCCTCTTTTTTTTTCCAACTTTCCCTCTTTGGACCTCGGTTCGCTATATGCCGTCAGGACGGTACTTGTAATGGGTACGACAACAGCTTCCTCACTCAGAACTTCTCGAACCTCGAAACCCTATTAAATATGTTTTGCGTGAAAACCTTGGGGCTTCCCAGGTTTCATCAATCCTTAAGATCGGCCAGGGGAAGATTCCTGCAGTAGATACTGTGGACAAAAGAAAGTACGGTAGAGATGGAAGGAAGACAAGCGGGTAAAGATACCGTGACCACCCGTCCACCATTAAGAAAAAGGAGGGGGTGGAATGTTTACATTTTTCCATTTATAACTAGGTGCAAGGGAAAGAAAAAGTGCGGGGAGATACGAGCAGCGCAGTAAGCAACTTTTGAGGCACCTTTTCCCTCCCCATCCTCCTGTGGGGTTCAGGGTGATCGCTGGGTTGGTTCCGGTGTTTTGAGTGGTTTTCCAGCCATCTTTTATGTGAAACTTCATGTATCCCAAAAGCCTAGGATGGCACGAAACGGGATTATGCTATTCTATTGGGCTGGCCTTTCCATGAGGCTCAATGCTCCGTTGCCGTGGAAACCGTTGGTTGAGGGGCATATCCCGCCATCAAAACATTGCCCTTTTTTTTCGGCTCCACCGCAGCCCATGAGACTTGTAAGTCATCTTATAAAGGCGGGGAAGCGTACTCGAGCACTGTCTGGAACCCGAGTGCTGTGGATTAGTTGATAGGTTAGGAAGCAAATAATAATAAAAAAGAGGACTCGGAGAGGGCTCAGGCCTTTTCATCCATCATATCATACCGGTACTATACAGTAGTTTTTTTTTGGCTACAGACCAAATACCCTGCCCTGGCCCCTCCGAGGTTATGGTCTGTAGCGCTCTTGCGGTATGCGCACCGTAAGCCTGAGGGTGGGATGGATGTTACGGTAAAGCTGTGACCGTTTCGTGTGATTTCTAACTAGACCCGGGCGACGCTTCCGTCCTCGAACGCGTTTGAACCCACGGCAAATGCGCGTGAGCATCTGACCTTTATCTCCTCCACTCGACTTCGAGGCGAAGGATTAGATCTGTAACTGTGAGGAAGCGGGATGCATGGCTTTCCCTTGGCATGGGTTACGGACTTTACTTACCGGCACTCGCGATGCTGTATTCCATGTGTTGGTGTCCCTCCACTCGCCTTTTGTAGACAGAGATGCCAGTGCGGTTTTGTTATTATTACTCCTTGAATTGCCGTATAACACCAAACAGCCCGGCCTCGGCAGCCGGGAGGGATGGGAAGCGAGAGCCCAAAGGTCCCTTTTGCAGCCGACGCTTATTGCTTCAATTGGAAATAGTCAATTGGACTGCATCGTGACTATTTGAGCACTTATCATGATAGATAATAATATGGTATGTACCGGTGCCGGTACTCGAGCAGAGGAAGGTGAGATAAAGGTGCAATGTGATCAAAGAATCGTTTTCCAGACAAGAAGTGATTGGACGGCTTGGTCCCGTATCTGATATCGATTCCTATGAATAGCCATACTTTAAGCCTTCGTTCCAAAACAATCTCGATTATGGTTGCTCTTTGCGATGGGCCTGAGTCGTCGCAATGCGATATATCCCAAAACGCCTTAGCGGGAAGTCACATGACTGCGCGAAGAGTGTCCAAGAAGGGAGCGTGTTGTTTGCAAATAGAACGCCGACTCCCAGAAAAAAAAAAACCTATCACCCGCGTCCCACCCCACCCACCCCCCTCCTCTTACCCGATAATATGACATGGGGCCTGCGACAAGGCTAAAACCAGTTAAACATCCGCTGCCGCGAGAAATTCAGCCCTGCCGGCTCCCCTCCTCATGATGATGCTTGTCCAGCACTGACAGTGACCAACCCGAGTTGAAGCCAGTAACCCTTCGAGAATTTTTCCCACGATAGGTTCGCCAGCTCTTCACGCGCCAGGGATTTGAAGTGATTTCTCCGTGTTCATTCGTAGTTCCTTTCCTGACCAATAATTTCATTCCATCAATGAAATGATCCGGCCCAACCAAACCCAACGCTTGCCAGGAAGACATTTCCTGTCGTTGCTCCAGTTACCATAGCATAATAGCAATCAATCAATCAATGTCATACTCGCTCAGCTTGCTTCTGATTTTTTTCCCTTTATCCCTCCCCTTTTCGGCTAGATTCCTTCCACTGGGTTGCCGGTGGCGGTTAGCCGCTCTGGCCATTCCGTGTACGTATTAGCAGTTTGAGCCCTCTCTGCTGATACCAGGGCACGAAACCCTGACAGGGGCCGGCTGTTTGCGTATTTACAAAATTTTCTGAGGGAAGGGCTTTTTTTTTTCCCCGAGGAATTCCCCAACCGTAAGGTAGCTTCTTATGTACCGTGAGTAAGGTACCGTAGAATACGGTGACCTTATTTTAGCTAACAAACAAAAAAGAATGCATTTAGAAAGCGGGAGAGCAAGGCGGGAAAAGTCAGGATGATGGAGAGAGAGGAGAAGAGGGAAGGGACAAGCCTTTGCAGCTAATATCATACTGGAGTATTATTCGCGGTGAGGTCCGCCGGGAATAACTAGGCACTAACTTCTTTCTCGTAAGGGATGGCAGGGTCAAGGAAGGAGGCGAAAAGAAGCAAGCAAGGGCCAATAAGCTTTCGAGGAAACGGGCTCTTTGGCAGGAGGCTAGCACGATCTAACCACGATCTTCAGGATTGCGTGGGGATGACGACGGAGGAACGAGACACAGCAATAGCAGATCTCTGAAGGAAAACCTCTTACAGCAGCAGGATTTTGAGATAATAGAATAGAACAGAACAGAATAGGCTTGACTTTGCGAGGAAAGCCAATGTTCGCTCTAGTGAAGTGGAGCCTGCGCCAACTCCACACTACTATTTCTCACTACAACTTCCTACTCCAGTTGAGTATTGGTTCGGGTTTTATCGGTTGGTGGTGTTTCGACTTTTTGTAGCCCGTAAACTACAAAGCAGGAGCTGGTGAGGTGAGGGAAGGCTCCAGAGCCGAATATATATCCTTAGACAGTCTCCCTCTGGATTTTAGTGTGTGATTTTCGTTTTGTCCATTTTTTGGCTGCGGAAAAAATAAATAATAATAACAATAATAAACACGAGTTACACCTTACCTGTACTCGTACAGCACGAGTACTTATTCTCCATGGGGACTGACTGGTGTTGGTTGTCTCTGGCTGCTCTTTCCCCTCTGGTTGCCATGATGGGTCGTCGGTGGGGTTCTCCCTCGCGACATGTCACATGCGAGCGTGTTTATTGAACGTGTTCTGCTTGATGCTGCAGTGCGGCACTCAAAACCGTACTACCGTAAAAACTTTTACGATTCGCCATCTGAGGATTCCTGGAGACCGAGTCATTAGCCTAAGATAGGTTTAGTTTGGAAAGCTGAGAAGATCAAACAAGGCCAAAGCACTCAGGCTATACCATGTTAGGAAAGTACTAATCCATCTCAAGAAACTTTGTCTCTGAACCCCGAGATTTGCG
>Ga0307513_10004266_pt1 | contig 19130 bp, 17 predicted proteins | sample 15_EM_MG_FD_202174 | JGI IMG/M metagenome (GOLD analysis project Ga0307513, IMG submission 202174) | Populus trichocarpa ectomycorrhiza microbial communities from riparian zone in the Pacific Northwest, United States - 15_EM | ecosystem: Host-associated > Plants > Roots > Unclassified | place...
CACGATGAACACGCGGGTCGCCTTGCCGGCGGACCAGTGCTCGACGACCACGCAGGTGCTCGCCGCGTCGCCCGGTTGCTCCCAGATCAAGGCGCGGTCCTCGGTCGCGGCGGTGGTGGTCGGCGTCACCTCGCCGGCCGCGACCAGCGTGGCCTTGGCGACGAGCCCGCTGTCGGCCGGCACCGACACCATGGACAAGGTCGCCGTGCCGGTCACGGCGCCGTTGTTGGTGCCGACGGCGATCGCGATCGGCAGCTCGGTGTCCTCGTCGGCCTGGAGCCGGAACGTCGCCGTCCCACCGCGGACCGTCGCGCGGTACGGCACCAGATCGTCGCGGAACCACACCGTCCCCGCGAGGTGGCTGGTGAAGTCGGGCGGCGCGATCCCGCCGTTACAGCGAAACTTCGAAGTCGCGCTCTCGCTGCACGCGCTGATGCCGACGTAGAGCTCGACCGACGTCGCGCGGGTGTCGCCGACGTCGATCTCGATCGCGACGCCGCGATCGGAGAAGCACGCCGCGGTCAGCGCGATCACGCACCCGATCAGCGCGAATCCGGTGCGTTGCATCGCACCCAGGATAGCGCCGCCGCTCCGCTCGCGGGGGGCTGGCCGCGCCTGCATGTGATCGATCCGCGGGCGTAGGGTCAAGGCGCTAGCGCGCCCACACCTGCACGCGGGCGCGTCCGCCACCCGGCAAGTTCCGATACTTGAACTCGATCCATCGGATCGCGCGCTTGTCGCCCGGCAGATCGATCGCCTTGGTCCGGCTGTTCTCGCGGAACGTCGCGTTGACCTGGGGGTGATACGGCGCGCCGCGCGCGAACTTCACCGACAGGTCGATCATCTCGAGATCGCTGTCGAGCACGACCACCATCAGCCGGCGGAACCGGTTATCCCAGCGCGACACGGCGATCTTGTCGGTGTCCTCGCGGTTGGAGTCGACGCGCTGCTCGCCGAGCATGGTCCAGCCCTTGGAGTCCCACGCCTGGCCCTGGTTGTTGTCGCGCAGGCCGAACACCGAGACCTTGGCGCGGCCGCCACCCGGCAGGTTGCGATACTTGAAGTCGATGTACCTGATCGTGCGCTCGTCGCCCGGGAAGTCGATCGCGCGCGTGCGCTGGCCCTCGCGGAAGTAGTGCGACAGGGCAGGGTGCCACGGCGCGCCACGCTCGAACTGGATCGACAGATCGATCAGCTCGAGGTCGCTGTTCTCGACGACGAGCGTCAGCCTGGTGAACTTACCCTCGTAGCGACCGACCTCGATCCGGTCACGATCGACGCGGCCGTCGACCGTGCGCTCGCCGAGCGGCGTCCAGCCCCGCGAGTCCCACGCCGGCGCCGTGACCGGCGGTGGCACGGGGACCGGAGCGGCGGTGCGGAAGCCCCAGACCTCGACCGAGGCGTTGCCACCGCCGCGCAGGTTCTTGTACTTGATGTCGACGTAGCGGATCGCGTGCTCCGTCGGCGGCAGGTCGATCACGCGGGTCCGCTGGTTCTCGCGGAAGAAGTGCGACAGCCGCGGGTGAAACTCGGTGCGGTCGTCGAACTCGACGCGGAGGTCGAGCAGCTCGAGATCGCTGTCCTCGACCGACATCGTCAGCTTGCTGAACCGGCCATCGGCCTGGGTGACCTCGATGCGATCGCGATCGACCCGGCCGTTGACCTGGCGCACGCCGAGCAACTGCCAGCCGCGGGTGTCCCAGCTGCGGCGGATCGGCGGTGTCGTCGGAGGCGGCGCGGAGGGTGGCGCGGCGTCGCCGGTGCGCCAGCCGAAGACCTTGACGCGGGCGTTGCCGCCGCCGGGCAGGTTCTTGTAGCGAATGTCGATGAAGCGGATCACCGCCTCGCTGGGCGGCAGATCGATCGCGCGGGTGCGCTGGCCCTCGCGGAACACCTGGCTCACCGTCGGGTGGTACTCGGTGTTGTCGCCGAACACGATCTTGAGATCGATCAGCTCGAGGTCGCTGTCCTCGACCACCAGGTTGAGCTTGCCGAACTTGCCCTCGTAGCGGCCGACCTCGATGCGATCGTGATCAACGCGGCCGTTGACCGTGCGCTCGCCGAGCGGGACCCAGCCGCGCGAGTCCCACGCCGCTGGCGGCGGTGGTCGGCGGGCCGGCTGGGCGATGGCGCCACCCGCGGTGGCCACGATCAACATCGCTACGAGAGGAATCGTTCGGCGCATGGCTGCGAAACTAACACACGGTCGCATGGGCTCTCCTGCCGCGAATCGACGGGCGGCGATGGCGCTCTGACGTGGAACCGGGCGAAATGTTAACGCTGAATTTTTCGGCTGGGGCTGTCGTCGAAGCTCCCCTTATCGACCGCCTTATCGAAGTGCACGCGGGACGGCCGAAAAATTCACCCCGGGATCTCGCGCCTCGACGATGGCGCGCATGGCTCCTCGTTCGTTGCTGCGCGCCAAGCGCGATCTGTCTCCCGCGCTTCCGGATCCGGTCGCGTCACCGGTCATCAAGTGGGTCGGCGGCAAGACCAAGCTGCTCCCGGCGCTGACCGCGCGCCTGCCCGAGCGCTTCGGCCGCTACTACGAGCCGTTCGCCGGCGGCGCGGCGCTGTTCTTTCGCGTCGCGCCCGAGCGCGCGGTGCTCGCCGACTCGAACCACGATCTGATCGGGCTCTACACCTGCCTGACCAAGGACGTCGCCGGCGTGATCAAGAAGCTCGAGTATCACCGCACGGCGCACTCCGAGTCGCACTACTACACGACGCGCACCCGGTGGAACGATCGCGAGCTGGCGTGGACGTCGGCCGATCGCGCGGCGACGTTCATCTACCTCAACAAGACCTGCTTCAACGGCCTGTGGCGGGTCAACCGCTCGGGCGCGTTCAACGTGCCGATCGGGCGCTACACCGATCCGCCGATCTGCGTACCCGCCGCGCTGTACGCCGCGAGCGCCGCGCTCAACCGCGCGACCCTGCGCTGCGGCGACTACCGGACGGCGGTCGCCGACGCGCGCCGCGGTGACTTCGTCTACTTCGACCCGCCGTACGATCCGGTCACGCCGACCGCCAACTTCACGAGCTACACGGCCGACGCGTTCGGGCCCGAGCACCAGCGCGAGCTCGCCGACACGGCCCGGGCGCTCGTCGCCCGCGGCTGCCAGGTCATGCTGTCGAACAGCGACACGCCGTACATCCGGTCGCTCTACAAGGGCTTCCAGATCGATCGCGTGAAGTGCGCGCGCGCGATCAACTCGAACGCCGCCAAGCGAGGCGACGTCGACGAGGTGATCGTCACCGGGGGTTACTAGGTAGCTAGCGCGCACCGGTCGGGGCCGCGTTACCGCGGCCGAAAAAAGATCTGAGATCGGCTCGAGCGGCTGGCAGAGCCAGGCCGCTCGAAGCGATCAGGCCAGCGCGCCGGAGCTGGCGTACTTCTGGGTCGTCGGGTCGTAGTCGAGCAGCGTGCCGACGACGCCAGCCGAGCGGGCGATGCGGACGATGTCGTCGTGGTTCGCGCGAACCACCATGCGGGGCTCGGCGCCGTCGAAGTCCTGGGTGGTCAAGAACTGGCGTGCCTTCACGACGTTCTTGAACACGAGCAAGTACTTCTGATCGTTGCCTGCGCGGGCCATCATCGGGACGCGGCCATCCGCGTCCTGCGTCGTAAGCTCGCCGTCGTTCTGCACCAGCAGGACCCACAGGTTGGTAAGTGGCGTGGTGCCCATGGTCTGCGTCGCCTGTCGAGTCTGAGTCATCAAGGTTCTAGAGTTCTCCTGCTCTCTTGTGGAGCGAGGGATAGATGCGGTTTTTGCTGCGATCTGTCAAGGTAATCCTACCGTCGGCTTGTTACGCGGCTGCAACCTTGACGTGAACAGATCCGCAGGCTCCACTGAGCCTCGCCAGCACGCTAACCAGCTGGTTTCTTATGACCCGCCACCATCTACCTGTCGTCCAGGGGCCCGCGCCGCTGCGTGGGCCGATCCCTGCGGATCCCCTGGTCGATAGCTTCGCGAGGCGGATTCGTTATCTGCGGGTTTCGGTGACCGACCGCTGCAACTACCGCTGCACGTACTGCATGCCCGAGGATCTCGGGGATCAGCTGGTGTTCGAGCGCAAGGAGGCCGTGCTGACCTTCGAGGAGCTCGAGCGCCTGGTCGGCGTGTTCGCTGGCCTCGGCGTCCGCAAGATCCGGCTGACCGGCGGCGAACCGACGGTGCGCAAGGGCATCGTCGAGCTCGCCGGCCGGATCGCGGCCGTGCCGGGCATCGATCAGGTCGTGATGACGTCGAACGGGCACCTGCTCGACGAGCTCGCGGCGCCGCTCGCGGCGGCCGGGGTCTCGGCGATCAACATCTCGATCGACACGCTCGACGCCGCGAAGTTTCGCACGCTGACCGGCCGCGGCGATCTGGCGCGCGTGCTCGCCGGCATCGACGCCGCGGTCGCCGCCGGCATGCGGGTCAAGACCAACGCCGTCGCGCTCCACGGCGTCAACGATGACGAGCTGGTCGCGCTGTGCGAGCACGCGTGGGCGCGCGGCGCGGTGCCGCGCTTCATCGAGCACATGCCGATGTCGGCCGGCGCGCTGTACGCGCCGTCGGCCGAGCTGTCGTCGCTGGCGATCCGCGGGCTGCTCGAGGCCGCGCTCGGTCCGCTCGTCGCGGCCGACCGCGAGCTCAGCGCCGCCGGCGTCGATCCCGGGCCCGCGCGCTACTGGCGGGTGACCGCGACCGGGCGCGAGGTCGGCATCATCTCCGCGATGACGGAGCACTTCTGTGGAGACTGCAACCGCCTGCGGCTGACCGCCACCGGCGAGCTGCACGCCTGCCTTGGCCACGACGATGCGATCAGCCTGCGCGACGTGCTGCGCGCGGGCGGGAGCGACGACGACGTGGTGCGGTCGATCGCCGCAGCGGTCACCGGCAAGCGGGCGGGCCATGTCTTCGACCGCAACGGCGACGGCGCCCCGCACAAGCACATGATCGGCATCGGCGGTTAGCCGGCCGTCGTCGAGAGGCGGCGGTCGCGCAGGTCTCGCGGGTGGGCGGTGTTCGCGTATCAGATCGCTGCGACAAGGTGAGCCAGGCTGCCTCTTGTCCGATGGTGGAAGCCGCGGACCACCGCAAACGTCACGTTGTTCTCAGAATTCCACGGGAAGATCGGCGCTGTGGCCAGCGGCAGCCAGCGAGTGCACGGCACGGGAATGGTTCCGATCATGGTACGGTTCCCCCCCGAAGCCGGATCAGCGGAGGACCCCTCATGGACAAGAATACACTGGGTAAGATCGTGTTGACCGCTGCGGTCGCGGTGGGAGGCGTGGGCTTCCTCGTGAAGTCGTCGGTGGGGAGCGCGCAGCACTACAAGATGGTCGACGATCTGCTGTCGACGGACCTGTCGTCGTGGGAGGGCAAGGAGCTCAAGGTCCACGGCTGGGTCGAGAGCGGCTCGATCGAGGAGCGCGTGGTGAGTCAGGAGACCCACCGCACGTTCTTGCTCCAGAAGGGCGGCAAGAAGATCCGCGTGTTCAGCGCTGGCCCCAAGCCGGACACCTTCAAGGATCAATCCGAGGTCGTCGCCACCGGCCACCTCGTGCCGGCGTCGAAGCTGACCGCGCTCGCGACCAGCCTCGGGGTCACGATCGAGTCCGACATGCCGTATGTCGTCGACTCCACCGAGCTGATGGCGAAGTGCCCGTCGAAGTACGACGGCGCCAACGTCAACAAGACGCTGCTGCCTCAAACCCCGCAGTTCAAGTGAGCCGAAGGTGAACGAACAAACTCCGTTCTCTCCGGTCGCGCTGGTCGGTACGATCTCGCTGCTCGCGGCCTACGCCGTGGCCGCGTGGTGCGTCGCGGCCGGCATCGCGGGCAACGCGCGCAAGAGCCGCCGCCTCGTCAACTCGTCGGTCTACGGGCTCTACGGCTTCGCGGCGCTGATCGGCCTGGCGTCGTCGATGATGATCTACGCGATGGTGACGCACGACTACACCATCAAGTACGTCGCGTCGGTCAGCGACACGACGATGGAGACCGCCTACAAGATCACCGCGTTCTGGGGCGGGCTCGACGGCTCGCTGCTGTTCTGGGTGCTCATGCTCTCGCTGTTCTCGACGGTCGCGGTCATCACGAACCACCGCCGCCACCGCGACATGATCGGCTTCGTCGTCGCGACCGTCATGGTCGTGCAGGTGTTCTTCATCTCGCTGCTGATCTTCACGAAGAACCCGTTCAGCACCTACCTGACCACCCCGCCGATCGACGGCCAGGGCCTCAATCCGCTGCTCCAGAACTACTGGATGATCATCCATCCGCCGTCGCTCTACACCGGCTTTGTCGCCGCGACGATCCCGTTCGCGTTCGGCATCGGCGCGCTGGCGTCGGGCCGGCTCGACGATCTGTGGCTCGGCTCGGTCCGCGTGTGGATGCTGATCTGCTTCGGCTTCCTGTCGCTCGGCCTCATCCTCGGCGGGCGCTGGGCCTACGAGGAGCTCGGCTGGGGTGGCTACTGGGCGTGGGATCCGGTGGAGAACGCCGGGCTGATGCCGTGGTTCACGGCGACCGCGTTCCTGCACTCGGCGATCATCCAGGAGCAGCGCGGCATGATGAAGCGCTGGAACATGGTGCTCGTCATCGTCACGTTCTTCCTGACGATCTTCGGCACGTTCATGACGCGCTCGGGCATCGTGCAGTCGGTGCACGCGTTCGGCGAGGACAACGTGCTCGCGCTGCAGTTCGTGTCGTTCCTCGCGGTGATCCTCGTCGTGTCGCTCGGCCTGCTCGTGTTCCGCTCGAACAAGCTGTCGTCGAAGATGCAGTTCGACTCGTTCGTGTCGCGCGAGTTCGCGTTCCTGCTCAACAACTGGATCCTGCTCGGCTGCGCGTTCGTCGTGATGTTCCTGACGATGCTGCCGACGATCTCCGAGGCGCTCGACGGCTCGCGGATGTCGGTCGGCATCGAGTACTTCAACAAGATCATGACGCCGCTGGGGCTCGTGCTGCTGTTCCTGTCGGGCGCGGCGCCGCTGCTGGCGTGGCGCAAGACCACGCGGCAGCGCCTGTGGAGCCAGTTCATGGTTCCGTTCGCGGTCATGGCCGTGGCGATCGTCGTGCTGCTGATCTGCTTCCCGCAGGTCAAGCAGCTGACGCCGATGTTCTCCGACGACATCCACCTGCCGGTCTCGCTGATCAACTTCGGCCTGTGCGCGTTCGTCCTCGGGTCGATCAGCCAGGAGTACTGGCGCGGCGTGATGGTGCGCCGGCGCCAGACCGGCTCGGATCCGATCACGTCGCTGCTCGGCCTGGTGCTCTCGAAGCGCCGCAAGTACGGCGGCTACATCATCCACCTCGGCGTCGCCGTGATGTTCTTCGGGTTCGCCGGCAAGGCGTACGAGGAGATGGTCGACAAGACGATCGAGAAGCCGGCGGCGGTCTCAGGCGACGCGTCGAAGTCGAAGGTCGCGTTCGACAAGTACGAGCTGGTCTACGAGCGGCTGATCCACACGTCCGACGATCACAAGGACGCGGTCACGGCGCAGGTCGCGATCTGGAGCGGCGGCCAGAAGCTCACGACCGTGTATCCGGCGAAGTGGGACTATCACAAGGGCGAAGGTCAGGCGACGACCGAGGTCGCGATCACCGTCCGGTTCACCGAGGATGTCTATGTGGTGCTCACCGGCTACGACCTCGAGTCGAGCCTGGCGAACCTGCGCATCTATCGCAACCCGCTGATCCTGTGGGTCTGGGTCGGCTTCCTGATCCTCGCGTTCGGTACGCTGGTCTGCCTGATCCCGCAGGGCATCGTCGACCGGCTGTCGCGGCCGCGGTCGTCGCGGCTCGGCCGGGCGGCGGACGTCGTCACGATGACGGTGGTGGTCGCGGGGCTGGTCGTCGGGCTGTCGAGCCAGGCGCGCGCGGCCGAGCCGCCGCCCGAGCACGCGCCGCCCGCCGAGCACGTCCAGGCCGGCATGGGCATGGGCGCCGACTCCACCGGCTACGCGGCGATGAACCGGCCGAGCAACGACACCGAAGCGCGCGCGATGAAGGAGCTGCTCTGCGTGTGCGGCTGCAAGCGCGAGAGCGTGTTCGATTGCAAGTGCGCGACGGCGGCCCAGCTGCGCAAGCAGATCACCGACTACCTCGAGCAGTTCGATCTCGCCTCCACGCAGGGCCGTTCGCAGGCCTACGACGCGGTGCTCGAGTTCTTCGTCAAGACGTACGGCGGCGAGCAGGTGCTGGCGACGCCGCGCAGCCAGTTCTCGTGGCTCCTGCCTTCGCTCGCCGTGGTCGGCGGGCTCGGGCTCCTCGTGGTCGCCGGCCGGCGCTGGGTCGGCCGCGGCGCGGCCGTGGCGGCGACCGACGCTGGCGCGGCCAAGATCGTCGCCGAGGATGAGACCTACGCCGACAAGCTCGACGACGAGCTCGCGGATACCGACTGAACGTGGCGAACATGACCGACTCGCGAGACACGAACCGCTGGGTGTGGCGCGGAGGCAGCCTGGCCGCCCTGGTGGTCGGCTGGCTGTTCATCGCCTGGCAGAACCACTTCCACATCTCGGCGCCGCTCGTGGTGGTCTGCCTCGGCTACCTCGCGGTGGTCGCGACGGTGTCCAACCTGTGGCGCACCGGCGCCTCGGCGGTCTCGGGCGACGACCAGGACAACGACTCGACGTGGGCCAAGCCGGCCGGCGCGCTGGGTGAGCTCGAGCGCGAGAAGCGCACGCTGCTCAAGGCGATCAAGGAGGCCGAGTTCGACCACCAGATGGGCAAGCTCTCGCAGCACGACGTCGACGACATGATCCGGACGTATCGCGCGCGCGCGATCGAGGTGATCAAGGAGATCGATCGGCTCGAGACCGGCGCGACGGGCACGCCGCGCGAGCAGATCATGCGCGAGGTGCGCGCCCGGCTCGAGCTCGAGGCCCGGTCGAAGAAGCCGGATGCCCGGGGCGCGACGAAGGCCGAGACGACGGCGAGCGCGAGCGACGAGCCCCAGGCGGTCGCGGACGCGCCGGCGCTCGCGACGGACGCCAAGGCCGAGGCAGCGACGGACGCCAAGGCCGAGGCGACGACGGACGCCGTCGAGGCCAAGCCCGACGCGGCGGCCGAGGCGAAGGACGCGATGTCCGAGGCCAAGCCCGACGCGGCGCCCGAGGCGAAGGTCGCGGCTGCCGACGCGAAGCCGGCCAAGGCCGACGCGCGGGCGAAGAAGAAGAAGGCGGCTGCCAAGGCCGACGCCAAGGCGGCGGCGAACCTGGAAGATGAAGGCCTGGACGCCGACAGCACGACCGCGGTCGAGCCGAAGCGCAATGACCCTGCGAAAGAGGCGACGCCATGACCTATCGATCGATGCTGACGGCCGGGGGCATGCCCCGGCCGTCGAAGTTGGCGGCGAGGCTGACGGCTCACCTCGCTCTCGCGTGCGCGCTCGGCATCGCCGGCGTCGCGCTCACGGCCGCGCCGGCCTCGGCACAGATGGCCGCCGCGCTCGGCAAGCCGCTGCCCTCGCCGGACCTCGCGGTCGGCACGGTCAGCGTGCGCGTGGTCGCCGGTAGCGCGGCCGCGCCGGTGGTCGGCACCGAGGTGACGCTGGTCGTCAATGGCACGCCGCGCGTCGCCCGCACCGACGCGGCCGGCCGCGCCTCGTTCGTCGGGCTGCCGTCGGGCGCCACGGTGATCGCGCACGTCGCCGACGACGAGAAGACTGATCATCCGTCGGACTCGTTCGCGATTCCCGCCGAGGGCGGCACGCGCGTGATGATCACGACCAAGCCGTGGCAGTCCGGGGCCGCGGGCGCCGCGCCGTTCGCCGGCGGTGGCGCGGGGATGCCGAACCCGCGGCAGCTCAGCGGCGAGGCGCGCCCCGAGCAGGGCGACGCGCCCGGCATGATCACGGTGCGGGTCAGCTACGACTCGTTCCAGGACACGCCCGAGGGCGTGCCGGTCGTGCTGGTCGGCTACGCCGCCGACGATACGATCTCGCACCAGGTCGCGAAGACCGACAAGGCCGGCCGCGTCCAGTTCACCAAGCTCGATCGCAGCGGCGGCACGTCGTACTTCGCGATGACCCAGCTGCCGCGCAACGGCGCGATCGACCGGTTGACGTCGCAGCCGATGATCCTCGAGTCGCAGATGGGCTTGCGGCTCGTGCTGTCGAGCGAGAAGCGCGACTCCCAGGCGCCGCCGATCGATGATCTCTCCAAGGCCGAGCAGCAGGACGGCGTGCCGGCGGGCAAGGTCCGCGTCGTGCTCGAGGGCCCGGCCGAGGCCGCGGCGACGATCACGCTGTTCGACGTCGCGACCAAGCAGCCGATCGCCTCGAGCAAGCCCGAGTCCCCTCCACCCGATCCGACCAACGTCCAGAGCATGGATCAGTTCACGGCCGACCCCAAGCTGCCGGCCGGGACGCTGGACGTCGAGATCGGCGGCGGCGCCGGCCAGGCGGTCGACCCGCTGCGCGGCATCGAGATCCGCGTCGTGCCCGCGGCGAGCAAGGACGACGCGGCCGGCGGCCTGGCCTCGGTGACCAGCGCCGACGGCACGGTGCGCATGGCGCTCCAGACCACCGGGTCGCAGAAGGCCGTGTTCGTGATCAACGGCCGCACGCTGTCGACCCGGCCGTTCGAGATCACCAAGTCGGGCGGCAAGCTCCAGATCCGCGCCAACTGGGAGGCGACCGGCAAGCTGCAGTCGCTGTTCGACGCGACCGGGGCAGGCCGGGTCGTGTACGCCGAGGCGGTCAACCGCGAGATCCACTACCGCTCGCTGCCGTTCCAGCTGCGCGAGGCCAGCGGGTCGAAGGTCGCGGTCTACATCTACCCGCGCATCCTGTTCCGCTTCCTGCTCCAGGCGTTCATCGACGACGAGCTGCTCGCGGTCCAGGGCCGGCTCGAGATCATGAACTCGTCGTGGACGCCGTATCGCGCCGGCCCCGACGGCCTGCTCGTCCCGCTGCCGCGCGGCTTCAAGGGCGGCGTGGTGTTCGATCCCGATCAGCCCGAGGTCTCGGTCGCGGCCGGCGAGGGCTTCCGGATCGTCCGGCCGATCCCGCCGGGTGGCCGGCGGTTCAACGGCGGCTTCTCGCTGCCGGTCGAGAACGGTAAAGTCGCGTGGGCGCTCGATCTGCCGCTCGGCGCGTTCCAGAGCGAGGTCGACATCAAGCAGACCCCGGGCATGAAGGTGAACACCGTCGGCAACCTCAAGGCCGAGACCCGCACGGTGCCGCAGGGCACGTACGCCGTGATCGCGCCGATCACGATCATGAAGAACCAGTCGATGCACATGACGATCGAGGACTTGCCGTCGATCCCGGCGTGGCGCAAGTGGGTGCCGCGGGCGGTCGGCGTGCTGGTCGTCGGCGTGATGCTCGCCGGCATCGCGTACGCGCTGCTCCGCAAGCAGCCGGCCGCGGCGGTCGCCGTCAAGTCGAGCGCGCGGCGCCAGCAGCTGCTCGACGAGCTGGTCGCGCTGGAGCGCTCGGGCGGCAACCCCAAGCGCCGCGAGCAGCTGCTCGATCAGCTCGAAGAGCTCTGGACCTAGCCGGACACGCGTGGCCGCGCTCGACCAGGTTCAGATCCGCAAGGTCGCCAAGCGGTACGGCAGCGAGCGGGCGCTGGCGGGGGTGACGCTCGACCTCGCCGCGAAGTCGATGTGCGCCTTGCTCGGCCACAACGGCGCCGGCAAGACCACGCTGCTCGGCGTGGTCTCGACGCTGGTCCGCCCGACCGGCGGCTCGGTGGCGTACCGCGCCGCGGGCGGCGAGGTGACCGGCAACGAGGTGCGCCGCGAGATCGGCATGCTGGCGCATACGTCGCTGTGCTACGGCGAGCTGACCGCGCGCGAGAACCTCGCCCTGACCGCCGGGCTGTACGACCTCGCGGCGAGCGCGTCGGCGATCGACGCCATGCTCGATCGCGTCGGGCTCGATCGCAAGGCGCGCGACCGCGCGGCGCGCACCTACTCGCGCGGCATGGTGCAGCGCCTCGCGCTCGCGCGCGCGCTGTTGACCCGGCCGTCGCTGCTGTTGCTCGACGAGCCGTTCACCGGGCTCGACCGCGATGGCGCGCTCGCGCTCGGCCAGCAGCTCGGCGAGCTGCGCGACGCCGGCGCGATCGTCGTCGTGGTCACCCACGATCTCGAGGCGATCGCCGGGCGCGCCGATCACGTCGCGATTCTGCGGCGCGGCCAGCTCGTGTTCGAGGAGCGCGGCACGTATACCTACGACCAGCTCAAGGACGTTTATCATCGCCACGCGAACTAGCCCCGTGATCTCGCCCGTCCACATACGGAGTCGGTGATGGCGATCCTGCGCCACGTCGCGCTGGTCGCCTGGAAGGACCTCCGGATCGAGCTGCGCAGCCGGGAGATCGTCTACACGATGGCGTTCTTCGGCGCGCTGCTCGTCGTGATCTACGCGTTCGCGTTCCCGGTCGATCCGCGCGCGGCGCGGGCCTCGGTGCCGGGCATGCTGTGGGTCGCGATCGCGTTCACCGGCACGATCGGCCTGGGCCGCGCGTTCGACCGCGAGCGCGAGAACGACACGATGCGCGCGCTGTTGCTCTCGCCGGTGCCGCGGCTGTCGGTGTTCCTCGGCAAGGCGCTGTCGACGACGCTGCTCGTGCTCGCGGTGTCCGCGATCGTCGCGCCGCTGCTCGCGCTGTTTCTCGACATGCCGCTGTTCGCGCACCCCGGCCCGCTGATCCTGGTGATCGGGCTCGGCTCGGTCGGGATCTCCGTGATCGGCTCGGTGTTCGCGGCGACCCTGCTCAAGGTCCGGTCGCGCGACGTGCTGCTCCCGGTGATCCTCTATCCGCTGCTGGTGCCGCTGTTCGTGGCCGGCACCAAGACCACCGCGGCGCTGCTCGCGGAGGTCCCGAACTTCGATGCCGCGTGGTTCTGGATCGAGTTCCTGGGAATCTACGACGCCGCGTTTTTGGTATTGTCGATCTGGCTGTTCGAGTCCCTGGTGATCGAATGAGGTGTCATCGATGAAGAAGCTCGCCATCCCCGTGTTCGCGGTGCTCGCGGCGATCCTGATCGCGGTGGCGATCTACCTGGTGTTCTTCGTCACGCCGCTCGAGGCGAGCCGCAACGAGGCCGGGCGGCTCAACGGCTCGAGCCTGTTCTTCTCGCAGAAGATCTTCTACTTCCACGTGCCGTACGCGATCTGGCAGTTCCTCGCCGTCGGCGTGGCCGGCGTCTGCTCGCTCGCGTTCCTCGTCACCCGCAAGGCGAAGTGGGACGACATCGCGAGCGCGTCGACCGACGTCGCGGTCGGGTTCGGCGCGGTCGTCCTGATCACCGGCTCGATCTGGGGCAAGGCGGCGTGGGGCGTGTGGTGGAACTGGGAGCCGCGGTTGACGATGTCGCTCCTGCTCTGGCTCGTGCTCGTCGGCTACACGCTGGTGCGCAAGTTCGCCGGGCCGAGCGCGGACCGGGTCGCCGCCGGCATGGCGATCTTCGGGACGGTCGCGGTGCCGTTCATCTACAAGATGGTCGGCCAGGACTCGCACCCGGCGTCGGGCAAGGACGGCGTCGTGTTCACCCTCGGCGAGGGCATGCGCGGCGCGTTCCTGTGCGCGTTCATCGGCTTTCTGTGCTGGTACATCGCGCTCGTGCTCAGCCGGCTGGCGAGCACGCGCGCCGAGCGCGAGCTGCGCGAGCTGCGCGAACGTGGTCTCGATCTGGGAGTGCTCCAATGACTTCAATGTTGAAGCTGACGACGAAGCTGACGACGAAATTGATCGTGCTGGTCGCGTTCGCCGGGCCGGCGTTCGCACAGCCCGCGGCAGACCCGGCGCCGGCCGCCGCGCAGCCCCAGCCTGCGGCGCCGCCGCCGAGCGTGCCGCCGGCCGCGCCGAGCGCGGGCCGTCAGGCCTGCGCCGCGGCGATGAACGCCGACCCTGCGTTCGCCGCGGAGATCGTGCGGGTCGCCGACGAGCGGGCCGCGAAGCAGCGCGATGACGACACGCTCAAGACCCACAACGACGCGGTCGCCCGGGTCCAGCAGAACCAGGCCCACGTGGTCTGGGCCTACGCCGCGATCTGGATCGTCGCCGCGCTGTTCGTGATCTTCCTGTGGCGCCGCCAGCAGGGCCTGCAGGCGGAGATCGCGAGCCTGCGTCGCGATCTCGAGGCTGCGGCCGTCGACGCCACGACGTCGAAGGCAAGGTCGTGACGGCAGGACACATCCTGTTCATCCCCGGCGCGATCATGGTCGGGATGTTCCTCGGCTTCATCCTCGGCACGCGCGCCGCGCGCAACCAGTTCGATCTGCAGCAGAAGCGCGACGCCGAGCGCGAGGCCACGCGGGCGGCGCGCGCCGCCAAGCGCGCGGCGCAGACCGACAAGCCGAGCTGATCTGATCGCGATCACGCGCGCAGGCGTGCCGCGAGCTCGGCGGCGCTCGCGATCCGCGCGGCCGGATCCTTGACCAGCGCGGCCTGGACGATCGCGTCGAGCGCCGGGTCGTCCAGCGCCGGCGCCGCCGCCTCGACCACGGCGGCCATCGTCAGCCACGGCGGGCCGCGATGGAACAGCCGCGTCCCCGCGACCAGCTCCCACAGCACGACGCCGAGGGCGAACACGTCGGTCGCGGCGGTCCACGGCTCGCCGCGGACCTGCTCGGGCGCCATGTACGCGTGCGTGCCGCGCACCACCCCGGCGCCGCCGATCCGGCGCGCGATGCCGAGGTCGACCAGCGTGACGTGATCGGCGGTCGAGACCACCAGGTTGCCGGGGCTGATGTCGCCGTGGACGTAGCCATGGTCGTGGAGGTGTGCGGCGGCCTCGCACGCGGCGATCGCGATCGCCCGCACGCGGGCGCGCGGCAACACGGTGATCGGCGGTTCGATCGGCGGATCGACGGCCCGATCGACGCGCGGGGTGCCGCGGGCCGCGGCAGGATCGACCACCGGCGGCGCGAGCATGCGGCGCAGATCCTCGCCGGGCGCGAGGTCGAGCGCGATGTACGGCCGACCGTCGACGCTGCCGGCCTCGTCGGCGTGGACCACGTTGGGGTGGCGCGGTAGCTCGGTCGTCAGTTGCTGCTCGAGCGTGAACTGTGCTCGAACGTCGTCGTTGCGCGCCAGGTGGGTATGTAAGCGCTTCAAGGCGACGAGCTGCGCCGCGCGTGACGCACGCCAGAGCTCGCCGAGCCCACCGACGGCGATCAGCGCTTCGAGAGACCAGGGACCGAATGACTCGCTCATGTGGGCTGGGCACCCGTGCAGTGCGTCAACGTCATCATCGCCCGAGCCGAGCGCGGCGAGGCGATCCTTTCCGTACCTTGGCGCGAGCTGTCGAATCCGATCTCGCGCCCGAGCTGCACGTGATCCCGACGGCGATGAGGAGCGGCCAGGCCACATGTAGGCGGAACTCAAGCTCGAATGAGGATTGGCGATTTCTCCAGGATTTAATACGCTGCTCCAACATGGGGCCTCGACTCGGTCGATATGTGGTGCTCAAGCACCTCGCGTCAGGGGGTATGGCGGACGTTCTACTGGGACGTTCCGACGGGATCGAGGGCTTCGAGCGCCACGTCGTGCTCAAGCGGATCCGCCCGGAGTTCGCGCGCGATCAGCGCTTCATTCGAATGTTTCTCGATGAGGCGCGGGTCGCGGCGAACCTGCATCACCAGCACATCGTCCAGGTCCACGACATCGGCGAATCGTCGGGCGAGTACTTCATCGCGATGGAGTACATCCACGGCGAGGACGTCCGGACGATCCTGTCGACCGCCTCGAAGACACGCGCGCACGTGCCGCTCGGCCACGCGATCGCGATCGTGTCGGCCGCCGCGGCCGGGCTGCACTACGCGCACGAGCGTCGCGGCAATGACAAGCGGCCGCTCGGCATCGTGCACCGCGACGTCTCGCCGTCGAACGTGCTGGTCGGGTACGACGGCTCGATCAAGGTCGTCGACTTCGGCATCGCCAAGGCGTCGATGCGCCAGGAGACACGCTCGGGCAGCCTCAAGGGCAAGGTCTCGTACATGTCGCCCGAGCAGTGCAAGGGCGCCGAGGTCGATCGCCGGAGCGACGTCTACGCGCTCGGCGTCGTGCTCTACGAGCTGGCGACGACGACGCGGCTGTTCAAGGGCGACAACGACTATCTGATCATGGACCAGATCGTCAATGGCCGGGTCTCGCTGCCGCGCGTGCGCCGCCCCGATCTGCCGAACGAGCTGTCGGCGATCATCATGCGCGCGATCGCGCCTGATCCCGAGCGCCGCTACTTCACCGCCGACGAGCTGCGCATCGCGCTCGATCAGTTCGCCGCCAAGACCGGCGTGACCGCGTCGACCTCGGCGATCGCGTCGTACATGAGCAAGCAGTTCGGCGAGCGGCCCGAGCCATGGCTCGAGCTCGGCGGCCAGTTCGGCGGCTCGCTCGACGATCTCAACATGGGCGGCGGCGAGGCGATCCCCAACAACAGCTGGACCGAGCTGCCGCGCAGCGACGACAACATGCGGCGCAGCAGTGGCTCGATCCCGCGCCTCACCGGCCCGATCAGCACCGTGTCCGTGCGCCAGCCGTCGGCCGACGCCAGCGAGCAGGAGGTCGTGCAGCCGCGCGTCGCCGTGGCGCGCCTGCCGAGCACGCCGCCGCCGACCGACTCGAAGATGGGCTGGGAGAGCCAGAAGCCGGCCTCGAGCGCGGCGCGGTTCACGCCGGCCAAGCTCGCGATGATCGTCGCGCCGCTGGTCCTGTTGCTCGGCGTCGCGATCTGGAAGCTCGCCGCCTCGGGCGGTGGCGGTCAGGTCGTCGCGGCGGCGAAGCCGGTGATGGCGCCGCCGGCCCCCGCGCCGGTCGTCACGCCGATCCCCGAGCCGCGCAGCTCGGCGGATCCGGCGACCGAGGCCTACGCCGCGATGGCGCACATCCCCGAGCCGCTGCCGGCCGGCTCGACCGGCAAGCGCTCCAACCCGAGCCCGGGATCGAAGAAGTCGGCCACCGGAGTGACCGTGAAGATCGAAGCGCCGTCGGCGACCACGCCCGGCGCCAAGGTCGAGGTGCCGGCGCCCGCCGCGCCGACGGCCGCGCCGACGGCTGCGCCGGCTGCCGCGCCCGCGCCCGCGCCTGCCGTCGCGACGCCCGCGGCTGCCGTGGCCGCGCCGGTGCTGCCACCGACGGTCCCGGCGCCGCCCGCCGCGCCGCAGAACGTCGCGCCGACCGCGCTCGACGCCAACCGGATCTCCGGCGACAAGGACATCATCCCCGACGACATCACCAAGGCCGAGATCGGGCGCTCGGGCAAGGATCGGCTGATCGCGACCTACAAGGTCTGCATCACGGTCGACGGCGCGATCGGCGCTGTGAGCCAGCTCGCGAGCACCGGGTTCCCGGCGTACGACGCGAAGATCCTGAACACGATCCGCGGCAAGTGGCGGTATCGCCCGTTCATCGTCAACGGCAAGGCCGCGGCGGTGTGCACGGCGGTCCGCTTCATCTACTCGCAGAAGTAGGTCAGCGCGCCCGGGTTCCGCGATATGACTCGGGCATGGACCTAAGCTTCACCGAAGAGCAGGACGCGCTCGTCCAGACCGCACGCGAGTTCACGCGCAAAGAGATCGTCCCCAAGGCCGGCCACTACGACGAGACCGGCGAGTTCCCGCGCGAGATCCTGAAGCGCGCCTGGGAGACCGGACTGATGAACATCGAGATCCCGTCGGAGTACGGCGGGCTCGGCGGCAGCTGTCTCGACAACTGCCTGGTCCAGGAAGAGGTCTCGTTCGGCTGCTCGGGGATCAACACCTCGATGGCGGCGAACTCGCTCGGCGCCACGCCGCTGCTGGTCGCCGGCACCGACGAGCAGCAGCAGAAGTACCTGTCGCGGCTGACCTCCGACTTCTCGTTCTGCGCGTACTGCTGCAGCGAGCCCGACGCCGGCTCGGACGTCGCCGGGCTGCGAACGCGGGTCACCCGGCACGGCGATGACTACGTGCTCAACGGCCAGAAGCGCTGGATCACCAATGGCGGAGTCGCCGGGTTCTACACGGTCTTTGCGACGTTCGATCCGGCGCTCAAGCACAAGGGCATCGCGTGCTTCGTGGTCGACGCCGACGCGCCGGGCGTCAAGGCGGGGCGCAAGGAGAACAAGATGGGCCAGCGGGCCTCGAACACGACCGACGTGATCTTCGAGGACTGCAAGATCCACAAGAGTCAGCTGGTCGGCACCGAGGATGGCGGCTTCAAGGTCGCGATGAAGACGTTCGACCGCTCGCGGCCGTGGATCGCGGCGACGGCGGCCGGCGTCATCCGGCGCTCGCTCGAGGAGAGCCGGGCCTATGCGCTCGAGCGCAAGACGTTCGGCGTGGCGATCGCGCAGCACCAGGCGGTGCAGTTCATGCTCGCCGAGATGGCGATTGCCTATGAAGCGACGCGCCTGTTGACCCACAAGGCCGCGTGGCAGGTCGACAAGGGCGATCTGTCGGCGATCACGTCGAGCTACGCCAAGGCCTACGGGGCCGACGCCGCGATGCAGTGCGCGACCGACGCAGTACAGATCTTTGGCGGCTATGGCTATACAAAGGAGTACCCGGTCGAGAAGCTGATGCGCGACGCCAAGCTGCTTCAGATCTATGAAGGCACTTCGCAGATCCAGCGCGTCGTCATCGCGCGCAACCTGCTCGGCGGCAAGTAGCCTGAGCGGCGCGGAGAGGTGACGTGTCGGAGGCGAGGCCGACTCGTCGCACCACACGGCGGGTGTTGACCGGGGCCGCGACGAGGGTTTTGCTGATCTGTCACGAATCGTGATTGGAGATCGTCGGCGGCTTGTCTACGCTGGCGAAGATGGAATCTCATCTCGGTCGTTACACGGTGCTCGCGCACCTGGCGTCGGGCGGGATGGCGGATGTGTTGTTGGCTCGGACCGACGGCATCGAGGGTTTTCAGCGCCACGTGGTGCTCAAGCGGATCCGCCCCGAGCATGCGCGCGACGAGCGCTTCATTCGCATGTTCCTGCACGAGGCGCGCCTGGTCGCCGACCTGCACCATCACAACATCGTGCAGGTCTACGACGTCGGCGAGGAAGACGGCGAGTACTTCCTGGCGATGGAGTATCTCCACGGTGAGGATCTGCGCGCGATCCTGGCGGCGGCCTCGAAGCGGCGCGCGCACGTGCCGCTCGGTCACGTGATCGCGATCGTGTCGGCCGCGGCGGCCGGGCTGC
>Ga0307513_10004267_pt1 | contig 19127 bp, 20 predicted proteins | sample 15_EM_MG_FD_202174 | JGI IMG/M metagenome (GOLD analysis project Ga0307513, IMG submission 202174) | Populus trichocarpa ectomycorrhiza microbial communities from riparian zone in the Pacific Northwest, United States - 15_EM | ecosystem: Host-associated > Plants > Roots > Unclassified | place...
TATGACCTAGCGGAGCTATTTTTAGACAAGGACAGGTTTGACGATGCACATCGGAGTCTTGAACGCGCCAAGTCGCACGCGGTCGATGGCTCATATAATCTGGGTAGCGCGATGCGGCTGCAGGCCTGGGTTTGGCGTAGACAACGCAGGTTCGAAGAGGCAAAGTCTGAGGCTTTGCGCGCCGCCGATGTTTATGAGAGGCTCGGCGCTGCGAGAGACCTAGAGTTCTGCAGAGCTCTTCTCAGGGAGATTGAAGAGGGAATGGAAGAGACGGTTACCTCTGGTGGTTGAATTTCAGTAGTGAGCTCGTAGAAACGATGGTACCCCCCATTTGTGTTAACCTTCTGCCCTTAGCGTGTGGTACACCCGCACACTCACTTGACGCTTACTTCTGCGAACAATCGACCTCGCATCTAGACGGATACCCCATTCTCGGCCATCGTACTCCTCGTTCTCACCACTATTCCCCTTTTCCCGAGGACACCCTCTGCTGTACTGGCCGACCCGCTATAACTACCCATTATTCTTTGTTTTGTTGTTCCACTGCTCGTTGATTTGTGTCCTGTGTTGCCTATTTCCCCTTCTTTTGTCTTCTGTCTGTTTCGCTGCTCCGCGTTGTAGGTCGTTTGTAGTTTTTGAACGTCTGGCTCGCCGAAGTAACGGCCAATGTATTGAGGGTGGTCCTGGCTGATATGCACGACGTCAGCTGGTGAACACATTGTTTGTGGATCCTGACGCTGGCGATTTCAGCTGGGGTTCCGGAGAAAAGTCATCTCCATCGTATGAAGGGTACACGGGCGTAGCCAAGAGAGAGTGATGATATCGACATTTGAGTGGTCCAAGGCCAGTCCCCTAATCTTCCACCGATTCGAGGTCCCGAAGTGGGAGATATTGATCTGTGACTTTCACCGACCAATTACCAATCGCCGCTTCCAAGGCGTGGAGAATTCAGCATGAATGGGCGCAGCGTCGTCCGTGACTCTCGGGTTAGGCAGAATCACTGTGGCCGTCACAGCCGTTATGTACCTTGACCCGAACCACATCGAGTGCGACGCAGGCTACTCATTTTCGAAGGTTCTACATCTCTGCTGTTGTCGCACCGACGCGCCGAAGCTACAGCCCTGCCAAGGGGTACGTCTTGAATTCTGCCTGGACGCGCTCAAGGGCGGTTCCACAAAGATCGTAGTATCTCCTCCAACCGGACTCCTGGCAAGACCGCAATTTTCGTATCTCTTCTAGAACGGTTACCGGAAACCCCAAAGCGACTCGTTCTCTGGTCATCCTTTTCAGGCGGTGAACCAGACATGGAAACCCTTCCCTCAATGAATCGCAGGGGCGAGTAAGGAATGTGGTATACTGCGTCTGACGTTTGCCTAGCATCCGTGTTTGTCTAACCCTCTGCTATGTCTTCCACACTCTTTTTGCGGACCACTTCGGCTCGGGTTTGGTATGCGTCGTTTGGTATCCATAAATTAAACAACCTGACGGCTTCCTCGGAGGATGTCGCAGTCTCCATGTTCGTTGTCGCACAAACGCAGCTCTCCAGATCGATGTAGAGCAGGGTGAGAGATTTGGGTCTTGTCAGGTTTATACCGGTGATGATAACTCGGGTGATTACCTCGTCGAAGAAGGTCGCCGGCCCGCGTCACCTCCACATGAGTGTGGACGTTGCAGATGGGTTACCGATGAATTTACGGGATGGCCACCCCCTCACACCCGCCACGTAGACAATATCCAGCTTTCTGTATTCAAGAGTCGACGGGTTTAACAAGCAGTAGGTCGATTCCTTCTGCACGAGGGTTTGTCCCAACCGACTCTCCTCCCTGTTCGGAGTGTTGAACCCTCAAAGTCGGGGGCCTAGCCCCAGTTTCCTGGACGTTGAAATAGCGATAACAGTTCTTGTATTTAGCGTATTCCATCTCCTTTATTCCTGTCCTTCTGGAATTCTTGTATAACCGGCTGCCAAATAGGATGAACACGGATTCAGGCCCTTACGAAAGCTAGGGGCTCAGGAAAGAAGGAGTTCGATGATACAAGGAAGGTAGTGTGTGCGTGTATATATGCGGAGGGATACGGCCAACTACTTAGTAGATCGGTGAACCTATGGAGATGTCAAGAAACAAATTTGTGCATGCTGGGGTTGTGACAATGATGTGTAGGATACACTATACAGACGTGTATAACAAGAGAGCGACAGAAACCGCGTGTCAAGAGGAAAGGAGATAAAAATATCATGTCCACTGGGAAAGTACGTTGAACTGGAGATGGGCCGTTTGATCAAGGGGAGTCGGAGGTACAAGTCTTTGGAGCATGCTGAAAAGTTGTGTCTTATTCGCGGGCTTCGAAAGAAAGGCATCCATTCCAGAATTCAAACACAGCTGCTTCGTGGACTCTTGACAGTCCGCGCTGAGTGCGGTAACTTGAAAAACAGAGGGCGTGAGGATGAACGCCATGAGAACTTGAGAAGTAACGAGCTTACTTGATAGAACGGGATCGTATCCCCGTTCCGCCTCCTCGTATCCGTCTAGCAGCTTGGACACCGTCGCACACGGGCATGTCTGGGGGGTCGAGTGAGCCTTGAACAAAAAATAAACAGGCCGGAGGACCGTCAAACATACGATGGTCAAAGATGGCCGCTTGGAAATGACCGGGTCCATGCTTCTCCCAAGCCGCGATGGCTTCTTCGCCGTTTGTCGTGGCTTCCACCTGAAGCTTTACTCGTTCCAACTGCGCCTTCAGCAGCTTGCGCGCGACTGGATTATCTGAACGAGCAGGGGCGAGGAATGAGTCCACCTGCGGCTAAATGTCCACAAGGCTCTTACCTTCCGCAATCAGAATTTTCATCCCTGCAGTACTCCGTTTATTGTGCAAGTCTTCGAAGGGCTTGTCCGCCACGACCCTCTCGGGAGTGTATGCGGTCGCTTGGGGTGACGGCTTTCTCGGCTACGCCAGTGTCTGTAACATCTTGAGCGTCCGAGGGGGCTTTGTTACACGGAGGACCTTCTGTGAACCGTCTCTCCCAGAAGTACCGGAGGAGTTCTCCTTGGTGGGAGTGTAGATGTGGATGATCTTGGTGCCGACAACAGAAGGGAAGCCGAGCATGTCGACCACAGTGGCAAGGTCGTCCGCAAGATCACCAAATTGAGTGTCTAGGATGACAAAATCGACTCTGTCGGTGTTCCTTGCAAACTGCTCAAGCCACCTTTGCGCTTTTGCTTGGGTACGAGTCGGTGTCACCCTGAGTCCAGTGAACATCGTCTCTAAGAGAATTTGCACAGGGCGGGGACGCGTGAGCTGTGCTCGAGGGGACCCAAGGTCATCCATGCTGTGTCACTTCGTCAGCATATTCCTGACTTGAGCCCAAAAAACAAACCTTGTTCGCCTCCGGACCACGGTACACGCTTACGGGAAACGTGAACCAGAAAGTGGATCCACGTCCGAGCTCGGATGTTACACCAATTCCACCCCCAAGAAATTGAGCGAGTTCGCGCGATATTGAGAGACCTAAGCCAGTCCCACCAAACCGGCGAGTCGTGGAATTGTCGGCTTGCTGGAAAGGGACAAACGGCGATGTATAGTGGCTCTTCGAGAGTCCAATACCGGTGTCCCTAGAAGTAGCCCTTCAGCCAGCCGCTCCAGCGATGGGGATAGTTGTTGGATAACCGAGGACTCCATTTGAGACTTTTCTTCCCCATTATAATCATACCCGAATGACCACTACGTGAATCGCGATAGTGCTCTCCCGATGTCTTAAACGACGTACCCGGTGGATAAACGAGCTAGTGTTTCGATGTACCTCGAGTAGCGCAACGGGCAGGGTGCGTTTGGGACGGGACACGATTGAGGAACGCCAAAACGGCGATCGATGAGGTGGACGTTTCTCCTGGTAAACCTAAACGAGGTGGCGGAGAAAGAATCTGGCTAATTGATCAATCGCATGCAGCCCAACTCCGGTTACAAAATGGCCGCTCATCGATTCGGGTTCTTCCCCCACAACCTACATACCACACCTCTCCCTCACGTCCACCTCGAGTTTCGACTATGGCTACGAGCTCCCAACAACCGGAACGTCGAAACAATCCCCTGTCCTCGCTGGACATGACCGTCGAGGTCCTGAACCTTGCGGAGGAGGTCTCGGACGTTCCCCCAGTCAAGACCGTGTTGGGTTCTGCCAGTGCCATTCTCGTCATGATCAGGGTGCGATCCCTTCCCATCTACCTCGGCTGGTTCCAGACTCACACTTGTATAGGACTCAATGATGAACCAAGCAGAATATGTTGAACTCGGGCTGGCGTGTGCTAACGTATGCACTACCCTCGATCGGGCCATGGATGGGAGACGGCTGGATGATCTCAACCAGTCCGTGCGCGAGGCGGTCGGAGAGTTGACGACGTTAGTGAAACCAAAGGTGCATATTTGCACAACTCTTACAATGTTTTGGGACGCAGCACTGTGGCGGATATCCAACGGAAGATCGTCAAATTGGGCAAACGGAGTGGAACCTCTCGACTTCTCCACGGAAATAAGGATAAAGAGACGATCGCCGGTTGGAAATCGGTCCTTAACAGGATCCTTCATATTTTCAACGTGGGTTCTGTCGCCCCCCCTCCCGAGAAATTGCTTACCGCCCCATCTCAGACCGAGTTGATCATGGGCACTCATGTCGCCGTCTCCGATATCCACGCGACCGTCTCTGAAACCCATGCGGTCGTTTCCGACATTCGCCACGATGTGTCGAAGATCCGGGAGGAGATCGGTGGTCACGATCGCTCAGTAAGTCCGGGTCACGCTCAATCCATCAGCAGGAGAATACTTACAGCTGCGTAGGACCAATCCAGGTCAGAGGTTTCGACTGCCACACGAATTCAACACCTTACATCTATATCTAGCACACCCGGAGAATTTCCTCCCCCGCCGCCAAGGACGTGTTTCGGACGCGACGAGCTGATTGAGACGATCGTTGGTCTCGCAGGGAACCTGACGCCCATCGCTCTCATCGGTGCCGGAGGGATCGGCAAGACGTCGATCGCATTGACCACGCTCCACCACGGTCGCATCAAGAATCGATTTGGCGATAACCGCCGATTTATCCGTTGTGACCAGTTTCCTGCATCGCGTACTCATTTCCTCAACCGGCTCTCCAAGGTCATTGGTGCAGGTGTCGAAAACCCAGAGGACCTGACCCCCCTGCGACAATTCCTATCGGCGAGGGAGATGATCCTGTTCCTCGACAATGCCGAATCCATCCTTGACCCACACGGAATGGACGCTCGAGCGATCTACGATGTGGTGGAAGAGTTGAGTCGGTTCGAGACCATATGTCTGTGCATCACCTCTCGGATATCCAATGTCCCCCGGCACTGCGAGCGTCCAACAATCCCGACATTGTCAATGGAATCGGCATGCAACATCTTCTATGGCATCTACAATCATGGCGGACGGTCTGCAATTGTTGACGACCTTGTCAAGAGATTGGACTTCCACGCCCTCTCAATCACTCTACTCGCTACCGTCGCATCACACAACATGTGGGATTACAATCGACTGGCCAGGGAGTGGGATACACACCGCACGCAGGCACTTCGGACAGACTACAACGAGAGCCTGGCGGCGACGATCGAACTTTCACTCGCCTCGCCGACGTTCCACAACCTCGGCCCTGACGCCCGCGACCTCCTCGGTGTCATCGCCTTCTTCCCTCAAGGTGTCGATGAGAACAACCTTGATTGGCTGTTTCCTGCCATCTCCGACAGGGCAAATTCTTTCGACAAGCTCTGCACCCTTTCCCTGGCATATCGAAACAATGGATTCATCACGATGCTGGCACCGCTCCGTGACTATTTTTATCCCAAAGCACCACTATCATCCCCGCTCCTCCGCACGACCAAGGGACACTACTTCCGTCGATTATCGATTTTCCTCGATCCCGACCGGCCCGGTTTCAATGAAGCGCAATGGATCAGGTCAGAGGATGTGAATGTTGAGCACTTGCTCGACGTCTTCACATCCATTGATCCAAGCTCAGCTGATGTCTGGGATGTCTGTGTCAAATTTATGGCGCACCTTCATTGGCACAAACCACGGTTGGTTGTACTAGGGCCAAAGATCGAAGGACTCCCGGATGACCACCCCTCCAAGCCGGACTGCTTGTTCGAGCTCTCACGGTTGCTTGGATCAACCGGAAATCCTTGGGAGGAAAAACGGCTCCTTACCCATGTTTTGAAGCTGTGGAGAGAACGGGGGGACAACCTTCAGGTCGCCGAAACATTGAGGTTTATATCCGAAGCAAATAAGACACTCAACCTCCTCAAGGAAGGGATCGCGCAGGTGAAAGAAGCATTGGGGATTTACGAACAACTTGACAGCAAATCAGGACAAACAAGGTCTCTGAGGCAGCTCGCCTTTCTGTTGTACGATGACCGGCAGCTCGACGCTGCAGAAGGAGCCGCATCACAATTGATATTGATCAATTTCTCGGTTGATGACGAACAATTTACGCTCTGCGATTGTTACCACCTCCTCGGCAGGATATGTCGCTCCAGGAACGAGACAGAGAGGGCCATCAATCACTATGGGAAAGCCCTCGAGATCGCGTCTTCCTTCAATTGGAAAAATTCCCTGTTTTTGATTCATTATGACCTGGTGGAGTTATTTTTGTACGAGGACAGGTTTGACGATGCACAGGCAGCCGTTCAACGCGTCAAGTCGCACGCGTTCAACGACTCATACAATCTAGGTGCCGCGATGGAGCTGCAGGCCCTGGTTTGGTATGGACAATGCATGTTTGATGAGGCAAAGTCTGAGGCTTTGCGCGCTGCCGATATATTTGAGAGGTTCGGGACTGCAATGGATGTGGAGGGCTGCAGAGCTCTCCTCAGGGGGATTGAAGAGACGGAAGAGATGGTTACCTCTGGTGGCTGAATTTCAGTGGTGAGCTCGTGAAAACTATGGTACGCCCCATTTGTGTTAACCTTCCGCCCTTAGCGTGTGGTACACCCGCACACTCACTTGACGCTTACTTCTGCGGACAACCGACCCCGCATCTAGACGGGTACCCCATTCCCGGCCATCGTACTCCTCGTTCTCACCACTATTCTCTTCTCCCCCTTTCCCGAGAACATCCTCTGCTGCACTGGCTGACCCGCTGTAACTACCCATTATTCTTTGTTTCGTTGTTCCACTACTTGTTGATTTGTGTCCTGTGCTGTCTAATTTCCCGTATTCTCTTTGTTTCCCTCATCCGTGCCGTAGGCCGTTTGTAATTTTCGAATGTGTGGCTCGTCGAGGTGGTCCCGGCCGATCGGCAGGACGTAAGCTGGTGAACACATTGTTTGTGTATCCTGACGCTGGCGCTGGGGATTTCAGCTGAGGTTCCAGAGAAAAGTCATCCCCCCATAGAAGGGGTATACGGGCATAGCCAAGAGAGCGTGGGGTATCGACATTTGAGTGGTCCACGGCGACGAACCAGACACGGGAACTCTTCCCCCAATGAATCGCAGGGGCGAGTAAGGAATGCGGTACACCGCGTCTGGACTGACGTGTGCCTAGCATCTGCGTTTGTCTAATCCTCTGCACCAGCTGGATGCATTTCTTCTGCGCCTCCTACACCTTTTCTGCGGACTACTTCGGCTCGGGTCCGGTATGCATCGTTTGGTCTCCACGAATTGAACCGCCTGACGACTCCCTCGGAGGATGTCGCAGTTTTCGTGTTCATCGCACAAACGCAACTCTTCAGACCGGTGTAGAACGGGGTGAGAGATTTGGGTCTCGTCAGCTTATACCGGTGATGATAACTCGGATGATTACCTCTCTGAAAAGGTCCCCGGCCCGTGTCACCTCCACATGAGTGTGAACATTGCAGATGGGTTACCGATGAATTTACAGGACGGTCACCCCCTCACGCCCGCCAGGTGGACAATATCCAACCTTCTGTATTCAAGGGTCGACGGGTTTAACAAGTAGTAGGTCGATTCATTCTGCACGAGGGTGTGTCCTAACTGACCCTTCTCCCTGTTTGGAGTGTTGAACCCTCAAAGTTGGGGGCCTGGCCCCAGTTTCCTCCACTTTGAAATAGCAATAACAGTTCTTGTATCTACCGCACTCGATCTCCTTCGTTCCTGCCCTTCTGGAATGCTTGTGTAACCGGCTGCCAAATACGAACGTGGATTAAGGTCCTTGCATAAGCTAGGGGCTCAAGAACGAAGTTCGATGATACAAGGAAGGTAGCGTATGCGTGTATATATGCGAGGGGATATGGTGAACTACTTGGTAGATCGGTGGACCTATAGAGATGTCAAGAAACAAATGCGTGTATGCTGGGGTTGTGACAGTGATGTGTAGGATACACTATACAGACGTGTATATACAAGAGAACGACAGAAACCGCGTGTCAAGAGGAAAGGGGATAAAAATATCATGTCCACTGGGAAAGTACGTTGAACTGGTGATGGGCCGTTTGATCAAGGGGAGGTCTGCATCCCGGGTGAGATGTCTGTCTCCGTTGGAGTTGGAGGCACAAGTCGTTGGAGCATGCTGAAAAGTTGTGTCTTATTCGCAGGCTTCGAAAGGAAGGCGTCCATTCCAGAATTCAAACACAGCTGCTTCGTGGACTCTTGACAGTCCGCGCTCAGTGCGATAACTTGAAAAACAGAGGGCGTGAGGATGAACGTCACGAGAACTTGAGAAGTAGCGGGCTTACTTGGTAGAATGGGATCGTATCCTCGTTCCGCCTCGAGCGCTCGTATCCGCCTGGCAGCTTGGACACCATCGCACACAGGCATATCTGAGAGGTTGAGTGAGCCTTGGACAAAAGCAAACAGGTCGGAGGACCGTCAAACATACGGTGGTCAAACATGGCCGCTTGGAAATGACCGGGTCCATGCTTCTCCCAAGCCGCGATGGCTTCCTCGCCGTTTGTCGTGGCTTCCACCTGAAGCTTTGCTCGTTCCAACTGCGCCTTCAGCAGCTTGCGCGCGATCGGATTATCTGAACAAGCAGGGGTGAGGGGTGACTCCACCTGCGGCTAAATGTCCACAAGGTCTTTACCTTCCGCGATCAGAATTTTCATCCCTGCAATACTCCGTTTGTTGTTAAATTCTTCGACAGACTTGTCCACTACGACCTTCTCAGGCACGGGCGCGATCACCTGGGGTGACGGGTTTCTCAGCTGCACCAGTGTCTGCAACATTTTGAGCGTCCGAGGGGGCTTTGTTACACGGAGGACCTTCTGTGAACCGTCTCTCCCAGAAGTGCCGGAGGAGTTCCCTTTAGTGGGAGTGTAGATGTGGATGATCTTGGTGCCGACAACAGAAGGGAAGCCAAGTATATCGACCACAGTGGCAAGATCATCCGCGGGATCTCCAGATTGGGTGTCCAGGATGACAAAATCGACTCGGTCGGTGTTCCTTGCAAACTGCTCAAGCCACCTTTGCGCTTCCGCTTGGGTACGAGTCGGTGTCACTCTGAGTCCAGTGAACATCGTCTCCAAGAGCCTTAAGGTGGTATCCGAAGCAGAGCATAAGAGAATTTGCACAGGGCGGGGATGCGTGAGCTGTGCTCGAAGGAACCCAAGGTCCTCCATGTTCTGTCACTTCGTCAGCATATTCCCGACTTGAGTCCAAAAAAACCAACCTTGTTCGCCTCCGGACCACGGTATACGCTTACAGGAAACGTGAACCAGAAAGTGGATCCACGTCCGAGCTCGGATGTCACACCAATTCCACCCCCAAGCAGTTTAGCGAGTTCGCGCGATATTGAGAGACCCAAGCCAGTCCCACCAAACCGGCGAGTCGTGGAATTGTCGGCTTGCTGGAAGGGAACAAACAGCGATGCACAGTGGCTCTTCGAGAGTCCAATGCCGGTGTCCCTAGAAGTAGTCTTATAGCTGGCCGCTCCAGCGATAGAGATAATAACGTACTGTACGATGAACTTTATCGAAACCATTTCCGGGTCAGGAGTTGATCTATTTGGATCCACGGACACTGTACACTTCACAGAACCTTGATCAGTGAACTTGACTGCGTTCTAATGAGAGATGAACATCAATATCCACGGTCCCCGGACCCTAGTCGTGACTTACGCCGATCAGGTTCATCAGGACTAAGAAAATGAGCATTATATTCTGAAATGAGACGAAACTCCCCGTTTGCTTACCTTGGCGAATACGGGCGTAATCGGAGTGAATCCCTTAAAGTGGAACGGTCAGCACTGTGCATGGGGAAATTGACTGTCACTTACATGCAGGAACATTGGGGTGTATATAATAAGATAGATCCATGCGTTCAGCCGCCAACGGGAGGAGTAGCTCCAGGCAGTCCTGCGCGGGTGTTATACAATCAACGAAACACTGGAGTGAAATTTTTCAGCATACCGCTACTATATTCTCGATGGAAAACGCAGACGAGTCCAGTTTTACAGCTGAGGGTGTGCATAAACCTCACGTTCGCAATGTGGAGAAATGAGCTCACCCGATGCCTCAAGCTTACTGTAGTCCAAAATGGAGTCGATAATCTGGATGCGTAACCATAAGACACCTCCCATGCGCTTTTTCAGAGTCGACGTTAGTCACCTTCAATAAGAGTTCGCATGATTCCTTGGCCGTTTGAACTGATGGGGAATTAGACCATCGGCCGGGGGCATAGGGGTTATTGCCTACCTGTTTCCCGCTGCCCGGGGTTCAGTTCGGTTCCGCTCAGGATGTCCAGTAACCCATAGAAGGAGCTGGGGAGAATCAGTTTTGATCCTGAAATTATCTGACATCACGTACCTAAACGGCGTTCGCAGTCTGTGATGTCGTGGTGAATAGGGTTAGTTACATAGGAGGAAAACGACCGTCACAACATACTCGTGGGACATGGACGCCAGGAAGTTGCTTTTTATCTGGTGTTTTGTAGGTTAGTGCTGAATCTGAACTAAGTAAAAGGTTTCACCTTGGTGGCCTTGAGTGCGTCTTCGCGACTTTGACGAGCAGTTGCGAGAGCTCTCTTCTGTGCGTCAATCATTCGTAAGTTCTCTCTCGTTCCCGCCTGTACAGATCGGAATAGAAGTGCATTTGTGATGCTGATAGTTGCTTGTTGACATAACAGGTGGATCATCGTGACGTTGCGCTGGGTGAACGGGTATTTCGACGCAAGGTAGATCGCCCCGGAGGTCTGGCCGCGGTTGCCAACAATTGGGAGACAAATCACAGATCTGTGCACACTTTCGGACGCCTCTGCAAGGAATCGCGAATCCGATGTCACGTCGTCGAGGCAGAGCCTTTCCTTGGAGTTCAACACTGGGCAAAGTTAATTTGGATCAAAGCTAGCCCGCGGGGTGTACGCACCGTGTTCGATCACAGCTTTCTGGAGTGCGTCTCTGATCGACCTAACGGGCTTCGAGTTTCTGAAGACATGTAAGAGAGGCCCTTTGAAATATGGATCGTGCTCACACGTGTACGTGGCAAGCCCCAGGGGGTTCCATTGTTGTGGCGATGGAATAATCGCCGGCCTCTCTGGCTATAACTAGACACACCTTTTCCGGGGCACATATTTCTGGAGAGAGATCAGGAGGAGATAGGTGCCAATAAAAGGAGACCCACCAGCTGAAATCTCGGTAAAACGTTGCAGGGCTACGAAGGCGTGTGAAAGGATATTCGTAACGATGGCCGAGGCACCCACCTGCAGCGAGATTGATATCGCTGGATATCTCCTTGCTCCACTTCAAGATAGACGAGAGATCGGTGACGCTCAAACTCAATGGGCTCATCTCTAAGTCTTCTGTCCTCGTGTCTGCGCCGGTGAGTTCCTCCTCATACACCGGCGGTTGCATCGCCGGCGTGACGACAACGGTTTCTGTTTGAACACCCACATCGGAAGAAAATATGTGTCGCTTTAGGGGTTTTTGCGAACGTGGCCCAAGGACAGAAGAGAGGTGGTTGCTGAGGGGTGATTAGATGCGAGGGGAAAAAACACGAGAACGCAGGAGCCCACGTGATTCCTCTTGCACCCCATTGGAAGTGCCGCTGCATGCCACTATTTGAGGATCAGAACTGTAGACATCGTGGACAGTGGGGGTGGTTACCGTCGTTGTAATTCCGTGCCTAACCCTTCAACGCCGCATCGAACAAAGTGGCAGCCTTGCTGTCGCAGCGCAGGCCACACTTCAGCCGAGCATGGATACCGGTGGAATGTAACGTACCAAGTATAGACTGTAACCCTCTTCCATGAGCCAGTCATTGTTTACGGATAACCTTTGAAGCGCTTAGCAATCGACGAGCTCGTACGTTGGCTACACATACTTGACGGCCACATCGTAAAGCTTGAACGCATCTGGGGTGTTATTCAAGGAGGCGATTTCGGCATCCTGTTCAACACCAAGGTCGATGTCGTTCAGCACGGCGATTAAACGGAGTAGCGTACGATGAGAGCGATCCAGGCACTGTTGTTTACAGGCGACGGCGAAAGCCACCTTGAAGGGAATGTGAGTCTAATATTTTGGCTGCTGAGAAACAAAACACACTTCTTGATGTAGGCCGTGTTCTTCTCCACCTGGTCCGTATATCGTTTCCGTACTTCTGGAGCCAGCCGACCCTTGCGAACGCAGTCTATCAAGGCGAGACAATGAAAGAACAAAATATATCGACTGTGTCGGTGACTGGATTGCGTCAGATGCAGTATGACACTTGAGAGTGGTCAGAAACACGTACTTCGGATGGAGGTTCCTGGTCTCGTATACGAAGAAACCCCGTTCTGCCGCCTCCGCGGCGTAGCCTAGACAAAAAAAGGCAACTACTTTGAATCCGTCATACCTAAGAACAACGATGAACTAAATGAAGGGCAAAAAACTACCAAATTCCTACCAGTTCAATGTTATCGGGGGCATACGACCCTGCGAGGCGAGGTTTCCCGAATATTCTGATTCAACAAAATCTTCGGTGTCGAAGAGATTCTCAGGAGATGTGGCAGTAGTATACCCCCCAAGCGCTCGGATGCAATTAAGAAGACCTAAGGTTGTGAGCTATCTGACGCTTCAACTGTGAGGCATTTGACCCACCTTGAAGTAGTATAACAAGCCCGGCATTTGGAGACCAGAGCTTCACGTCATTGAGGGACTATTCATACACGATCGGTCAGACACCTTGGGAATCGTTCTGTGGGGAGCTCACCTCCTCCGCGGCAACGACCAGCTCACTGACTGAATGATTGTAAACAAAAATTGTAAATGGTATATGAATGTCTTACGGTGGTCACAGATGTATAAGCGCGTGGCGTTTGCATGTAGCGCGGCAAACCCGCAATAAATCCTATAAAAATGTGAGAAGAGAACTGAAAACGCACAGATTCCATACCCATCGCCAGCTGTCCTTCCGTGTTTGAGGGCGATATCCATCCGACTGAGGTTTGCGCGGTAATGAACATTGTCAAATCCTGAAACCATCGCACAAAACATGACCTGGGAACGGCTGTAACGCACGGAATTAATCACTGTTTTCCGAATATCATTCCGATCCATACGCACCACTTATCCATACTGCTCCCATGCTTCTCTGCAATACGCAAAGCCAACTTCCCGAGGTCTGCAGAGAATCTGTAAAGTTCCCTCCTTTCCGCGGAGGCTACTCGTAGTCAATATACCTAGTAAACCCCATGAGAGTTCAACCGTTCATACCTCCCAATACCCAGAAAAATCCCATAGCAGTACCAGGACTCATACCGGACCTGTCGCGTTCGGATTAGTGAAAGCCTTATGAGAGCGACAGCAACACAAACCGTAAGGCGAGTTTGATGGTCTGTCACTCAATAAGTCAACATGTTACCGCACCACAGCACGCGAGTACTCACTGTGAGCCCAATGATGTCGGAGAATCCTTCCCCCCAGTAAGCGTTGGTTCCTTGTCCATCATAAGCGAAGAGAATGTGACATTGGTGATCTGAGCACACCTGCATCGTTCAGTACGGCAACAGCCAGGTCCGTGCGGGGATCTGTTGCGCGTGGGATCCCTAGAATTTCGTCGAAACCGATGGCTAGAATCTCATTCTTGACTTGCTCGAACATAATATCCTGATCGCGTTTGGTAGGAGCCTTCGGGACCTCGATCCCAAGGACATGCAGAGCCGCGAGACTATCATTCAGAGCGTCATCGAAGCTTCCCTGCATCCAGTTGAGGCGTGATCGCAGTCGTAAAACCCGGGCTTGTTCTTCGACACTGATATGCCTGCTAAGGCAATCAAGGATTGTTCGGCGTGCTTCGTCATAGTTTCCTGCGTTCCCGTATTAATACCTGCTTCCCACTGGATGTTGACGGAGGTTCACCTTTCCATATGGTCAGCCTAGAACAATCAGCCTCGGGAAGAATGACAGAACAAGATGGGCTTACTCTATTAGCCGCAGGTTTATTAGGCACGTCCTTTCTGGGTATTGCAGCCATGCGTCATCGTCTTGTAAGCACCGCGCATTTTCGAAAGCCTTTGTCGCAAGCTGGAAGGTAAAGTTAGAGCAGTGTGCAAGGATCTTGAATTCCAGGTACCTCGTGCGCCCCCCGCGTCCATGTAGCTTCACCCGCCTTAATTAAGGCCTCCACTAGTTCATCCCGTTTGGCGTGACGACGAAGAAGGGGTAGACAGCTGTAAAAGATTATGGGGATGTAGGAAAAACCGATGGCAGATAACCCTACCGTTTTGAATGTTCGGCAATCCTGTAAACATCTGTTGATGGTCCATGCAACATCATGAGAATGACCTGTTTTGTGGGGTTAATATGACATACAAGAGATACCTCCGGACAACCAACCTTCAGGGACATCTTGGCCACCGCTTCCTCCGGAAATGTGTCCAGCTCTGCCTGGGCTGCCTGGCGATATCGATCATGGGTGAAGCTGCACATGTCACGAGCACGATTAACAAGCCATCCCTCGGAAATGGCGATCTGTTGCCCTCTGATGGACTTTCCGATATTCGCTGATTCGTCGTTAACCGTAGATAGAACCTTGGCAAAATCCCATGTTTCGACAGGTTCTTCGTCACCTTCGTTGCCACTAGACCAATCCATCATCAGAGCAACTTCCGTCACTTTGAACCTGCTATGAGGTCAGAAGGTATCCATGTCGATTAGTAGAGAACTGACGTTGAACCGAAGAACAGTGCCCAGATTATATACATCCTGGCTTCCTCTGGGAGTTGCCTGAGCTGCATTACCAGATATGTCACGTCGCTCGGGTCAGATACAACGTTCTGGGCAATAAGACTATTTTCAATGGCAGTGATATCATAGCTGTGGGAAAAAATCAGCATAGCTCCACCGGACGACAGGATAGCACGTACTCCCAGTGGTTCTTCTCCATGTCGAACTTGATCTGTAAATCTGAATTAGACGGTTCCATAGGAAGGGGGCATGGAAATTACATGTCCTTGGCGATGCAGGATCAAGAGGATACTCCGTGCTGAAAACGCATTGCCCGAAGACGCCTTGAGGAGCAAATGAGAAAGTCTCCCGCAGTCCACAACTGGCCTGCGCAGAGTATGGGACACGAGGTTTGAGACATCCTGATACCCAAGAGGCTCTAGGGTGATCCACGTTGCGCGAGAGCTGCTAGGGAACACCCGTCTCAGACGGTCTACGACCTGCCTATTCGACCATTAGCGCTTCGCGATAGCCGCTGATAGGGGTCACTCACTGTTTCTCCGCCCTCAGTGTCCCGAAGATAAGCTGAAGAGCCGTGAATACAAGGTTGAAGGGGTCTTTTCCATACACACCATTCGCGTCCGGGAATTTGCTAGAGTCTCGATCAGGCCCAACGTGCTACGTGGACAGATCAATAAGTCAGGAAAAATGGATAAAAGCCAAACACGCAACTAATCATCAGCTTCCTGAAGGTCATCCAGGAACAACGCAAACAGCCGAGTTTCGGCTATGATGGATAGGATGCTGACCATCAAGGTCTGGAACCGTGTTCGTAGCTCTGAGGTGTCGAGGGACTCCTCTGGGCGGGCTTGGATATGAATATCATGCGCAGCCAGTATATCCTTTAGCTCTGGGGCGCCATGGTATAGGAGTGGCAGCAAGATTAATTGTGGTCCAAGCTTGGACTTGAGATGAGCAATGAAGCGGTGTAGGTCGCTGTCGAAAACCATGAATTGCCGGAGTACTGCGGAAAGACAAGAAAGCTTGTGGGTAAACGTAAGGATATGCATAATTTGTGATGGGCGTGCATCCCACCAGGCCGGAGAATGGTGCAGAGTCAACCCTCTGAAATTTAGCTTGCCCCCATAAGCCGTAAGCTTGAGATTCTGATCAGCATTGATCACACACAAGATGGACTGCAACCGTACCTCTCCACCCCGCCTGGTTGGCGAGTACTAATGACGTTTTACCCGCTCTGAAGAACGTGGTAAACCAGTGTTTACTGGAAAATTATACCACTTACCCTGCTGGCCCCACAACGAAGACCGCTCGTGTCCTGGAGACGCGAGCAGATTGTACCACAGAAAACCTACTCAGACTGTCCCCTGAGCCAGTTGTCGATTGTTGATCCAAAGATGGGGAAGGCACACTTTCCGCAGTGCTAACTGCTCGATGCATGGAGGTCGCAATAGAACCTTCGCTGGACATGGTGTCGCTGTGATCCTCGGTGCCATAGCCACTCCCAGAACCGGTATATTGGGAACTAGACGATGTCAAGACGTGGGGGCCCTTTGTAGACGTCGAGTGCGAGGCAAACGATTCCGAAGTTTGACGGATGATGTTACGCAATATTTCCGATTCCCTGTCTCGACCGAACTGCAGAATGAGTCAGGAATATGGAAATCGGATCTCAGGATTTTCCGTACGAGGGTCCGGGGAAGGGTAAATTCCTATTCGTTGGGGCATATCAGCAAACTACTACCACGACCCCATCTGAACTCACGATAAACTTGTCTTGTATACCAATCGGAAAGTACGGAATGAGCTGTGAAATTTGAGCAAGACTTTTAGGAAGAACAACTGGGTACTCACTTCTGAAGCATGTTCAGACGCGAGCGAAACGGCCTCCAGAAGTCTTTTTTGGCACTCCATCAGGTCATTCCTCACACCCAGCGCACTCTGATATCGTGCTTCCGGGTTCTTGGAAAGAAGCTGAGCTGGAGTTAGCGCGGCAAATCTGAGTGGAAACACGCTTGTCACCTTCTCAACGATTGCTGCTAACACCTGTGGCACGTCCCTGCGAATCTCATGAACCGGCATCGGTCGCTTTTGTACGATAGCATGAAGAAGTTGTAACGGCCCTCCCTCGAAAGGTGACGTCCCCCTCCCAACGAGCAGGGTCCAAAGAAAGATCCCCAGGGAATAGAGGTCAGTTCGGTTATCCTCCGCCATATTCTCAACACTTCCTGTCTGCTCTGGTGCAAGGTAGCACAAGGCTTCCTTGACCTTCGCTCTGTCCACTTCCTCAAGGGCATGGGTCTTTATGACAAATGCGGATGGTCCTCCCGACTCCTCGAGGGACACGGACCTGTTACCAAAATGAATGAAACGGACCAACCCGCCATTTGAGTTATAGTGAAAGGCATTCGCGCGAACTGTTGATGAAACTTCAGAAGCCATGGTGGGTGCATCACGATTGGCCTCTCACCTTCACGATGAGTGAATCCGTTCCTGGGTGGGGGTGAGTCTCACTTCTAGAAGAAATAACATGTTTTCCTCACCGATGAAGCAACTCCAAGCAATGGGTAGCTTGAATAGCGAATCTTATGGGACTACATTCAGAAAAAGGAGTTTCCCAGAAACAGGCAATGACATACTCGAGGAAAGTGGCAAGGTCCATCATGTCACAAGCCTCCATCTCCTCCATTGTATCCGAATCGTCCATCATGTACAGGTCTCCGTGACTCAGAGCGCGTGCCCGAGATATATCGCCCAGAAGGATGTCATTGACCTTCCCGGGAGGGTAGTACCGTCCCAGAGAGTTGATGCCAGGATGGACGAGCAGTAACACCACACAGTCGCCTTGGGATCGCGGTATTGTGAAAAATTCAATCAGCCTGAGTGTTGCGTTTATTGACTCCGATGAGGTTGCCATTCGACCGAGGCTGGTGGGGTTTTAGAGAGTTTAAGGTGGGACCGGCGATGAGCACCTACATGTGAGCCTCCCTCTCAAGACACATCGACCCATTACTATGTGCTGTGGCTATCTTGGCTAGGACCCTAGACCCATCCTTGAGACTAACTCCTTCCGCAACGAGGGTCGCGCTGCCTGTGTCGTCCCACTGGGCGGCCTGTGGGACAGTGGTGAGCCGCATGAGCGAGCACTAAAGGGACTGGGATGAAGAATTACTCTCTCGAACGTGTAGCCGGGGACGGAGAGAATATCGTCTCTGAAGTACAGCAGCGGGGACGCGGGCGAGGCGTATTTTCGCCTCATTGGAGTGCTCTGGTGGAGCGGCTGAGATGACGGGTAGGTGATTAACTATAGAGGTCTAGACACCCCGACGGCGATCAACGTTGCGTCAACCGAAGCGGAAGTGATCAAATTGCATGCGATCTCATTGGATGTGGATACGATGGTTCTCAATAGCTAACAGGAATTACACTCGGAGCTTAACACGGGAAACAAGATTACGAGGTCACTGGACACGATCCAAACATGTTAAGAACATCAGTAAACTCGGATGCAAAAGCAACTCACTGTAGCTGGCGGGATCGACGCTCTCAGGCAACTCTGTCATTGCCACTTCGAACCTAGCTTGGATGGCGTCCATCACTTGTTGGTCACCCTCCGACGACACAAAGGTAATCGCCAAGCCTTTGGTACCAAATCGACCGGCACGGCTAAAGAGGATGTTAAGAAAATAATTGATTGATTGATTTCTTTCTGGCTACTCACCCAACGCGGTGAAGGTAAGAGTCGGCATCAGGGGGAGCATCGTAGTTGACGACGATATTAACCCGCTCAACATCAATGCCACGACCGAAAATATCGGTAGCGACGAGGATACGTTTTTCAAAAGCCTTGAATGCGGAGTACCGGCTTATACTAAACACGACCGTCAGGTTAGCAATCCTAAGGTAAAAGGTGGGCCAAACGCACCGTTCCTCCTGGGAAAGACCAGAGTGGATACTGATACTTGGGAAATTGCAAGAAATAAGCAACTTGTCCAATTCGATCGCGCGCG
>Ga0307513_10004268_pt1 | contig 19127 bp, 16 predicted proteins | sample 15_EM_MG_FD_202174 | JGI IMG/M metagenome (GOLD analysis project Ga0307513, IMG submission 202174) | Populus trichocarpa ectomycorrhiza microbial communities from riparian zone in the Pacific Northwest, United States - 15_EM | ecosystem: Host-associated > Plants > Roots > Unclassified | place...
CCAGGAAAGCGGTGTCCTGCCCTGGTTGTCTGGCTTGTCAGGGTGGACGTCTTTCCGATCCAAAAGTTCCTTCACCGCTGAATCATGCCCTTTAACCGCAGCCCATGAAAGCGGTGTCTTACCCTCGTTGTCTGGCTTGTTGGGGTTGACGTCTTGCCGGCCCAAAAGTTGCTTAACCACCGATTCGTGCCCGCCAGCTGCGGCCTTGGAGAGGGGAGTAATGCCCCTGCAGTCTGGCTTATCAGGGTCGACACCTTGCTGGCCTGAAAGCAGCTCCACCACTAACTCATGCCCGCAAATCGCAGCCCAGGAAAGCGGTGTCCTACCCTCATTGTCCGGCCTGTCGGGGCTAATGCCTTGTCGGCCCAAAAGTTGCTTAACCACGGAATCGCGTCCTTTAATCGCAGCCCACGAAAGTGGTGTCTTACCCTCGTTGTCTAGCGTGTCAGGGTTGACGTCCTGCCGGTTCAAAAGTTGCTTAACCACCGATTCATGCCCACTGGCTGTAGCTTTGGAGAGGGGGGTAATGCCCCTGCAGTCTGGCCTATCAGGGCTGACATCTCGTTGGTCTAAAAGCAGCTTCACCACTATATCATACCCGCAAATCGCAGCCCAGGAAAGTGGTGTCCTGCCCGTGTTGTCTGGCTTGTCAGGATCGACCGCTTCCTGTCCCAATAACAGCTCCACAGCCTCCTCCTGCCCATTCCTCACAGCCCATGTGAGTGGCGTTATACCTGCAGAATCTCCCTGGTTAATATCACAGCCTCTCATTGCTAACAAACTAGTCATAACATCAACGATCCCAAAGAAAGATGCACAGTGTAGTCCACTAAAGAGCGAAGGAGCATTGCCTTCCCGGGAATCATCCAAATCCAGTATTTGCTCAAAAAGTGAGTTAGCCGCTACGTGGCTCTCATAGTTTTCCAGTAGCTCCAGTGCAAACAATTTGGTGTGATCTGAAAGGTCTCTCTTTGCGTGGGTGCCCCAATATCTTGAAGAATATTTGAGGAAGGGCATGCCTGAGAATTCAGGTTGCGACCTAGCCGGAAGAGCCCTACCCCAGTCAGAATTCAGATAAGTTAAGCAGGTATCCGCCATCATCGAGTGAGCTCGGGGGAAAAGGTTGCGATGAGTGGAGAGGTACTCGCGAAGCGTGTGGTGGGCCAACCGGAAGGTTGTGGCTTCCTTATCTATTGCGACAAGTCCTTGACAGCAGGCGAGCAATGTCTCCGTCGCGGGGAGATTGTCAAGATTGAAATATGCGTGCCCAACCTCCACAGCGAGGGCATGACGCAGTTCATCTACCCGTAATGGCCTTTCCGAATGGCATATCCACATTAACGTGGTCATGGCAAGTTTTGCTTTACCCCCCTCCTGAGATCTTATCTGTTCTAGCGTTGCCTCGTATGCACCCCCCAACCCTAACCCATCCGCCATCTCGTGGATCCTCTTCCGCCTCTGATAGATTGTTGTTTCCCCCAGGATTGCCTCGACCTTGAGTGAAACCAGCAGGAATCTAGATTTGCACAGATCAGTATATGGTTTACAAAGGTCTACTCAATCCCCACTCCTACGTACGATTCCGAGACCCCTTCAGGAACGCTCTTCATAATATCATTCTCCAATCCACTATCCATCACCTCGGGAGTTGTGTCCATCCCCAGTCTCGCGCGTAGATACGCGACTATGTCCTCATCCCTTGGCTTTATGGATACACATATCACTCTTCCACCTAGTTCCCTCTCAACCACTCCCCTGACGTGTGACCTTCCAGTCATAAATATTCGAGTGTTTAGAGACCCCTTGAGAATTTGGCCCAATGCATAAAGAACCTCGAGCCGATATTTTGGAATACACTCGTCAAGAGCGTCAACACAGATGAATGTGCGCTGGAAAGATGAGACAATCGGAAACATTTTCACAATGTCGGGAAGTTGTAGCCTTTGGCCACCGAGCGCCTTCTGCTGGGCCCAAAATCTCTCCCTAATTTCCGCCGGAATTGAGTCCAGCCCACTGAGAAGCTGCTTGAGCAGGGAGCCAAGCAAATTTGTCGGTGACTGGGCCTCCCGGGAAGCGAAGTCATAGTAAAAACAGGCGACTGCCATATCTCGTTTTATGGCCTGGCCGCATAAGTAGTCTACCACCACGGAACTACCGCCGCAATCTGTCAGCAATAGTGCTCTTCGTTTGTCCCTCACTACCAGTCTCCAATACCTAATGTAACTCTTGCCAACCCCCGGGTCCCCATAGCAGAACAAGACCGCATGATTAGATTCGTCCTTCTCACTACCATTATACCAGTTGGTAAACTCTTTGGTTTCCAGTAGCCAGTCCCCTATACCATCCACCCGTTGATCGCGAATGTCTTGATGTCGCACCTGGGGCTCTAAGGGAGAGAGCCAGGCCAGGATTTTGGATTCATCATCGGCGGCGGTAAAGGTAAAGTGACTCGACACATTGAAAGAATTGATGTTGTCTGTAAAGGCCCGAGACATCCTCTGCTTTTTCGCTACCTTGAAACACTGGGGAGAACAAGCTGTTGAAGGGTCTTGAATCAGTTGACAAAGTTCCAGGGAGTTTAGAAAGGTGGGGTCCTGCGACCGCCTAATCGCAGCCCAACCCATCACCCCGAAATTTGTGTAACCAAAACCCCTGCACTCTCTGCTTCTCCCACCGGGAGTAAGGCTGACGAAGAGCTCCACATCTCCCCTCTAGCCACCCAAGCCTCTCTCGTAAATTGCATACCAAGCTATCAAGATCCGGAGAGTATCCCTCCTTACCTAAAAACAAATTACTAATGTTTTAAACTGAGATCCTTCTACAGATTTTTGGGCTCAAATAGAATAATAAAAGATAATATATATAAAGATAATAAGATGCAGTGAGTGATAGGACAATCATCGCACAGATTTTCTCTCTAATGAAGAGGCGAGAATACCGTAGTGACCTAAGCGGAGAACCACATCATAATCAGTGCCCCTCGTGAACCCCCTTTATCGTCCCTCCTATCCATTGAAATGCTACCAAGGAGATACAAGAACCCTCTATGGCGACCATACGACTCAAACAGTGACGTCTAAAGCTTCTTCCCCTGCTGGGGCCTCCCGGCCCACCGCAAGCACATAATCCTGCATCTTGGTAATGACACGTGACATCGCGAGAACAACAACATTCCATTCCGCATCACTCACCATTCGTCGCGAGGTTTCACACACATCAAGCACGCAACAAAAACAAAGTAGCAACCACCTAAAGCAAACAACAATCCCGATACAGTGGAACAACGCTTAAACCCCAAAGAGTCCACCATGATATATCAAGTCATGAGCTCTACCATTTCAGGAAAAGATGGAATATCCAAAATGCTTACAAGTAAAAACATAAACCATCTACCAAGCTTATTGAAGTCCGGTGTGCCGTGCTGAGGTTAAGAGATGCCCTGATACGGTAGTCTGTCTTCGGCGCAAGGCAAAGCTCTCCGTGCTGACGATATTATACATGGGCTCCGGTAGGGTAAGTGCTGTCATAGCTTACCTGCGGGTTTGCGGAGCCGCACAAGTACCAGCAAGGGGTAGCTAAGCGAGAAGGGGTTGGGTGCATCATCATGCTGGGAGAACAGGACTGGGTCCGGAAAGGGAACACAAATGTGAAACAGCACGCGCGACCATGGGAGCGGAATGTCACCATGCTCACGCTGGGGCATCCACGACCAAACATCCTCTATCGAACGTCCCCGCTTGCATGTCTACAGTCGAAACGTCCTCAATGAATGAGACTGGGCCTGGAGGGGAACACAATTGTTAAGCAACACGCACGCGATCGATAGGAGGGGGTATATCTCGGTCTGCGCTCGTACGTCCACAATCAACCCCCCAACCTAACGCTCTGGCCAACCCTTGGTCGATGCATTCGCACAGGCACGGGGAAAGCAGAACGGAATATACAGAAGGGATCATTGAGGAAGGGGAGGTGAAAAAGTTATCGTTGCGGTCGTGTCCTCGAAAACATCCGTGATCGTCGATGATACCCCCGAGAGCAATGGAGGCTCTACGAAAGTGCACCCTTACCCCTCAAGAACCATGACCTCTGCGAGCGCCACGATGCTAACTACAAGTGAGGAACACAAATGAGGGCACATACGAAAAGTAGCAAACACATCTCCGACCCCATAGTACGTTAAGCCGCTCGGTCGGGGTCTTCGCGAAATAGGACTTCTCTGCTATAACCGTGGGGTAGACGCCCCCCCCCCCGCGCAGATCCCTCCGCCGTACGCCCACCCCCTCCTTTCGTTACCGCAACCCCCCGCTAAAGAGAAACCCCGCTTCCCGCGGACTTTTACTAAGTCGATGCGCCACCCTTCCACCAATTAGTTGGCTCCACCGTATTTACCCCCGAGACCAGCCCACCAAGATAACTGCCTGAGGATATTTCCACCAACACCATTCCAATCACTGTGGACCCCACCCTCTCCTACTGACCCCCCATCTGCTAAATACTTGCGGTAACTTATTATTACTTCCTCTATCTTAGATTGCTTGTTGCGCGCAACAAACACACGATGGCAATCTCTTGCTCAAGAACTTATTCGAATAGCAATTTATGCAGACTAGCCACTGGCGAACATCCGTGCCGGCCTCTCCGAGCTCGCCAGCCATATCCTATCGTCCACCCCCTAGTACAAGGTATGTGATAGGGGGGGTACGGGAACTATGACAAACCCACCGGCCCTAACCAAGACATTAACTAAAAATGAAAGAAAGGCCTTTAATGAAGCATTTAAGAGCTTAAGAGAGCGCTAGTCTCCCCTATTAGTCCGCCAATCTAGACTCCGAGTGATAACCCATGATCGCGCCCCTCTCACCCCCCTATTGGTCCATCCTTCTCTCCCCCCAGAGAAGGTCAGGCCGAAGGCACTGACATTCTCAAGATAAAAAATAGTATACAATTTTATCTCTCACCCTTTCCCTTTCTATTTGGTACGGCATGTAATTAGATATCCTGAAGCACAGCTACCAACCACCAACTCAGCAATAGAAAGATAACTTTGAGGATAAGTTACTGAAAGAAAAAAGACAAACACTTCATACGTGTAGAGGAGGTTCAAATATTCCTAGTAGAAAGGTTTTATTGATTTTTATTCCCGTTTTTAGTCTGCTGTCGCCAGCTCCAGACACTTCTCTCGTCCCAAATAGTTGCAATGGTGCGACAATCAGCCTATTGCTAAGTGGGACTGGGAGGGGTAGTATATGCTATGCTTATTTTCTGGCCATTACCCTTGTCCCAGAACCTCATGCTGCTATGCAAATGCTTGGGAGGGGGTAAGTACTAGCCTCACATATTTCCAGCAGACCCCCTCCGGTCCCTGGCCACCATCTGCACCACGAAAATCCTCTCCGGACACTTTTCTCTTGTCCGTTTTACAGAGGCACGTGTGGCATTCCTACGGAATTACCTTTCGCAACGCCTCCTATATAATGTGAACAGGGCCAGGTCTCGCTTCGTTGATTTTCCTTCGAACGTAGAGGCATGCAGGTCATTCCGATAGCCAGTCAAGATCACGACCCCGCAATACCCCACTACCGCACTCCATAGACCACGAAAGCATCTCCCTCTCCAGCGAACTGCAAACATTAGATCAAAACCCAACTAGAGGACCCGGGGCTTCCAGCGCCATATTGGTACCATGCTGGTGGATGGCGTGCCACAACTTCTGGCAGGAATATATTTATCTTGTTCCAGTGTACGAACTTCAAGGGTAAATAGAAGGGAAAGCAGTCAAAGGCTCTGGACGAAACTAATAATTGAAATGCGAATGTGAGGGATGGCAGAGGGCCCCAATTCTCCTTGGTTGGTTGTCTAATGATGCTAGGAATATCCGGGCACGACTGGAGCCCCGCACATATCGTTCCATAATTTACGAATTAGTTCACGTAGGGGAGCTGCTGTACTGTGGTGGATGCGAATAACAGCTTGCCGCCAGTACTGGTGGGTTAATGTGGACATGCAGAAGAATAGAGAGGCGGAAAGGGTAATACACCAGGGAAAAGGGGATTGAAAGGGTAGTTGACAACAGTCCGGAAACATCGGGCTCGGGGGTGAATGGGGAGGCGGGCTGGTGAGTAGTGATCCGGGCACTAGATTGACCAGCTATACAACTCGAGTTGCAACATCTACTGTATCATTGACATGAGGAAAACAAGGTCAAAGGAATAGTTCAAACAATAGGAAATAAGAAAAGTGCAAGACAAGAAAAAAAGGTGTCTATGACTAAAAAGTAGTGGACTGAAAAAGTAAATAGAATAAAATGTATAAGCTCAAAAACAAAATAGGACAACACCCCCCACTTCTATATTCCAAAGGTCCAGAAGGGAAACTAACAAGTCTTCACTTAATCACATCATTAAATATCCGGAAGGTTTGAGCTGACGGAAACGCAAACTCCATACCCTGCGAATCCGGAAGCAAGAAATGTGGACTAACCTAAAGGTAAAGGGGATAGTGAAGGAAGGTTGTACCGTGGGATCCAGAGGTCAGGATGCGAGGTAGAGGAGGGGTGAAAACCAGAGAATGGAGTATAACTGTAAGCATGATGCTGGGATAGTACATATCGGCAGTCAGAGGGTCGAAGAAGATTAGGGAGCTTGCACCTATTGACCTTAAAAGAGACTAGGCTGCAGGTTTCAAGCTTGCGGTAAATCTAGTAGTCTATTATGTCCCTTAGCAGGCGTAGAGGAGAGCGGTATCATTGCCAGTGCGTGGCGGTTTCCGTCGGGCGAGCAAGGGCTGACATCCGACGGCCCAACAGTGGGCTCGCTATTACTTTGCGCCCCTCTTGAACAGTCCGCGAGAGTGAAGTCCTTTCCTTCCAGCCTTGTTCGTCGGCTTTGGCGTCTTTCCGGTCAAGGCTTTACTCAACCACTGCCTCGTGCCTTCAGATCGTAGCCCACGGAAGTGGGGGCTAGTCCTAGTAGTTAGAGATGGGGGGGGTGTTCGCATAGCGGAAGGGGGCACTGGCTCATGCCCACCAATTACAGGCTCTGAGAGGGGTGTATTGACCTCGTTGTCTGGCTCGTTGGGGGTGACGTCTCCCCGGTCCAAAAGTTGCCTCACCACTAACTCGTGTCCGTTACTCGCAGCCCACCAAAGTGGTGTCTTACCCTCGTTGTCTGGCATGTCGGGGTTGACATCTTCCCGGTCCAGGAGTTGTTTCACCACTGACTCGTGCCCAGAAATCGCAGCCCAGGAAAGTGGTGTATTACCCTCGTTGTCTGGCTTGTCGGGGTTGACATCTTCCCGGTCCAAAAGTTGCTTCACCACTGACTCGTGCCCATTAATTGCGGCCCGTGAAAGTGGTGTATTGCCCTTGTTATCTGGCTTGTCGGGGTTGACATCTTCCCGGCCCAAAAGTTGCTTCACCACTGACTCGTGCCCTCCAACCGCAGCCCACGAAAGTGGTGTATAACCCTCGTTGTCTGGCTTGTCGGGGTTGACATCTTCCCGGTCTAAAAGCTGCTTCACCACTCGCACATGTCCACTAGCTGAAGCCTTGCCGAGGGGTGTAAGACCATGATTGGTTGGCTTGTCGGGGTTGACATCTCCCCGGTCCAAAAGCTGTCTCACCACTAACTCGTGGCCTTTGCTCGCAGCCCACCAAAGTGGTGTAGTGCCGTAGTTGTTTGGCCTGTCGGGGTTGACGTCTCCCCGGCCCAGGAGTTGTTTCACCACAGACCCGTGCCCTTCAATTGCAGCCCACGAAAGTGGTGTATAACCCTCGTTGTCTGGCTTGTCGGGGTTGACATCTTCCCGGTCCAAAAGCTGCTTCACCACTCGCACATGTCCACTAGCTGAAGCCTTGCCGAGGGGTGTAACACCACGATTGGTTGGCTTGTCGGGGTTGACATCTCCCCGGTCCAAAAGCTGTCTCACCACTAACTCGTGGCCTTTGCTCGCAGCCCACCAAAGTGGTGTAGTGCCGTAGTTGTTTGGCCTGTCGGGGTTGACGTCTCCCCGGTCCAGGAGTTGTTTCACCACAGACTCGTGCCCTTCAGCCGCAGCCCACGAAAGTGGTGTCTTGCCCTCGTTGTCTGGCTTGTCCGGGTTGACATCTTCCCGGTCTAAAAGCTGCTTCACCACTCGCACATGTCCAGTAGCTGAAGCCTTGCCGAGGGGTGTAAGACCATGATTGGTTGGCTTGTCGGGGTTGACATCTCCCCGGTCCAAAAGCTGTCTCACCACTAACTCGTGGCCTTTACTCGCAGCCCACCAAAGTGGTGTAGTGCCGTGGTTGTTTGGCCTGTCGGGGTTGACATCTTCTCGGCCCAAAAGCTGTTTCACCACTGGCTCGTGCCCATTAATCGCAGCCCAGGAAAGTGGTGTCTTGCCTTCGTTGTCTGGTTTATCGGGGCCAACGTCTTCTCGGTCTAAAAGCTGCTTCACCACTGACTCGTGCCCATTAATTGCGGCCCGTGAAAGTGGTGTATTGCCCTTGTTATCTGGCTTGTCGGGGTTGACATCTTCCCGGTCCAAAAGTTGCCTCACCACTGACTCGTGCCCTTTAATCGCAGCCCAGGAAAGTGGTGTATTACCCTCGTTGTCTGGCTTGTCGGGGTTGACATCTTCCCGGTCCAAAAGCTGCTTCACCACTCCCACACGTCCACTCGCTGAAGCCTCGCCGAGGGGTGTAATACCACGATTGTTTGGCTTGTCGGGGTTGACATCTCCCCGGTCCAAAAGCTGTCTCACCACTAACTCGTGGCCTTTACTCGCAGCCCACCAAAGTGGTGTAGTGCCGTAGTTGTTTGGCCTGTCGGGGTTGACATCTTCTCGGCCCGAAAGCTGCTTCACCACTGATTCGTGCCCATTAATCGCAGCCCAGGAAAGTGGTGTATTGCCTTCGTTGTCTGGTTTATCGGGGCCAACGTCTTCTCGGCCTAAAAGCTGCTTCACCACTAACTCGTGTCCTCCACTCGCAGCCCGGGAAAGTGGCGTCCTACCCTCGTTGTCCGGCTTGTCGGGGTTGACGTCTTCCCGCTCCAAAAGTTGCTTCACTACTCGCACATGCCCACTAGCCGAAGCCTCGATAAGGGGTGTAATACCATGGTTGTTTGGCTTGTCGGGGTTGACATCTTCTCGGCCCAAAAATTGCTTCACAACTAACCCGCGTTCTTGACTCGCAGCCCACCGGGGTGGTGTCTTGCACTCGCTGTCTGGTTTGTCGGGGTTGACGTCTTCCCGAGCCAAAAGTTGCTTCACCATGATAGCAATACTCTGATGGCCGCTCGCTCAAAACCTAATGACGACTGGTGTAGCGTGGTGGAATCGCGCGTGGCACAGTTCAATACTCTTTCATTACTATGTAAAAGGAGAAATATACTTCGGTGGTGGTGGCGATGCGGATGTAGATGTCTATCGTAAGGAGCTCTCTGCTAGCAACTCTGAGACTAAATACAAGTAGTGAGCGCACTCAACACACAAAACAGGAAAAACCCACAAAACAACAGTCACAGTGCCTAAACCGGTCATGACCTAAACTAACTATCGTACCCTGACAACTATCAATGAGATTCCATCTATCACACCACTCGCACATGCCCACTAGCGGAAGCCTCGATGAGGGGTGTAATGCCGCGGTTGGCTTGTCGGTGTCGACGTCTTCCCGACCCAAAAGCTGCTTCACTACTAACTCGTGTCCTTCACTCGCAGCCCAAAAGTGGTGTCTTGCCCTCGTTGTCTGGCTTGTTGGGGTTGACGTCTTCCCGGCCCAATAGTTGCTTTACTACTAACTCGTGCCCGAAACACGCAGCCCAAGAAAGTGGTGTCCTACCCCCCCGCCTAGCCTGTCGGGGTCGACATCCGACCGGTCCAAAAGTTGCTTAACCACTAACCAGTGCCCTTTCATCGCGGCCCACGTAAGTACTGTATCACCCTCGTTGTCTAGCTGGTTGGGGTCGACGGCCCCGCGCCCTAGTAATAGCTCCACCGCCTCCCCAGTTCCACTCACCCGCAAAATCCCTTTGGCCAGTATCACAGTTAGTCATTTCTAACAAACCAGTCATAAGTTCAATAATCCCGGAGAACGATGCACAATGCAGCCCACTGAAGAGTGAAGGAGCATTGACCTCTGGGAAACCTTCCAGATCCAATATTTGCTCAAAGAGTGTTAGCGGCTACGTGGGTCTCGTAGTTTTCCAAAAGCTCCGTTGCAAGCAATATCACGCGATCTGAAAGTTCCCCCTTTGCATGGGTTCCCCAATATCTCGAACAATATTTGAGGAAAGGCATGCTTGAGAGGTCAGGTTGCGACTTAGCTGGAAGGGCCTGGGCCTTGTCCGAATTTAGATAAGTTAGGCAGGTTTCCGCCACCAGCAAATCAGCTCGAGGGAAAAGGTTCTGATGAGTGCAGAGGTACTCGCGGAGTGTATAGTAGATCAACCGGAAGGTCGAGGCTTCTTTATCGACCGTCACTAGTCCTTGACAGCAGGCGAGCAGCGTCTCTGCCGCAGGGTCATTGTCGCTATTGAAATGCGTAGATCCAATCTCCACAGCAAGCGCATGAGCTCATCTACCCGTAATGGCCTTTCCGAATAACATATCCACAGCAATGTGGTCATGGCAAGTGTTACTTTCTCCCCTTCTTGAGCTCTTATCCGTTCTAGTGTTGCCTCGTATGCACCTTTTAACCCTAACCCATCCCCTAACGCGTTGAGCCTCTCTCTCCTCCGATGGATCGTTGTTCCACTCAGGATTGCCTCGACCTTGAGCGAAACCAGTAGGAATCTAGACCCTTACCTGTCAGTATATGGCCTGCAAAGGTTTCTTGGACCCCGCACTACTACGTACGTTTCCGAGATCTCCTCGGGAATGCTCTTCATAATATCCTTCTTCAACCCACTACCGTATCTATCACCTCCGGAGTTGTGTCCTTCCTCAGTCTTGCGCGCAGAAATGTGACTATATCATCATCCCTCGGCTTAATAGATGCACTTATCACTCTCCCACCCAGTTCCCTCTCAACCGCTTCTTGGATGTGGGACCTCCCTGTCATAAACATTCGTGTATTTGGGGACATCTGGAGAATCTGGCCCAATGCATCAAGGACTTCGAGTTGGTGCTTTGGGATGCATTCATCAAGAGCGTCAACACAGATGAATGTGCGCCGCAAGGACGCGATTATCGCGAACATTTTCACAATATCGGAGAGTTGTAGTCTTCGGCCACCAATCACCTTCTTCTGAAACTGAAATTTCTGCCTGGTTTCTCTCGGAATTGCGTCTAGCCCAGTCACAAGCTGCTTGAGCAGGGAACCGAGCATATTCGTCGGAAACTGAGCTTCCCGGGAAACGAAATCATACTATAGTAAAAGCAAGGGACTGCCATATCGTGCCCTATAGCCTGGTCGCATAAATAGCCTACCACGACGGAACCTTCCCCGTGTCCTGTTAGCAATAATGTTCTCCATTTATTCAACACTAATAGTCAGTCTCTCATACCTGATGTATCTCTTGCCGACTCCCGGGTCACCATAGCAGAACAAGGCCGCATGACCAGACTCATTATACCAGTTTGTAAACTCTTTGGTTTCTAGCAGCCAGTCACCAATACCATCTACCCGCTGATCGCAAATGTCCTGATGTCGCACCTAGGGCTCTAGGGGAGACAGCCACGCCATGATTTTGGATTCATCATCACTAGCTGTAACGGTAAAGTTATTCCACACATTATTGAAAGAATTGATGTTGTCGGTAACTCGAGACATCCTTCGCTTTTTCGTAGCTAGGAATGCGGCGGAGAACAGGTTGTTGAGGAGCTTTTGATCGCCTGACAAAGTTCTAGGAAAAGTGGAGTTCATTACTTAGCCCCTGCTGGTGCTCATACACAATCGTCTCAACCGCATGCACTTGGCAACAAAACATTCAGTTAGGGCGCGTCTGGTTGCCACAATAACCCACTAGAATAAACTTTTTGAATGAATAGAAGGTTAAGGAGATAGGCATTGCGATGCAGGTGCCACTATATTTCCCATGATAATTATTTGCCTTTTTTTGAGTGACTTTTGTTAAATTGATTTTTGTGGTGACCAGACGTGCTCCTTGGAGGTTGAAAATGTTGGATTATGGCAACTGGCTATTATTCCGGTTGCAAGCGGAAACTCTCGTTTTGTGATTATCAAGGTTTGAAAAACTCGGGACGCCCAGACGCGCCCTAAAACCCTATTATCTCCATACAAACTTAAGATATTTCTATTTCCTCTCTATTAGTGCAGAGGATCACTCACTCTATCACATAATAGAGTTGTAATCCTCATTAGACATGTAGTTGGAGATCCTTTCATAGTTGAAGATAGACAATATTTTCTCGGCGAAGTACTCCGGCTACAGAGTTCGCCTACCATACCATCGAAAAAGTGAAAGCTTCGCAAAGAATTACTTCACCATTGGCCAATGATAAAATAGTTGAACAAAAATGAAAATATGAAAACAATCAACTGAGACAAGAAAAAACAAGACTAATGAACTGGCATTTTTTATATCATAGCCAGAAAATATTTCTGTGTTGGTCTGCCCTCACTTAAACAAAAGTGGCTCGCCTCGGATGGTAAGTTGTGCAAATTCCGAGATTGGGTCCCAGCCCACCCCCAAAAAAACGAGGAAAAGAATTAAAGAGAAATCCAGGAGCTTTGGGTTATTTTGAAAAATCATTTGGCCTATTTGAATAAAGAAACTGCTGACGCCCCATGAATATTTTGTCGTCCATTGCCATGTGGGACCTTTTGAAGGGTATACTGTACTTCCCAGCGGATGCTATCAGGAAGGTTTTTCCGGCCCATGGTATTGAAAAGGGTTTCTCTTCTCAGTGCTTCCCAGATGTCCTCGAGTACTCGGGCAGAGATGCAGAACCCGAGTATTGGGACCTGCGGAGGACACAGCACCGGAACGAACCTGTGGCGGAAGCAAGCAAACCTCCCAGAAAGGGTATCAATTACTACTAGATATTGCTCGAGTATAGTAGGATCTAAATTAAAATCACACTGAAATATCCAACCCAATCCCCATTCCCCAAAGAAAGCTATTAGGCCCAGGCAACAGGTTGTCCCAATACAGTACAATACTTTCTCCCTACCCAGAAAGCTCGGAATAGGAGGATTAATTGGGCTTGCCCTCCAGTAATGCCGTAAGGTCTAGTCCGAGCTCGCGGTAACTTGATAACTGCTCAGCGAAAATACCTTAAAGTCTCTTGAAATCCGCTATCCGGTCACCGGCGGAAGTCAGCCTGGTTGTTTGGCAAGTTAAGAGAATTGCGGATGCCAGCTCACCCCTAATTTAGTCCCCCCCACTAGCACTAGTGGAATGCTTGAGAACGATTGCGCCCTATCAAGAGGAACCCAATTATACCTGGGCCAAGCAAGGGCTGTGCTAGAAAGAGTACAGTATCACTAGCAGCCCTCCTCAAGACCTTGAGGACCTGGCCTGAGTGATCTGGTTGATAAAATAATTGTTTATTGTTGAGATAGTATGAATGAGGCAGCTGGGTAGATGGTGATATTGTATGAGGAAGATGATGATATGTGTAGGAGGAAGAAGAGTAATGTGTCATGGGGGTAAAGGTGCAAACACATGAACTAATAATCCAATCTTGTGATATAAAGTATTAAAAACACCAACGAATAATAGGATATCATAGCAGGAATTCCGATAATAATATAAATAATTAGTTGATTATGTAACAACAAAGGGTGTAAACAATAAAGAGATAGATTTATATATTTAGACGCAGCTATAAAATAAAGATAAAAAATGCAAACAGTATATAGAAAGCCTCATTAAAACCATTCAGTCAAAACCCTACGGATATAAGGGAAAAATGCTGTTATGGAAAAACAGTACTTTCACAGGATTCGCAGTAAAAATACAAGCAAAGTAACAATAACTTAATCTAAATGTACCACTTTTTGTGAAGGTGGAGATTTCTATTGCAAACGTATCTCAAAGCAGGACCTCTGGATATACAATGATTGATGTAACTGTTGGAGTATTACTGGGTGACAATAGAGTAAGTCCATCCAGTGATGTTACTCTTGACAGTGCTACATAAAGTTGGCCATGTGTAAATGCATCACTATGAAGATCCACACCTACCTTTTTCAGAGATTGGCCTTGAGATTTGTTCACAGTCATAGCAAAACATAAACGTACAGGAAACTGCTTACATTCAAGAATGAATGGCAGCTCCTCATCACTGGTGGTGAGCCTTATCCTAGGCAGAAGGCAAATCTCTCCATCCCACCTGCCACCTAGAATAGCTACCTGTAAACTGTTCCGGTTAATTCCCCACAACCTTAACTTGAATCTAGTACCATTACACATCCCATGCTTCGGACTCTGAGTCTGCAGCCTCTTGACAAAGTTCTACCTTGTTGACAGCCTCAAAGCGGTGTTCTGTCTCAAGCATCTTGTCTAGAAGACTGTTATTGAAATCATTCACAGTGTCATTCTTGAAAGCCAGAATTGCTCTTCCAATAAGAGCACCGTGAGATGTAATAGCTTCAGTTAACAATGCCTGTGGGTAGAGCTAATAATAGAGATGATCTACTGTTTCAACTCTACGAATATATGCAGGTAGATTAATCTTTCCATACATGTTTGCATCATTGACCAGACTCTTAAGAAAGTCGATGAAGATCTGGTTGGAATTGTTAGCCTCGATTCTCATACTTGTCTTAAGTCTTAATACTTGCAAGCTGTGCCAGAGAGAGCTATGCTGGAGACAGGCTTGTACAGTAGCCTGCTGTGAACCTCGCCTGACCACTGGGAAGATTTGAGCAAAATCTCCACCAAGTACAGTAGGAATTTTACCAAACAGACCTCTATCACTCACATGATATATATCATTCAAGGTCCAGTTGCCTGCTTCAAAGCAGGACTTATGTGGCATACGCACCTCATCCCAAATGATCAGTGATGTCTTTCTGATCAGCTGAGCAAGAGGTGAGTTGCTTGTAATATTGCATCCACTATTAAATGCATTGGATAGGGAAATCTTGAATCTGGAGTGAGCTGTATGGCCACCTGGTAACAATTGAGCTGCAATACCAGATGATGCAAGACAGAGTACAATTTTGCCCCTAGCACGTAGGTAACTACAGAGACAGTTATAGAGAAATGTCTTGCCAGTTCCAGCTGCACCTTGAAGAAAGAAACCCGACCTATGATTTCCACGAGGATTCTGCTCATACTTTTCTACCATATTTAATATTTCTATAAAACAATTTTTCTGCTCTGGATCGAGCTGTGCTCTGATTATATTGCATGATTCCTCCTCCTGATGTGGATTATAGGCTAATTCTTCTTCAATCATTGGATTATTAGAGTTAGGATGTTGTGCTACCCATGAAAGAAGTGGTTCTGGCAATCCGTAGTCTAATAGTGACTTTCCAAATTCATTCAAGATGTCTTGAAGGAGGTAGAGACCATAGTCTAGGTCAATTCTGCCTTCGATTTCCTCTCCTCGTGGAGGTACTGGGACCCTTCTAGTAGCCAAGATATGTGGAATATCATCACACATACTTGGCCAAAATGTTTCCCAAATGGCAAGTGGGTTGCTAATAGTTGTATACTGCAGGGCCAAAGCAAATAGATGTCTCAAGGCCCTACCAGTCATAAACTGGGCACCTTCCCTAAAGAGGGCTACCCACTCGCCTCATCTTCCAATTATCCTAACGCAATACTTGCATCTTTAAATGTTGGGTACACCATACCATCAACTGTCCTTAAATTTTCAAAGCTTGTAGCTCCTCGAACGACAGTTAATAGCAGGCGGAGATAATATCTCTCACCCTGAAAGGGACTTGCCGAATACATCCAGCCCACTGCAGTCCCTCTTTGCCTCTTTTTCCATCCTATCTTTTGCACCCACACAAAGTGTTCAGGAAATTCATAGTACAGGAATTGCCTGCCATCTTCATACTGGGCATTGTAAGAAAAGAATGCCATCTGTATAGTCATGGACCCCTCAATTAGATCACGAATATGATCTGGATCACCATGTCCTGCAAAGTAAATTGCCTGTTGTCCTGGCATATGTAATGACAGATGCGTTACCGGTGGTTGTTCATCATGCATATCAAATTCAAACAAACGCCAAACTGCTTCAGTTGGACCTAAATACCGTCCATGCAGATAGCGCTTGATCTCATCATGCTCAGACTCCACACTGACTGTAGCTCTATCCCCACCCTTGTAAATGTATTTGTGAACATACTTCACTGCTTGTACTGAACCACAAACCTCTACATTAATGTGGGCGTTATACTGGAGAGACAGATAGGGGCTGTATGGTACAACTCTACGATTGTCAATCACAGCAGTAAGTGTACCTCCTGATCCAGGAACTGCTATTATAAAAGACCTGCCTGTATTCCGTCTCCGGTACCGGGGGTATCCATTCTCAGGAACTGTTGTCTCCTCTAAGAAATCACGTGGATACCCCTTGTGACAGGTGGTCACAACGGCTGGGTTTAGGCCTTTCATGCATAAGGCATTACCATTTCCCCCTACACAATGTGTATGTACCATGGTACTCTCATTAATAGTCCTCAACTGTTGACCTATGAAGTCATCTTCATTTGTGATTTCAGCAGATATAAACCTGTCAATATAGACAGGTGTAAGAAATTGGACATCAGTTTTCAGAAACAGCAGCAGATGAAAATGAGGCAGCCCACGCTTCTGGTATTCTATTGTCCAGACCCAGCCACGCCAAGGGCCAAACACCTACTTGTGCTTGAGCTGATCGAACAGATCACGGACCTTGAGATTGAAGACTCTAGCCACGAGATCTGGGCGGTCAATGGCAGTCTGACCAGGTAGTAGCTCATCTTGTATCTCAGCCCACTTTGTGTTAGGGGTAAACATAATGAATAGTGAAGGCTTTCCAAAGTGGCGTACCAGGGCCATACCATCCTGGTACAACTGCTGCATGAATCTGTCTCCACAAACATAGCTTGATGGTAAGACAACTCTGCGTCCAACTTCCTCTAGATTCACATCATCTTGTTGGAGTACATGAGCAAGACCATTGTACAAATCAGTTCTAAGTTTAGCCTGATTTGTTCGGAGCCAGTTCAGCTTGTTCTGATCACAAGCTGCCCAGGCATCAACCCCGAATTGCTGGAAGAGCCTTTGGGATCTCATAAGAGTTGCTGGTTCGTCAGTCCTGATGTGTAAGCGAAACCTGAAAAATGTCCTTTGTGACATTCTCAGGTTCTGACGATTGCCATCCTGATTCTCAAGACTTCTTGCCCAGTGCCATCCAGGCTCCCCTTATGGGAAGAGGAGCACATAGTGGAGTGGCAAGTAGGAGGCATGATTGGAATTAATGATGGTCAATCCATTATCTGGGACCACACCATTAACCCGCTCAGCTAGTACAATATCACGAAATCCTCCCCTGCCATATTCCTCAGGCAGGATCAATGCAACTTCATTAGCTGTGGGCAAGTTTTCTCTTCTCATATCTGCCCCTGATTCGACAATTACGCTCAGTTGGGGATTGAGAATAATACGCAGGTCAGGTTCCTGCTCTGACAGCTGTGCGAACCTTTCCCTGGCTGTAAGATACAGCTGGATATAAGGGCATACCTGTTATAGCATCCTTGTTAAGGATTCAATTATTGTCACATCGAGTGTAGGTGCTCTTGCATGTCTTGCTTGAGCTGCCTCAACTGGATCATATAAGTATATTTGGGAGAACAGGGCATCCCAACACCCTGGTGGAACCAGAGGACCTTGCTGGTGTTAGATGGCACGATGGATCTGGAAGCACTGTCTGCCCTGCCCTCTAGTCCCAGTACGCGCATCAGCATTAAACCTGATAGATGTGAAAGCAAACAGCGTATTCCAGCGACGGATATGCTGCCAGAACAACTGTGACTGACTATCTTGCCCAGTCATCAAGGTATTCAAGGGTTCAGGCAAAGCCCTCATCCTCTCAACTATCACATCACGGTGCTTACAGCACGCCTGAAAGGTCCCAGCCTTAGCATGGGTCCTATTTTGTGGTCTTTCTGCCTGCGAGTGCAATGCATGGCATGCACTACATATCAGGTCCATATGACTAAGTATATGGGCTGTCCATTCTAGACGATGTTCAATAAAAGCAGTGGGAACAGGAATATTAGCCTGACCCACCACCTCTAGCCTCTCAGGAGCAGCAATTTGATTTGCTGGCCCCGAGGCTTGTCTTGCCCATTGTCTTGCATCCCTCTGCCTTGCCTAGTAAACAAATATCATTTACTTAGTCAGTATTATTATATTAACAGTTTATAATATGCAGGATTCAGGAGAGTAGCTTACCAAGCAGTCTCTACATGTCTTGCGACGATTGCCTCTAGCATCAAGATCGAATGCTGCATACTCTCTGCTCCGAAGGCCCTTGCCACACCTTTGGGTCTCCATATTCTCCTATCCAAGTATTGAATATTAGTTAGTACATATCAAATCAACAGGAATGAAATACGGAATATATCTTACTATGATGTATGAACAGAGAGCTTCTCAGATGTAGAAGTGTAGGAGCTATCAAGATGTGGATGGAATAATGAGAAACTAAACCCTTTATGAGTAGTGATTTTCCAAGTATAATGAGGGAAACAAACAAGGTACAGTAGGTAAAGGGAAAATGTTGTAAAAGCGTAAGAGAGGAGTAAGGGAGGGGTAAGGGAGGGGTAAAGGAGGGGTAAGAGACGTGTGAGAGACGTGTAAGGGAGGTGAAAGCGAAAGGTAAGGGAAAGGTAAGGGAGAGATAAGGGAGAGGTAAGGGAAAGGTAAGGGAGAGGTAAGGGAGAGGTAAGGGAGGTGTGAGAGAGCGGTGAGGCACTGGTAAGGAAGCAGTGAGGGTGCAAGGAGTAAGGGAGTAGTGAGGGAGAGGTGAGGGAGCAAGCAGGAAGGGAGTAGTAAGGGAGCCGTGAGGGCGGAAGGGGTGTGGGAGTGGTGAGGGAGCAGTAAGGGAGCAAGGGGTAAGAGAGTGGTGAGGGAGTGGTGAGGAAGCCGTGAGGAAGCCGTGAGGGAGCAGTGAGGGAGCCGTGAGGGAGCCGTGAGGGAGTGGTAAGTGAGTTGTGAGGGAGCGGTGGG
>Ga0307513_10004269_pt1 | contig 19122 bp, 27 predicted proteins | sample 15_EM_MG_FD_202174 | JGI IMG/M metagenome (GOLD analysis project Ga0307513, IMG submission 202174) | Populus trichocarpa ectomycorrhiza microbial communities from riparian zone in the Pacific Northwest, United States - 15_EM | ecosystem: Host-associated > Plants > Roots > Unclassified | place...
GCAGCTTCAATGGCATCCAGGAGGCAGCCGTGCTGTTGGTCTTGGGTGACCTGCGAGAGGTATTCTGTTACAGACACGCGAATGTTATCCGGGCTACGAAATGAGTGTCAACGTGGGGTCCCGGATATTCAAGGGAAAAAAACTCACTTGAAAGGTCCTACCACCACTTCGACCTCACACTTTGTCTTCTTCAATGCCATTGGCCAGTGGGCGAAAATACCAAAATCAAGCAAGAAGTTTATTAAGACCTTTGATCGTGCCGCCAGATCGACCACCTTAACAGTGGCTTTGAAGGAAGACACTGTAGCAAGCACGGCGCTAGTGCTAGAAGTGGAAGTGTTCAAATCCTCTGCGGTGTCGTCTTGGGGTATGATCTCGATCGCAACGGGGTATCTTGTCTCGATGACGTTGAGTTGCGTTCGGAGTTGGACGATGGATGTCCAGTAGTCGCTCAAGAAGGTCACGATCTGCATCCAGGCCATTACAGCGTCCGTTCGTAAGGGAATCATAAGAGCCCACTCACTTCGCGGTTCGTCGTTGTATCCCCCATGTTCCGAACCCACTTCACAGCGGTCTGGAGGGTGAGGTCGCTAAGGGCAGGGAAAGGATCTTGTCTCTTCCCGGGTAGCGGGAGCCTGTCTATTGTGACCCTTGACACAATGGGGACGAAGTTGACACAGGGTATCGACACAGAAAACCTCCCAGCATAGAGGAACTGAGCCATCCCGGAGCTAATATTCTTGGCCTTCCAGAGGTGAAGGTCCTGTAAACCCTCTAGTTTGTCTATAGGGGGTATGGAGAGTTGTTAAATCCATGCGGCGGGAGAACACCGCAAGGACTAACCTTTGAGCCTGAATACCTCCTCCTTGGTACTACTGTTCTGGATCTGGATGATCCTCTCGCACTCCGCGATAGCGTTCTGTGCTTCCTTCTGCTCTTCGTCGAGTTCCGAGGACCTCATGTTCAACCTCTCGAGTTTAGCCAAGGCCTCAGAGACATCGGTTCGGTACCCATCCACCTCGACACTAAACAAACAAAGAGGGGGTTAGGCACCATGTGGATGTGAAGTACAACTTGCTCGTGCCTTTGTTCTGCCAGTGATCTCTTCAAGTCGTTCAAGTATCCTTGATCACAACTCTCAATCTCTGCGACCTCTTCCTCATCCTTCTTCAACTCCGCCATCACTTCCTCATACTCCTTTCGGAGGGCTACCAGGAGGTCATGGCTCTCCTGGTTGATTCGTTCGAGAAAGGTCGCGTCCTAAGCACCACACACGTCAGAGCGGTGGCCTCAGTGTGCGGCGCACATGGATGACTTACCGCCGCGAGTTGATTGAACCCGGCCTCCGCAGTTACGAGAAGTTCGTTGACCCAATGGAACTTCCAGTCATACCACTGAGACCGTACTTGCGCCTTTTCGTTTACCCTCAACAAGTTCAGATGAGGCTACACGCAAGAGTCAGGGGGGGTTCAAACCCACAAAGATCAGGTGACTTACGATCAGAGCTTCCTTAAAAGAGTCGTCACTCTCTACAAACTCCCTAAACAAATCAGGAGTATCCTTCTTCACGTCCTCCTCTGCCTTCTGATAGAATTCCTTGATAGCCTCGGTCCGTTCTTGCAAATCCTTCGAGACCTCATCGTACAGTGTCCAGTGGGGCAGATCCACAAACATCGCCACGACAAAGTCTGCGAGAGGTATGTCCTGGGCATTGTCAGAGGTCGAAGAAGAAGCCAGGAGGGACGGATGAATGGACGACCTCCGCGGAGCCACAAGATGTTCCATGAACTCTGTTCCAGTCATGACAAGGAATTGTTCGATTGAAATGTGAATCTATCACCTGTAAGCACTCGCCTCGGCACATTATTAAGTTCTAAACCTACCTCTTCGGCAGACTCTGGGTTACTGGCCATAGTAACTTCATCTCTCCACCGGCCGGTTGCTCCATCGTCCTCGGGAGGAGTGATTTCGATTTCAAGCTGTTTCTCTCCCGGTTCTCGTTCATCTTCCTCGGAGGGTGCTGCGGGGCTTTTGGCTCTCGACGGGGGAGAGGGTGATCTCGACGGAGGTAATCGGGCGGGCTCTGGGGCTTCATCGCTCTGTTCTAGCTCCATATCTTCCTCGTCCTGAGGCTCTTGTACGTCAATGAAGGCTGGGGGTAGAGGGGCCAATTCCTCCGGATCGGGAGGCAGAGAGCTCGCCTTCTTCGATGGACTGGGAATATCCCCTGGTGCACTCTTCCTCCCTCTGACCGGAGCGGGCACGCGTGAACCGAAAGCAACCATCGTCGGACCGGCAGTGCTCGGTTTTTGACCATGAGTGAATGAGGCGGAGGTCCTTCTGAGACCAGAAACAGAGGACGTGCGGCCCCGGGCCGGGAAACCAGGTTTCCGTGGGTTGGAGGTGAGTCCAGCTTTCTTCCCGGGGCTGGAAGGTGTTGGTGTCGTACCCTTTGAGGGAGACTCCTCCGGAGGAGCGGAAGAAGCCCGTGATGTGGAAGGGCCTGCGAGATGTGAGGTAGCTTGTTTCTTTCCGGGAGTAGGTCGCTCTTCGACCGGCTTTTCGGTTTCAGCTATCGGGCGTTTCTGGGGTTGAGTGTCTGTAGCCACAATCGAAGCCATCGATGATATATTTGACTTGGCAGAGGGCTTCTGCAGGGAGAATACAGATTGCCTCTCGAGTGGCCGCGGTTTGAATACATTGCTAGCAGTGAATGATACTGCTTTAGGGGTCTCGGCGGTCGGAGGTTTGAAAACAGATTGGATAGGTTGGACAGAGGTAGGTTTCTGGAATAGAGGCGTAGGTCTTGTCGGAATGGAAGAAGTGACCTTGGATAAGTCGGGGTAGATCGATGGAGATGGGTTTTCCTGAGGTAAGTCAACGGGCAGGTTGATCCGCTCGTCCGTGTCGTGACTCCGACTGTCGCTATACTCGGAGGTTGATGCTTGGCTGGGATCAGTGAACGTACCCGAACTAGCACGACGGAGTATGCTAGTAATGTCCACCGTCCTGTCCGCATTCGCAAAGTCGACAGAGTTCTGAGTGAAACTGTCACTCTCCGTACTGGCAAAGCTATTATCTCCTACCCCTGCGCCATCACCACTGAGTCCAAGGGAATCTCTGGCGACTATCAATCTTGAAATAGCGTTATCCAATTCATTGGGTTCCGTGTCCCCGTCTTCTGATATAGAGTCATTGGCCCCTGCGTGTGTCACAGCACGTAAGGCGTGCCATTCTTCCGGGGGCGGTTCGGGTTTTCGTAGAGGTTGACCAAGAGGTACGGTAAAATCCGTGTGTGGGCGGTCATCCTCACTCCCCCCGACCTCCGACAGACTCCTATCTTGATCTACCTCTTCCGGAGGTGCTAGCGACTGCCGATGCATGGAGGACCGCCGTCTGAGGGCGACAGATTGCCGGCGGACAATTTCCGTCATGTCCATGTCATCTCCGTCGTAGTCCTCCTCCTCGTCGGAACCGCCCCAACTCTCGTCCGCCAATCTGAGTTCGTCGGCCATAGCTATAATCTTCGTCGTGTCTAGTTCCATAGACTCCTCCCCGGCACCAATGTCAGTGCCAAAAGAGCGTCGCAAAGAACTCCTACGTCCAGGGCGGAATTTGCTGGCCCCAGGGTACGCATTCTCGTCGTTAACAACCGGTGGTGGTTGGTCGGTGTTTTGTTCTGCATCTTGCCCGGGAGAGCTCGGAGGTGATCCTTCAGAGTCTCTGCGGTCTCTGTCGTATAAACGAACCTGGGATTTGTCGGCAAACGATACTCGACGTTGAATCATTGTGAGATCCATGGGTTGTGTGATATCATCCGGCGCAACGGAGGGTCGTTTTAGGATGGATTTGCGTGGTTTCTGGGGTGTTCAAGTGAGGGTAGTTTTAGAGAAGGGACAGAGATTACGCACCAGCGACCGTCGAGACCTCGATAAGGGACTGAGTTTGTCCCCTGGGGCGATGCTGTATGCTCGCCGCCGGCCACTCTTGGACTTTGAGTCACTCATATTCAAGACCGCGATGGACCTGCGCCTGGCCGGCGAGTATTTTGGCGAAGAGACCATGCTTGGGGAACCAAGAGGGGAGATCGGGAAGAATTCAATGCTCGACCGACAAGCGGTGGCGCGCTCGCGAAACAAACAAGAACGTGACCTCGGACGCGTCGCGTTGATCAGTGACACGCCCGTCAAACACCTGTCCCGAGTACATAATATGGCCTCGCGTTTGCCGAAACCCGTCACAATGACCACGAGGGCGACACGTTCAAAAGCTACCACCCCCACAGACCCGGGTCCGATGGCTGCCCGCACGACGAGAACGGCTGCGATGAAACCCAGAGAGCCCCCAGCGCCGGTGAAGAAGACCGCAACACGAAAGGTGGCCAAGGCTGCGACGAAGGACAGCGAGGAACCTTCCGACTCGAACGCTGCGACGACGAAGAAAGCACCCGCTGCTACCTCGAAACAAACCAACGGTGCACACCCCGTCGTCATCCCCCCTGATCACGACATCGAGCCCATTAAGGTCAGTGTCCTCCGGATTAGATCGCGCCCGGCATTCGAACACTTGGTTTCCAGGCATTCCTTCGTGTTCGCCCCCACATAGGCAGCGACACTCCCACCGACAAACCATACCTCGAACAACTATCAGATTCATCAGTGCGGATGCTGGATCCGGCAGGACCTTCAGGGAACTCATCACGATACCGCCTTTCGACCGTCCCACAAACCTTTACCTATTCCTTTTCTCACATCTTCCCCCATAACACCCTCCAATCGGACTTCTTCACGAAGACCACATTACCACTCGTTCAGGACCTGCTCCATGGTCAGAACGCCCTGCTGTTTGCCTACGGTGTCACCAATTCTGGAAAGACCTACACCGTACAAGGAAGTAGTGATCCTTCCTCGGCGGGCATCCTGCCTAGGACGTTGGACGTAATATTCAATAGTGTTGGTCATTTACAGAGCGATAACAAAGTAAGTCGTGTGACAGCTCTTCCCACGTTCCTTACAGATCCGATGAATTAGTATGGCCCAGTACGCCTGCAAGGGGTAGAGACAGCAGATCCTTCATCAGATGCCAATAACATCCAATCAGTATCTAAACTTCGACAAGACCCCACACTCGCTCAAGTCCTACAGGAGGAGCTGGAGGGTGTGGACTTGGATACGGCAGTGGATTCCACGGTTCTCAAGGTCGACAGAAACTACACGCATTCTATATGGCTTTCCTACGCAGAAGTTTACAACGAAAAGGTCTACGACTTGCTTGCGGATACTTCCTCCTTGAAAGCGGGTACCAGGGCCGGCCCTTCGACTCTGCTTCTGTCACGCAAGGCGTTGGCTATTAAACCGAGCCCTTCGTCTGACTGGGGCGGGTCAATCAATGCTGGGAAATACGTTGCTGGGCTCCGCCAGATCAGAGTACACTCCGCTGCTCAAGCAAAAGAAATCCTGAAGCTTGGCCAATTACACCGCAAGGTGTTTGGGACTTTGGCGAACAGTCAGAGCAGTAGGAGTCATGCTCTCGTCACGATCAAGGTTCTGCGTTGTCACCGAGGAGACTATCATGTGCGTTGTCAGCCTCCATCGAGCATTTGACCTAGGGTCAACCCCGATTTGTTTCAGGACCCCTCGAACGTACACACCTCGAGGCTTACGCTGGTGGATCTCGCCGGTTCAGAACGTACGAAAAACACACACACGTCTGGAGAGCGACTAAGAGAGGCAGGATCCATAAACAAGTCACTCATGGTTCTCGGCCAGTGTATGGAGGTTATGCGAGCCAACCAGAAACGGATGGCCCAAAGCCTGGCCAGCGCAGGACGTGTCGATACACGGGATATAAAGAAAACCTTGGCCGTTATCCCATTCAGGCACAGCAAACTCACTGAGATTCTTATGGACTATTTCATTGGAGATGGTCGAGTGGTAAATCGAACGCCCTGTCATTCCCTTACCCACGAGACTCAACAAGATTTTCAGGTCATGATTGTCAACGTGAACCCGTACGACACAGGTTTTGATGAGAACTCGCATGTCATGAAGTTCGCTGCGCTAGCCCGTGAGGTTACTACGACGCGCAAACCTGCTCCACCCGTGAAGAAGGGATCCTCCCTCGCCAGCCCTGCCTCGCGACCAAGTGAGCAACATCGAAGAAAAGTCACCATCTCGATGGGGAAACCAGGGCGTCAAAGTGAGGCTCTCCTCGAAGTCTTGGAAGGTAAGGACCTACGAAAGGGCACGGTCGGGTCACCAGTTTAACACTTATCGCAGAGGACGAGGAGACGGACGACCTCGACGACACGGATGAAGACTTTGAACTGAACAAGGCGTTCGTTAGCGCCTTGTTTGACGAGATCGATGACCTCCGAATGCAGGTATGCATTGCACACATTGTCACCTTTGCCTCCATTTATCAGATTGCGCCAGATATTTGAAGCACAGATGCGTTGTGCCATTACTGAGGCGGAAACCCGCGAGGAAGTCCTGGAAGAGATGGAGGAAAGAATGAGAAACATGGAGAGAATGTATCTGAAACGCATCACGGATGAAGTCAAGATGAATGAGAGGAAGATGGACGCTAAAATCGACATGCTGCACCAGACTGGCCTCCTGGAGAGTGAGAGGACTACTGAGGAAGAAGAGGAAGAGGAGGAATACGTGGGTGATGCTTTGAAATTTGCCGTGACCAGACCTGCTCACTGTGTCATAGAGTGAAAAGGAGAATCATGCTCCCGATTACATGTCCCAAGACGATGAGTATGAATACGAGGAACGGGCTCCTTCCCCTCTTGCTCGCAAGTCCACCCTGGATCGATCACAACGGTTGCCTCCAAGTGTGAAGAAAACACAATGGAAACCCGGTAATGATATGGACGTGACAATGGACGTCGACGAGGAGGAAGAGGACCTCCCGCCGCCAAGACTGGTGCAACAAAAGCAACTCTCTCGGGCGCCGTCTCCCGTCTTCGAAGCCGACGTGAAACGGGCTCGCGCCGGCTCCAGTCAGCCTCATGCCAAGGGCAAGGCCAAACCCCAGCCAGCACCGGCCAAGGCTACGCGCAACACACGCGCCTCGAAGGTTCAGGACCCAGAATCGAGCTCTGAGGATTCAATGCCGTCTGATTCTTCGGGACCCCCGCCGGCTCGGAAGGCTGGACCGGGTCCGAAAAAGAAACGGTGAGGTCTCGAATCTGAATATTGGCCAGCAAGACCGGGTTCAAACAGGTACTCATGTGTATTCTCAGGGTCATCGGCACGAAGAGGAAGTAGCCCGAGGCGTGCCCGCATGTTGTGCATTGTTTCACGATACGCGACGCCGCTCAACGTCGCTCACTGCCGAGCTAAATCTGGGATTTCTGTACTAATTATAGACGCACACTCTACCTTCCTTGTATTACCTATCATCAATCTTCTGCCATCAGAACTACGTGCTCACCTATTCGAGTTTCCTCCGGCCCCGTTCCAGCCTGGGCTGGAAGGGCGGAGTCGGACGAACAGCGGCCGATCAAAAGCGCTTCGACTGAGGGCCATCAGCCGCCACTGGTTAATCCCCTTGGGGCACCAGATGACTCTCGCATGCACACGCTTCCTTGCCGGGAGACATCTGGATGACAGCTGAGGCATTAGAAACCTCCAATCGCTCATAGGCCCCGTGGTCCGCCAGCCGATGACTATAAAACCTCCCTCGGTTTGGGCGGTGTTTTCGCCCGAGTCCTTTGCTTGCTGCCCCCGTGCGACCCCGCCGCCTTGCGCTCTTTGAACAGACCACCCAAGAGCAAACGACGTCCACCATGGCCCGCTTCCTCCAGACCACTACCTTGATCGTGTTGGTCGTGTCTGCTGTGACGTCCGTCTTCGGATCTCCTCTTGTGGAGAACGGTTTGGTGGCCAGACAGGATGTCCAGAACATCGTTTATGTCACGGATGCGAACAAGTTCTGGTGGGTCGACTGCGTCTTCTCACCTGGTGTACTCCGGCCTGATTGTCTGACCGTCCTCTTGAAGTATGATCATGCCGAGGGACCCACATACCAACATCGGCGATAGCGAACACCCGTAAGCATCTCCTTGACCAATATCCAAGCTAGCCCACGAAAATTCTGATTCTTGATCGTGATCAAGCGGCGGAATGAAAACATATTGTTCACCCGCCGGAAGGTACTCTACTCAACAGGGCCAGCTTCCTCCAGACTTTTGGAGGAACGTCGAGTTCAAAACCGGAAAGGGGGCCAAGGGAGGACGCTACGCCCAACGTGAGTTGTACCCTGACCTAGTCTCCCTCTACTACATTTGTGACCCTCTCCGGTGGCTGATTCCCATTCTCCGATTTACAGTCACCGGTTGTATCCGTCCCGAGAAACTCAGTCGCCTGAATCCCAACGACGCAGGAGGCCAATACGACTCCAGCGGAGGCGCGGGTGGACATGGAAATCCCCAGGGCAGTATCTGCTTGGGTTACAACCATTATGTTGAGCTCGTCGAACCCCGTGGTCCCCGCGCTTGCATCAAGTGCTGCGACGACCCTGCAGACTGTCCCACCAACAAAGACACCCAAGGCTGTCCTAATGTCATACCCGGAAACTATTTCAACTGCAATTAATAACGGACTCTTCGAGATGGAACCGAAACACGTCGCGGACTTTGTTTTTCTTTTATCACGGGCTTTTCTCACCGGACAATCTTTAAGTAGTTCACGTAATTACGACCATGGTGAATTCGCATAGCTAGCAGTAAACGAGGGTAACTCATACATAATGCATTCTGTTTCCGATTAATCCAATCTTCTGCACCTCGGCGGCCGGGGTTTGCTACAAAGCAAGGATGTTTCAATCGTCCCGCTTCATCAGATAATTTACCTTATTTCAAGTTCATCGGGCACAAGTGAGTGACTATCCGTAAGACCATAAACATACGTATCCGTTTCAAAAGGGTTCCATCAACCGAGGTTTACTCTTCAGTATCTGAGAACTTTCAACCGTCGTTCTTCCCGACCCCGGTAATTTGAAAGGTTGGTGGGCTTCTAGAGGAACAGCTGCAGCTTTGTGATCCCAGGTGCGCGGTCTGGAGACGATATTCATGTTCCGATGAAATGAACGGGGTCCTGACAGCCCCCTTATAAGTTCATGGATATTTGTGTGCACACTTTAGCTTCCTTGTATTACCTATCATCAACCTTCTGCCACCATAACTGCATGCTCACCCATCTGAGTTTCCTCCGGTTTCATTCCAGCCTGGGTTGGACGGGCGGAGTCGGACGAACAGCGGCCGATCGAAAACGCTCCGAGCTTCAAGCTTCAACTGACGGCCATCAGCCGCCCTGGGTGAGCCCTTTGGGGCATCAAGTGACCCTCGCATCTACACGTTTCCTCGCCGAGTGACGTCTGGATGGCAGCGGAGGCACTAGAAACCTCCGATTACTCATAGGCCCCGTGGTCCGTGACCAGCCGATCACTATAAAACATCCCTCGGGTTTGGCAGTGCCTCCGTCCGAGTGCTCTGCTCGCTGCCCCCGTGCGACCCCGCTGCTCTTACGCTATTTGAACAAACCACCCGCGCACCAACGACGTTCGCCATGACCCGCTTCCTCCGAACCACCACCTTGATCGTGTTGGTCACGTCTGCTGTGACGTCCGTCTTCGGATCTCCTCTTGTGGGGAACAGTTTGGTGGCGAGACAGGATGCCCAGAATGTTGTTTATGTCACGGATGCAAACATATTCTGGTGAGCCGACTGCGTCTTCTCACCTGATGTGCCCGGGGACGATCGTCTGACTGCTTTTGAATGAAGTATGATCATGCCGAGAGACCCACATACTAATATCGGCGATAGCGAACATCCGTAAGCCTCTCCCTTGACCAATATCGAAACCAGCCCACGGAAATTCTGATTCTCGATCGTGATAAAGCGGTGGAATGCAAACGTACTGTTCGCCCGCCGGAATATACTCTCCTCAACAGGGCCTGCTTCCTGCTGACTTTTGGAGGGACGTCGCGTTGGTTACCGGAAATGGAGTCAATGGAGGACGCTTCATCCAACGTGAGTTATACTCTGACTTCCTCTCCCTCCACCACATTCGACCCCTCCTCGATGGCTGATTCCCATTCTCCGATTTACAGTCACCGGTTGTATCCGTCCTGAGGGAGTTGACCGCCTGAATCCCGACGATGCGGGAGGCCAATACGACTCCAGTGGAGGTGTGGATGGTCATGGAAACCCCCAGGGCAGTGTCTGCTTGGGTTATAACCATTATGTCGAGCTCGTCGAGCCCCGTGGCCCTCGTGCTTGCATAAGGTGCTGCGACGATCCCGCGGACTGTCCCACCAGCCAAGACACCCAAGGCTGTCCTAATGTCATACCCGGAAACTATTTCAACTGCGGTTAATAACGGACTCTTCGAGATGGAACCAAAACGCGTCGCGGACTTTGTTTTTCTCTTGCCACGGAATTCTTTCACCGGACAATCTTTAGTTCACGTAATTACGACCATGACGAATTCGCATAGCTAGCAGTAAACGAGGACGACTCACTTACAATACACAATGCATTTTGTTTCGATTAATCCAATCTCCTGCACCTCGGCGGCCGGAAAGCAAGAAGAACGCTCGATCATCCCGCTCCGTCAGATAGTAACTTACCTTATTTCAAGTTCATTAGGCACAAGTGTCACCATGATTCCAACACCAGACTTATCTCACCTAACACAAAACGACTACGATCTAGTCTACGAACCAGCAGGTACGAAAACAAACCCACACCCGTTTCCATCCAAAAGCCGTACCTCACGCCTCCACATTGTCCTTCTTCTTTAACGGTTAGAGGACACCTTCATCCTTCTTGACGCTCTAGAAAAGGATGCGGACGAACTGAAGAAACTCCAACCGTCCATCTGCCTCGAAGTCGGGTAAGTAACCCCACCCATTCAGCTTTCAATTTCCTGATTGAAGAACCATCAAGTCGGTTAGACCTGGATCCGGGTGCGTATCTGCATTCCTAGCCTCCATACTAGGACAATCCTGTCGTAAGTTCTCGATCCCCCACTCACTAGCCATGATTTACGTATTGTTTTTTATATACCTCATCCGTCAGTATACCTCGCAACGGACATAAACCCGCACGCCTGCCGATGCACAGTCGCCACAGCGCGGAAAAACAAGGCATATCCATCTCCCACCCCCAAAATCACACTAACTCACCATTCAGCACCATCTAGTCCGAGGTAGACGCAATAAACACCTCCTTAACAGGCCCACTATCGTCCCGGCTACACAATTCTGTCGACGTGCTGGTTTTCAACCCCCCATACGTACCGACCGAACCGGAAGAAGCTCAACAAGGACAGGAGCACGGTCAAATATCCAGTTCGTGGGCTGGTGGATTTGATGGAATGCAAGTCACGAACAAGTTGCTCCACGAATCCAAGGTCAGAGCTGATCTGCATTTCGCCTGGTAACCCGATCCACTGATTGTGTGATCTGCCGTAGGCTCTGCTATCCACTAACGGAAGGTTCTACCTTGTTGCAATCAAGCAGAACGACATCCCAGGGATCTCACGGAGGTTGCTAGAGGACGAAATGTCTGCAGAGACCGTACTACAACGGCGGGCAGGCAGGGAACATTTATTCGTGTTACGAATAACCAAAAACCGTACATCGTAGGATAGAAAATGGTACAGGGGTCGGAAGAAACTGCAAGTCATGTGCAAAAATACATGTCGAACACAGGAAGAAATAGATCAAGAGAAATGCAGAAATAACATATTATACAGCGTACTATTAAATTTTCTGTGCAAGATTGTAATGGATGCTGGGGAGATAAACACAGTCGGAGCAAAGGGGGGTTCCAAAAAGAAAGAGCCCGTATTTGTGGTCTAAGAATCGTCGCTACCGGCTCCAGGGCGCCTACCTCGCAAGCTGAACCTAGAAGGTGAACTCAGGGCCTTGGAATTCTGCGTATCGGCAATAGACTGGAACGAAGTTCCACGTGGAAGGCGGTGATAGTCATCTTGACTGTAGTCCAATCGGACTTTTAATAGCCCTTGCCCTTCGTTGAGCTGGAGGAGCACTTCCGAGGAGTGGATGCCGTTGGCGATGTTGAGATGGCGCCAGACCTGGAGAAAGGCGTGAGATGGATAATCACTCTACAGAACAGACAAAAACCTACGTCAATATCCCCAGCGCCCAACAACTTGTCCCTGCCAAGGGTCTTGTAATCATGTACCCAGGCCTGGATCTTGGATTGACTCGAGTCAACGACGAAAGCGCATTGTTCGTGCCTAAAAGCCGAGAGCATTTAGAAAGAGAACACGGAGAAATGCGTCAAAAACGCATTACCAGCTACACTCAGAACCTGCCGACTTGGGGCGATGAGAGGTCTTGTGCTCCTTGTCTCCACACTTCAAGATCACGTAGGGTTTGAGACTGTCTCCCCCTGGGTTGTAATCTTTCGCCTCGATAACAGTGACCCTCACGATTCCGGGCTCAGTGGGATGTCCATTCGCGTATCCACCAGTGCCAGGGACACCCTGACCAGGTCCAGTGAAAACATTCTCGCCTACACCGATGCCATTAGCACCGATCGGCTGGGAAGCCTGACCGGTTCCCATTTCTGCGACATCGACGATGCTTCCATCGTCTGAGCTATGATTTCCACCTCGGAAGGCACGTGTAACGCCGTGGAAGACACCCTTCCCTGCTTGGAGAGGCAAGGCACCAACCTGGGTCATGGCCCTGCCAGCAGTGGAAAAGGTCGAGGTTTTTGCACGAGATTTCACGATGATTTCCGGTTGGAAGTTCAGGTGCACACGAACCCAACCCTTGTCTCCGTGCTTGTCGTGACTCAAAACGATCTTCTTCTCCATGCCGCGGAAGGGCTCAACTTCTTCGAGGTTGATCCTGGCGGTTCCCAAGCTTTTTGCCTGCTCGACCGCGTTCCAGTCAAAGACTTCAAGTTGGAAGTCTGCAGCAACACGAGAAGGCTGAAGTAACCACAGTCAGCGAACAGAGGTTCCAGACATTCAGGAGTGACGCTTACGATTGTAATAGAAAACGTTTCATTCCATTCGGGATGGAGCGTCTTCTTCTTCGTCTGAGACCTATGAACCTTCTGACCATCGAGCGTGAAGACGATGAAGGGGTCAGATTTGCCTGGGTTGACAGTGAGTCAGGACATGACATTCATCAGGAAAAGAACATACCGCTTCGATCTGCGCCATGGATCTCTCCACCGTTGAGGAGCTGGACTTGGAGAACACCCTGATCTGGAAGGGGTCTCAATCACGTGCAAGGAGAGGTGGATGTCACACTCACTGTTAACGCTCTCCCTTGGCTCCAGTTGGAGGGGAACGGGGATGTAGCGGGCCTCCAACTCTACAGTTCCGATCGACTTCCCATCTGGATCGCAGAGGGTTCGCTTGACGGTGCCATCCTGTCAAAGCATGTTAGAACAACCCGGGGTAGACCACACAAAGTCATTCATTGTACCATTGCTTCCTGGAGGAACTTCTTCGCGTCTTCTTTCCACTCGGCAATGATGTCATCCTTCGTTCCCTCATCAGCCTCATTGAATCTCAACCAAACACGGCCGAAGTCCAACTCCTTAATGAACCCTTCACCAGTGTAGTCCCAAGTCACATGGCGACTACGAGCCATGGAGGTGGTGAACGCGGGCCAGTATCCATCGTCTAACAAAACCTCGAGACGAGCCTTCGTCGACAGCTGGGCAGTTGTGATGTTGAAGACGATGATTCCGGATTCTGAAACCGCGATGAGAATTTTGAGAGTCTTGATAATGATAATGATGAACATCTGAACTTACGATGTCGCATTAATTCTTCCTTGGACAGCACAACACCCTTTCCAGACCTGTCCTTCCCCTCGCTTTCAGTCGATGACTCAATGGCTGAGTTGGCGTCGAGATCGTCATCTGCTGAGAGCGATGTGTCCGTGGATCCCTTGTTCTCAACGCGATCCTCCTTCTTGATGCCGAGAGGTCCACGAGCTGTGATACCGGCGGGGACAGCTTCGGCCTCGATGTCCGAAGATGACATCGAGCCGTCCCCAGTTGTCACGCTCGTAGCGTCGCTACCATTACCGTCGACAGCGTGTTGGATGCTGTTACCACCGGTACTGAACCCAAAGTCCTTGAGAGCAAGAGCTGGGATGAACTCGGCCTCATAGTGAAGCTGTCCTTTGAAGATTCCCTTATCGAACCTGAGATTCGAAGCCTCGACCTTCTTCCCGGTTGACTTGAAGGGATAGTCCTCAGAGTCTGCCTCTGCAGCGAGGTCGCCGAGGCGTAGTTCCGCGTAGCCCAAGGAACGGTCCCTCGTGAGATGTTGGTAGTCCATGCACTCCAAGAACAGTGTCTCCTTCAGAGAGTGCACTACAGGGAGTATGAGTGACCCTTTCATGGCAGATAAACAGCTTCTTACCAGGAACGTAGATGATCTGGTCCCAAACGGGGTTAAGGTCTGAGCAAACAGTTGAGTTCTATGGCTTCTCCTTACAAAGGCTTGGACCTACTGTTGTTGACGACCTCAGTGCGAGCTTCAATCACGTTATTGATGAGGACTCGGACGTATGGGTCGCTCTGGTGATTCTATGAGTATCACTCCCAACAGTCGACTGTAGAGACGAAACCCACCCTGCCACCCAAAGTGGCCTCGACGTTCCTGAAATCCGGATGAGAAATCATGGAGATAGGTCAGGTGTGAGTGCACTCACTTAACGTCTGTTGCCTTCTTCAAGAGTAATCTGACCACACCGATGGGCGGCACATACTGATCCACCCCGTGCAAGCTCAACTCAAGTGGCTTCCACTCGGTCGACAGCCTGATCCTGCCGGACTTGCATCCACTTAATGGCCACCAGTCCTTACCGGCATGTCCCTTGGCCCGGAGCAAGTCGCTAAGCCTCACGGACATGTAGCCAACGACTGGATCCTTGAGGAAGTCCCTATCGTCAATGACCTTGATGGTGATTACGGACGTCTTTTTGTCAGTGCACAAGAACTCTGTGGCAGACTCCCACACAGGGTTGTTCGTGTGCTTGAGACATTTCGAAGTGTGGGTGGGCGCGGGGTTGTTACCCAGGTATACTTTGACAAGGGGGTTGAGATCGCCTGACATGGACTTGGTGCTGTCGAGGTCTTTAGCCTGATGGAGGACCAATCGGACTATACCGACATCTGCGGGAGAAGGTGAGTGGTGTCCAAACAATACCATATTGAGAGATGTACTCGTCTCTGGAAGCTTCTGAACGGCTCCTTCGCTAGTGTTGGAAAGGGAGATGACGGGGTAGAAGTTGACATCGAATCGGAGTTCACCGCGGTTTTTACCGTCCTTCAAGATGGGGCATAAGATATCCTCCTGAGTAGCGTCCTGTTCAAGGACGTCAAGACCAAAAGAGGCTGTGCCCATGAGGGAATTTTGTCGGTGGTCGTTGTAGTCCATGACATTCAACACGAGGGACTCGTGGAGCGAATTGACGAGTAGGAATTTGGTTTCTGTCCAGGTGGGATTACAGCTGGAATTCTTTCAGCCTACGGGAAAATGCCACACAGACAACAGCGACTTACGTGTTGGTTTTGGGCTTGGTCTTGGCAAGTTCAGCTCTGTCATTGAGCGTGAGGCTGACATAGGGATCAGGGGAGCCACCTCCGATCTTCGAACCCTTGATATCACGTGCACAGTGGACGATGACCTGGAGAACACCGATGGCGGTGTCGAGAGGGGCACCGGAAAGCATTTGCTCGAGATTGAGGGTGAAGAAGTGTGGGTCGTACATCATGGGTGCCAAGGTGCTATGGACCATGTTCCGGATGAATGCAGAAAGTCCAGGAACCTGGTAGAGGGTTAGCGCATAGATAGTGACGGACCTGAGGGATGCTTACATTTCCAATATCGAAACCAAAATAATCGCCTCCGATCGGTTTCAAGACGTAATCAAACATGGGCGGTTCCAGGAACATGAGGTCGACCAGCTGAACGTGGGGGAAGTTGGTCATGAGTTTCATTCGGACACGCATCTGGCCAGAGAAGCTAAGATCCTCCAGTAAGATGGGCATTCCTGCAGTCGCGAGGCCTTTGCCGACACGAACGGAAAGGACGATCTTGGGGTTGACTTTCCTGCCAACCTCTTTTGGGGTCATATCGGAGACGTCATTGGGAGTAAAGGACACAGCCCAATCCATCATGACGATATCCTCTTCAGTCTTGGGGAAGGTGCGGACGCGGTCGATGCGGAACGCTTTGTTTCCAAGAGTGAAGGTGCTGAGACGAAGAGAATCGAGGAAAGGGGGGCAGTTGGTTGATAAGAGTTGGTCCACGGTGGAGACGACGGTGGAAGAGAGGACTGGTTCGTAGATTACCCAAAATCTCTGGAGGAAGTGGTTTAGCCACTCGGCACTTTCGTGTTCGGAGGCGAGTTTCGACTTGACAAGTTCACGCTGAATGTCATCACGGGCCCGCCTCCTCACACGAGCCATAGAAGTGGAATAGTAGGTTGCGCAAACGGCGAGCAGGAGGATCAGCCAGCCCCAGCCAAAGCGGAATAAGGTCATAAAGCGGGTGACAAGCACGGTCTGGTAGTGCGATTGGTTTGGGTTTGGTCGTGGGGAGGGGGAAGAGCGATACGCACGAAAAAAACAAGACCGGCATTGTGATACCAGTCGCCATAATACTGTTCTTTGAGGAAGGCTGAAAGGATTGCAGAGTCTTTGGCTTCTCCTTGCAGTTCAGGGGAGTCGAGGCCACCTGCTGCGCGCCAGCCGACTTTGTACCAGTCAGGGATGACATATGGACCGGCGTCAATTGATCCAGGTGGTTGGGCAGGCTTTGCGATCGTGGCAACATCGTTCGGATGGGCTTCGACGTCTTGGACGGTTATCGTAGGGATGACGTCCGAGTTTCCGGTGTCGACATCAAGCTCTGACAACAAAGATAGGAGATGAGGGCGAGTCGGGTTGAGATATCAGAGAGACGAACCTTTGGCCGGGTTGAGGTCCTTGGGCCTGATGTCCTTGAGTCGGTCGCGCGTCTTCCCTGCGGCAGCAGCTTTTTCCCGTGGAGTTGCATCTGGGTCGAAACTGTGAACTGGGACACCCTTGGCTTGGTCGTTTAGGAGGGTCTCGCGGGCCTGGGCATCTTGCCGTTGGTTGGACGCCATGGACGTCGCGAGAGGGGGGGATGTGGGAAATGAGTGGTGGAGGGAGCGTGTGTAGGACTAGGGAGGGGTGTAATTTTAGTCGGGGGTGTGGTTATATGAGGCAAAGGCGTGATGTCACGACTGGAACCATCGGGTCCCTCCCGCTGAGCCCATTGCCGGGGTCTGATCGGAGTGTCCATCAGAGTTCCAGTGACATGCAGACGGCTGTTCGCTATCTACAAGGCGTGCAGAAATGCTCGCTGCATGCTGGGTGCCGCAGAGCATTCGCCGAGTGCCGTCTGCGCACGACACGAATAGCCGGACAAGTATAGCCTGGCCGCAGCCCGCCCCATCATCGTGGATTTTCTGCCATGAATGGCGTTCTTGCGGCGCGGCATCGCCGAGGGACGATCCCTCGCTGCGCTCTCGGTCCACCGTGGACCCGCCTCACTGCCATCCACGATATGTTGTGGCACGTGAGACCATCTCCAGTCGGGTTCCCACAGCAAGTCCGAACTTGAGGCTATGTCGGCCCGCTGCGCCTCTCCATCGCCGACTGCTGTGTCCAGCTGACCATCGTTACGCAACATTGGGCTGCCAAGGACTTGGGTACTTAGTCCTCAAGGGTGGTCTCACAGTGACGTTCTCCATTCATAGCGGCACACACATCCTTCTGAGCAAACGGCCCCTTCCGATCCGGAGAGAGCAGGGGTCGGCGGGCTCGACTCCCCATCGACGCAGATTGGAAACCCCTCGAGCACCAATTTGTCATGTGTAGCGTAGTCATCTCTCCCTCAGCGTGATAAGCTGTCGCGGAAAACAAACACAAAAAAGGCGCTCGAGAACCGAATTCCCGGCTATTCACTGAAAAGAAGACGTTGCATCTCAATTCTCCGAGATCCTGGGGTGTGCACCAAGAAAATGCGAGAAAAAGAGGTCCTACCCGGGCTCGAACCGGGGTTACGGGAAATCGACAAGTCAGAATCCCGTGTGATAACCACTACACTATAGAACCATGCCACCCTAAGCCTGTGCACAATATGTCACCCGCACGTATTCACAAGATGTCTCCAGGCGGAATGCCGTCCTCATTCCAGGATCCATCAGGCCGCTGGCTTGCGACCTTTCTTCACCACCACCACCATCCCTACCTGTGCGATGCCCCCGCTTCCCAACCTCCTCCCGTGGCTCTGCCCTACTGATCTCACAGTCGAAAAGTCTGACCGTACTTCTATCTGTACCCTGCTGGATCAAAGCAGCTTTGCAGTAAGTATGGTGGATACAGCTTCGAATCCTGTGCAACAACTACTCCGCGCTTTAACCCAGTCTACGGTCTGCACGATACACGCGACATCCGCGTTCTATCCCGAAGGGCAAACTCCGTTATCCCCTTAGCCCCACAAATTCATCACACTCATGACGTCGATCGAGAACAACATACCAGCGCCAGCTTCATAAGACTTGACAGCCTTGAATGAATCTACCCAGTTTGCGTCGCTGCCTCGGTGAAGGGTCTGGCAACAACAGCGAACGTGTTTATTCGAACTATTTTATGTGCTGGTATCACGAGGGTTCGCTCCTGGGCTACCAGCCCTCTAACATGCATATCGAGCCCCGGATCTGATCGAAGGCTGAGGATCGTCAACCAACCGTATCATCCGTCTCGTCCCCCCCCCTCTCCCCGCACCGCCCAAACAGTGGTGTCAGGAACTTGCCGATTCCAGCTCTTCCTGGTCTACAACCGTCACTGTCCGATACATTATAAGATCCTTTCCCTGCCCCTCGCCACTTCTCTGTCCCTGCCTCCTGAGCGAGAAACGTCACCTCCACATTCCGACACTCCTATGATGTTGCAAAAGATTTCCTTAGTTGTGTTGGCCTGGCTGACGCTCTCGCGGTCCATGCCACTGGAGAAAGAACATCCGTTCCTCCTGTTCAACGACACACTTGTCATAGGGACATCTGAACTGGAGC
>Ga0307513_10004271_pt1 | contig 19120 bp, 17 predicted proteins | sample 15_EM_MG_FD_202174 | JGI IMG/M metagenome (GOLD analysis project Ga0307513, IMG submission 202174) | Populus trichocarpa ectomycorrhiza microbial communities from riparian zone in the Pacific Northwest, United States - 15_EM | ecosystem: Host-associated > Plants > Roots > Unclassified | place...
TTGCCGTCGACGCGGATGCCTGCGATGCCATAACCCGGACCGCGAGCCGCGAACGAGCGCTGCTCGCCGCCGGCCGTGCCCTGGAACGTGGAGATGGCCCACTGGTTGTTGACGATGTTCATGATGACCGGCGCCTGGTGCACGGCCGCGAAGATGATGCCGTGATGGAAATCGGCTTCGGCGCTCGAGCCTTCACCGATCCAGGTGCAGGCGATGTGGTCTTCGTTGCGGATGGCCGCGGCCATGGCCCAGCCCACGGCCTGGGGGAACTGGGTAGTTAGATTGCCGGAAATCGAGAAGATGCGTCCCGCGTTCCAGTGATACATGACCGGCAGCTGACGTCCCTTGCACATGTCGCGCGTATTGGACAGCAGCTGGCACATGAGTTCGACCAGGGGCTTGCCGCGCACCATGTAGATGCCCTGCTGCCGGTAGGACGGAAACAGCATGTCGCCGGGCTGCAGCGCCATGGCTTGGGCCACGCCCACGGCTTCCTCGCCGTAACAGCGCATATAGAAGGAGATCTTTCCCTGGCGCTGGGTGCGCTGCATGCGATCGTCGAAGATGCGCGTGAGCAGCATGTGGCGCAGACCCACTTGCAGGTCCTCGGCGTCGAGGCGTGGATTCCACTGGCCCACGGCCTCGTGCTTGTCGTCGAGCACCCGCACGAGCCCCACCGACACTTCTTCCATGTCACGGGCGCGCGCGTTGACGTCGGGTTTGTTGATGGCGCCGGCGGGCGACAGCTCGACGTAGCTGAAGTCCGGCTTGTCGCCCGGGCGAGTGGGCGGTTGCGGAACATGAAGTCTTGGCATGGGGCGGATGATACCCGCCCTAACGCGTGTGCCTACATCCTCACAATCCCGCCGGCTTCATTACCATCAGGAATACCGCAACGAGCGGCGCGCCCGTGGCAACCCACCCCCACACGCCCCACGACCTGGACAACGCTTGATATTCGGCCTCATTCCAGGTGCCGGACAAACCGGCTCGCGTGTTGGCGAGCAATTTCTTCTGCAGCGGTCCCACTCTGAACGCGAACACCAGTCCGGAGATGCCGAACAACACCAGCGACCATGCGATCCAGAATGTGCGCAGCAGCGGGAATTGGGCGATCAGCGCCAGTGCGACGCCGGTGGCGATGATGAGCAGAACGCCGGGCACGGTGAACCAGCCGTCGCTCCTGATGATGCCGTCGAGCGCCTGCGCGCGTGCGCGCAGGTCGCCGGTGCGATCGGCATGGGCTTTCCAGAACACGCCCGTGATGATGTTGCCGAGAAACAGCACGACGCTGATGACGTGCAAGGACTTCAATGCAAGATACAGCACGCTAGTTAGCCTCCCGTTTGAGCCAGGCGACCAGCCCGGCCGCGTTGAGCTCGAAATCCTTGCCCAGGATGTCGTCGATCTGCGCGTCGCTCATCGCGCAGCCGTGTTCGCGCAGGCTTTCGTGCGCCAGCCGGCGCAGGTCCCCACGCATGCGCTCCAGGTCGTCCGGCCCCGCGGCGCGCGCGATCTTCACGAATTCGTCGATGGCGTCGACCATGTCGTTGGCCAGCCGCGCGCATTCGGTCACTTCGCTGTAGTGCGTGAGATAGAGGCGGCGCGGCCGGAACTGCATGAGCCGTACGATCGAGGCCTTGAGCTGCCCGGGGTCGAATTGCGTGGGCGTGGTGGTGGGCATGATCCAGGCGCCCTTCGCCGTGTCGAACTCGCGATATGAGAGTCCGCAGGTGTCGCCGGTGAAAATGCTGGAGGTGGAGTGATCCACGATGGCCTGGTGATGCAGCGCGTGCCCGGGCGTATGCACGCATTCGAACAACCTGCCTGAGATTTCGAAACGCTGGCCGTCCTGCGCGACGACCAGACGTTCGCGATCGATGGGCAGAATTTCGCCATAGAGCTTCGAATAGAGCTCGTCGCCGTACACCGCCCGGGTGCCCGCGATGAGTTTCCCCGGATCGATCATGTGAGGCGCACCACGCGGATGCACCACGCAGATGGCGCGCGGCAGCGCGCGCATGAGCGCGCCGGCGCCGCCCGCATGATCCAGGTGCACGTGGGTGAGGAACAGCAGCTCCACCGCATCGGGAGCGATCTGCAGTTGTTCGAGCGCCGCGAGTATCAGCGGAACGGCGGTATTGGGGCCGGTATCGACTACGGCCGCCCGGTCGCCCGCGACGACGATGTGCGAGGCATCCATTTGTGGGCGCACGTATTCCGTGTCGACGGCGGTAATCCCGTCGGCGAATGTCGTCAGTCGCGGCATGACTGCATTCATGGCTTACGGCAACATAGCAGCATGAATCGAATAATACTCCTGACTCTTGTCATGGCCGGCGCGTGGAATTTCGCCCACGGCGCCGTCGAAGAACGCGGCAATCTGGTGCTGGACAACGTTCCCCCCGTGGACACGCCACTCACGGCGAAGCTCGACGACTACTTGAATTCGCGCGGCGCAAGTTTCGTCGACTGGCTACCCGATGGCGGCGTGCTCATCGCCACTCGTTTCGGCGACGTAGAGCAGTTGCATCGCGTGGCCATGCCGCTGGGCGCGCGCGAACAGCTCACGTTCTATCGCGAACCGGTAACCAACGCGCGCGCGCCGCAATCGGCGGTGGCCCCGGGCTTCGTGTTCCTCAAGGACCAGGGCGGCAATGAATACGCGCAGGTCTACTGGTACGACACCGCCACGCGAGCGGTGCGCATGCTGACCGACGGCAAGGGCCTGCACGGTGGCCTCACCTGGAGCCACGATGGCCGGCGCGTCGCCTTCCACGGCACGGGCCGCGATGGCGTCAGCTACGACCTCTTCATCGCCGAGCCGACTAACAACTTCACCGCGCCGCGGCTCGTCTTCAACGGCTTTCAGAAAAACTGGTCGGTGGCGGACTGGTCACCCGACGACACCCGCCTGCTCATCAACAACTTCGTCTCGGCCAACGAGTCGCATCTGTTCGTGATGGACATCGCCACCGCGGCGCTCACGCCGGTGAGCGAAGGCAAAGACATTGACGACACGGCGAGTGTGTCGCAGGCGAAGTTCACGCCGGACGGCCGTGGCGTCTACCTGGTCACCAACCGGGACAGCGAGTTCCAGCAGCTGCGGCGCGTGGACCTGGCGACGGGCGCGGTGGAAACACTGACGGGCCACATTCCTTGGGACATCGACACCTTTGCGCGCAGCGACGACGGCAAGTACCTCGCGTGGGTCGCGAACGTCGACGGCCAGAGCCGCCTCACCGTGTTGAACATCGCCACTCGCAGCGAGACCCTGCCGCCGCTGCCCGACGGCGAAATCGGCCGCATCGCTTTCGATCGCACCGGCAAGAGGCTGGGTCTGTCGCTCGAGAGCGCGCAGTCGCCGCGCGATGTGTTCGTGCTGGAGCTCGAGCGCAACGCGCTGGTGCGTTACACGAAGTCCGAGGCGGGTCCCATCGATCCCTTGCAATTCGTGCCGGCGGAGCTCGTGCGGTTTCCGACCTTCGATCGCGAGAATGGCAAGAACCGCCAGATCCCTGCATTCATCTTCCGCCCGCGCACGCCCGGGCCACACCCGGTCTACATCGACATCCACGGAGGCCCCGAATCCCAGTACACGCCGTCATTCACGCCCTTTACGCAGTTCCTGGTTCGCGAGCTCGGGTTCACGGTGATCGCGCCGAACGTGCGCGGCTCCACCGGCTACGGCAAGACGTTCATGAATCTCGACAATGGCGAAGACCGCGAGGATTCGGTCAAGGACATCGGCGCGCTGCTCGTGTGGATCGGGATGCAGAAGGATCTGGATGCGAAGAAAGTGTTCGTCGCCGGTGGCTCGTATGGCGGCTACATGTCGCTGGCCGCAATGGTGAACTTCGGCGACCGGCTGCGCGGCGGCATCGACGTGGTCGGCATCTCGAATTTCGTCACTTTCCTCGAGAGCACCTCGGCTTATCGCCGCAACCTGCGCCGGCCGGAATATGGCGACGAGCGACTGCCGAAAATGCGTGCCTATCTACAGAGGATTTCGCCGCTCACCAACGCGGCGCGCATTTCCCGGCCGCTGCTGGTGGTGCAGGGGCTCAACGACCCGCGCGTGCCGGCCAGCGAATCACAGCAAATGGTGGCGAAGATCCGCGCGCGGGGCGGCGAGGTCTGGTATCTCGCGGCGAAGGATGAAGGTCACGGGTTCCGCAAGAAGGCGAACCGCGACTTCTACCAGCGGACCATCGTCACGTTCCTGGAAAAACAGCTCGCCGCGAAATAGTCAGTTGCTGGACAGGAACGATGTCTTCTTCGGTACGACCGACAGCGAAGGCTTCTGGCTCGAGTAGTAAGCCGCGAGCTGTTCGATGTCTTGCGGCGTGAGCGTGGCGGCCATGCCCGCCATGACGGGATTCTTGCGGCCACCTTTCTGATAGTCGTGCAGCGCGCGCACCATGTAGTCGCGGTGCTGTCCGGCGATCGTCGGATAGTCGGCGGTGATGCCGACCCCGTTGGTGCCGTGGCAGGCGAGGCACACTTCGCTGGCCTTGGGGCGCTGGTCGGCCGGCACGTCGTTTTTCGACGCGGTGAGCACTTCGGGACCGGCCAGGAAGACGGCGACATCCGCCATGTCCTGCTCGTTCATGGAAGTCGCCTGGGAATGCATGGTGCCGTGCGACCGCTCGCCGCTCTTGTACGCCTTCAGCGCGGAGAGCAGGTATTCCGGGCGCTGGCCGTGCAGCTTGGGCACCGAATACGTGGGATACACGTTCTTGTAGTTAGGGATGGCGTGGCAGCCGTTGCAGGTGTAGGCCAGCGCCTTGCCGCGCGTGACGTCGCCGGTGACGGCGGGCGCCTGGGCCTGGGCGTTCGTGATGGCGCAGAACACCAATACAGGACCAAAGACGGATGCCAGCAGATTTGCGCGTGATGCCATGTCAATAAGGACTCGGTTAAAAACGAAGTTCGAGGCGGCGGCGCATGATAAGGGGCCCATCCTCATTATTCCAACGGAGAAGACGCGAGTTGCCTGGGGTGAGACATCCTCACGTTGACAATGATCAACCAGGGATTGACAATACAGACCATAACAGTTGACAAAGTTGGGGCCGGAATCATGCGGCGCGTTCACTCTCGTGGTGAGGATGTTTGCCGATATGTCCTCCAGCATGTCGAGGCACACCCCGCGGACATTGCGCGAGTAACGGCGGCGCACTTCAAGATCTCGCGCCAGGCGGTGAACAAGCATCTTCAGCGCTTGGTTGAAGAAAATAGTCTGCACCGCTCAGGAAAAACCCGGAATCGCACCTACAGGCTTGCGGCAATCGAGCAGCGGATGCGGACGTACAAACTCGATGGCTCGCTTGCCGAAGATGTTGTGTGGGTCAACGATGTCCGCCCAGCACTCGGAAAGCTGCCGGACAACGTAATGAATATCTGGCATCACGGTTTCACCGAAATGCTCAACAACGCAATCGATCACTCCGGCGGTGAAACGGTATTCGTCTCAATAAACAATACGGCTGCCACCACGGAGATGTTGATCGCGGACGATGGTGTCGGAATCTTCAAAAAGATACAGCATGAGAAAGGCCTGCTTGATGTACGCCATGCAATTCTCGAGCTTTCAAAGGGCAAGCTAACTACGGATCCGAGACGCCATTCGGGCGAAGGAATCTTTTTCACTTCGAGAATGTTCGATTCATTTCGAATTCTGTCGGACGGCGCGTATTTTTCACACGAATTTGCTAAGGCGGGCGATTGGCTCCTCGAGCACCAGCGCGAGAAGGGAACGGCTGTTTGGATGAAGCTCCAGAATCACACCGCGCGAACTACAAAAAAAGTCTTCGACCAGTTTGCACCGGGTGACGAGCTCGGCTTCTCGAAAACAATAGTGCCGGTACGGCTCGCTCAGTACGGAAGCGACCTCTTGGTATCGCGGTCGCAGGCCAAGCGCCTGCTGGCACGCATGGAACTTTTCAAGACCGTCGTCTTCGACTTCAAGGAAGTCGAGTCAATCGGACAAGCGTTTGCCGATGAGGTGTTCAGGGTTTTCGCCATCGAACATCCCGAAATAGAAATCCTCGCGATCAATGCGAACTCCGCTGTCAAGCGAATGATGGCTCACGTGAAGGCGGGCGCTGATTGAGAAACCAGAGGTCTGCGGGTTGATAGCACTCATCCAAAGGGTCAGCGAAGCATCGGTCACGGTCGACGAGAGAGTCGTGGGCAGAATCGGTGCTGGCATCCTCGCCCTGATCGGTTTCGAGCGCGGCGACGAAATGGAGGGCGCCTCACGGCTGCTCACGCGCATGCTCACCTATCGAATCTTCGCGGATCCCGGCGGCCGCATGAATCTCTCGCTGACGGACACCGGCGGCGGGTTGCTGCTGGTTCCACAGTTCACGCTGGCCGCCGATACCCACAAGGGCACGCGGCCGGGGTTCAGCACCGCAGCGGCGCCCGAGCTCGCTCGTTCCATGTTCGAGCAGTGTCTGACATTGGCGCGCGCGCGCCACGCAGTGGTCGCGGCGGGCGAATTTGGCGCCCACATGAGGGTCGCACTGGTGAACGACGGGCCGGTGACCTTCTGGCTCAGAATGCCCCCGGATGACAAAGAGTTAACGGTTATCCCCGGGCCGTGATGGGAGTCTCGCCCCGGCCGAACTTTCTTAGGTTTGGGGCCTCTGTTGACTTATCATCCGACCACTTAGTTGTGGCATTTTTCTGGGGCGATCCGCGCCCCATTGGAGCGATTCATGGGCAATCTTGGTTTCAAAGAACTTCTACTCATTCTCGTCGTGGTCCTCGTGGTTTTCGGAGCGAAGAAGCTGAAGACGATCGGGTCCGATCTCGGTTCCGCGGTGCGCGGTTTCAAGAAGTCGATGAGCGAAGGGGATGCCGACGAGTCGGTCAAGCAGCTCAAGGCCGATGCGGAATTTTCCGATCCCGAAAAAGCCCGCAATGCCGAGAAGAGCGAGACCAAGGCTTAAAGCCCACGGCGTTCCTCGCCCGGTCTTCGACTACCAGACCACCGCCGCGCGGCGGAGCACTCCATGTTCGAGGTTGGATTCACTGAACTGCTGCTGATCTTCGCGCTCGCACTCATCGTGCTGGGCCCGGAGCGGCTGCCGAAGCTCGCCCAGCAGGTGGGCCGGTGGGTCGGGCGTGCACGCGCCATGGCGCGGCAGTTCCGCGACCAGCTCGAAGAAGAAGCGCACAACCTCGAAACCAAGGTGAACATCGATCCCGGCATCGACACCTCGCTCGATCCCAAGCCGGCACCGCAACCATCCGCCGCCCCGCCCCCGACCACGGATGCTTCGAACGTGCCCGCGCCGCCGCTCGTCGAACCCGAACCCGAGGAAGAGTTCTACCCGCCGGACCACCACATGCATCCGTCGCAGCAGGCGGCGGACACCCCGGTGGAGCCGCCGCTGGAAGCACCGGCTGAGCAGGCCGAATTCGATCTAACTACCTCGCGCGACGACGATCCGCGCCGCGCCCCGTGAGCGACGCCCAGAAGAGCGAAGACCTGGCCGAAGGTACGCTGATGTCGCACCTGCTCGAGCTGCGCAACCGGCTCCTGAAGGCGATGCTCGGCATCCTGGTGCTCTTCGTGCCGTGCGCCATTTACGCCAACGAGCTGTTCACGCTCATCGCGCAACCGCTGATCGATAAACTACCGGCAGGCGCATCGCTGATCGCGACCAACGTGGTTTCGCCGTTCATGACCCCCTTCAAGGTGGCGTTCTACGTATCGATGTTCGTCGCGATGCCGATCGTGCTGTACCAGATCTGGGCATTCGTCGCGCCCGGCCTGTACCGGCGCGAAAAACGCTTCGCCGTGCCGCTGCTGGTTTCTTCCGTGGTGCTGTTCTACGCGGGCGCGGTCTTCGCCTACTTCGCTGTGTTCCCGGTCATGTTCTCGTTCCTCGTCAGCACGGCGCCCACGGGCGTTTCGTACATGCCCGACATGTCGAGTTATCTCGACTTCGTGATCACACTTTTCTTCGCTTTCGGCGTGGCGTTCGAGATGCCCGTGGCGGTCGTACTGCTGGTGCTCACCGGCCTCGTGAACGTGGAAACGCTCGGCAAGAATCGCGGCTATGTCGTCATCGGCATCTTCGTCGTCGCCGCGTTCCTCACGCCGCCGGATGCGATATCCCAGACCATCATGGCCGTACCCATGTACCTGCTCTACGAGGGCGGCCTCGCCATGGCGCGCGTAATGCAGAAAATGCGTCGTGAAGCGGCGGAAGCGGCCGAGAAAGAAGAAGCCAAAGCGAGCTAGCGGCGCGTCGAGCTGCCGGCGCTGTAATTCACGCCCTTGTTGGCATGCCGTTCGCCCGTGAGGCCTCCTTGCTGGCGTCGGTACGCTTGAGTCAGACTCGGCGCCATCGCGGCGCGCCAGCGCCCATCAAGTTCAGGGCAATAAAAAATGAACGATCCGACCACGACGACCCTCGTGTCGCCCCATCATGGAAAACAGTTTCTCGGTCACCCGCTCGGGCTGGTGACGCTGTTCATGATGGAATTCTTCGAGCGTTTCACCTACTACGGCATGCGCTCGATGCTCGTGCCATTCCTGAGCGCGGCGGTCATCGCCAGCAATCCGGGCTTCGGCATCGACGGGGCATCTGCCGGCGCGGTGTACGGTCTGTTCACCGGCGCCGCCTACCTCGGCTGCATTCCCGGGGGCTGGATCGCGGATCGACTCATCGGCCAGCGAAAGGCCGTGTTCGTCGGCGGCATCTTCATCGCCATCGGAAACTTCATCCTGGCGATTCCCGCCGCGGCGCCAGTGTTCTATGCCGGGCTCGTAGTCATCGTCATCGGCATCGGGTTGCTCAAACCGAACGTCTCGGCTGTGGTCGGCTCCCTTTACGAGGGCCAGACAGGCTCACGTCGTGACGCAGGCTTCTCGCTCTTCTATATGGGCATCAATGCTGGCGCGTTCGTTGGTCCGCTGCTCGCCGCGGGAATATTTGGCGAGAAGGTGAACTGGCGCCTTGGCTTCTTGTGCTGCGGCGTCGCGACTACATTCGGCGTGTTGTTCTTCATGTACTCCGCGCGATGGCTCGGCTCGGCAGGAGCGCCGCCCGAAAACGTTTCTCCGCAGGTGCGCACGCGCACCTGGTCGTTGATCGCAGGCATCGCGGTGGCGGCTGCGATCGCGGCAACGGTGCTGTTCACTCGCGAACACATTCCGACGCAGACGGACCTCGCGTACGGCCTTTTCATCGCGATGATCGCGCTGGCCGTGGTGTTCTTCGGCTACGTGCTGTTTTTCGCGGGTCTCGACACTGCGTCGCGTAAGCGCGTCGGTGTCATCGTGGTGTTTTTCCTGTGTGCGGCGCTGTTCTGGGCTGGATTCGAACAGCAGGGAACTACGTTCAACACCTTCGCTTTCGAATACACGGATCGCTCCTTCCTGGGCAGCTGGTTTGCCGACGGACAGCACCCGGCCACGTGGTACCAATCGGCGAATCCGTGGTTCATCATCCTGTTCGCGCCGTTCTTCGCGTGGATCTGGGTGGCGCTGGGCGCGCGCAACCTCGACCCTTCGGCTCCATTCAAAATGGGCCTCGGGCTCATCCTGCTCGGCGTCGGCTTCCTCGTCATGATGTGGGCCGCGGAGATGGTGGTCTCGCTCAACGGCAAGGTCGGACCGACCTGGCTGCTGCTCGCCTACCTGATCCACACCTTCGGCGAGTTGTGCCTCTCGCCCGTAGGCCTGTCCAACGTCACCAAACTCGCTCCTCCGAAGTTCGTGGGACGCATGATGGGCACGTGGTTCCTGGGTGCGGCGATCGGCAACACTGCTGCCGGTCTCGCGGGCGGTCACCTCGCCGACATGAAGGCAGATCAGCTGCCACAGGAGTTCCTCAGGATGACCCTCATCGGCGTTACGGTCGGCGTGATTGTCTTGTTGGCGTCGCGCCCGCTGCGCAGCTGGATCGGAGACAGAAAATGAGCACGTCCAACTACTTCCGCAATGCGTCGGCCATCGCTCTCACGCTCGCCGGCGCCAGTCTGCTCGCCTCGTGCAACGGCCCGCCGGGCCCGAAGCCGCCGCCGAAAATCGAGGCGACCGAATTCGTCAAGCAGCTGAATCACGACCTGGTCGGGCTCAGCCGCGAGGCGAATGCCGCGGGCTGGACCCAGGCCACGGACATCACCGTCGACACGCAATACCTCAACGCCCAGGTCACTGACCGATTCCTCGAATACTTCAGCCGCAAGGCGGGTGAAGCGAAGGCCTACGACAAGGACCAGCTCGACGCATCGACCGCGCGTTCGCTGATGCTCCTGAAGCTCGGCGTGAGTGCCCCGGCGCCCGCCGATGCGACCAAGCGCTCGGAGCTCGCCGGGTTGTCCACCGAGCTCGACGCCATGTTCGGTGAAGGCAAGTACTGCCCGGGCCCCGAGAAGGATGGCAAGAAAACCGAGTGCAAGAATCTCGACGAACTCGGTGACACCATTGCGACCAGCCGCAACTACCAGGAGCTCACGGAAGCCTGGGCTGGCTGGCACACGATCTCGAAGCCGATGCGGCCCAAGTACCAGCGGTTCGTGGAGCTGGCCAACGAAGGCGCTCGCGAGCTCGGGTACGACGACCTCGGCGTGTTGTGGCGCTCGCGTTACGACATGCCCGCCAAGGATTTCGAGAAAGAAGCCGCGCGCCTCTACGGCCAGGTCGAGCCGCTCTACAAAAGCCTGCATTGCTACGCGCGCAAGCGCCTGCAGCAGCGCTATGGCAAAGACAAGGTGCCCGATGGCAAGCCGATCCCGGCCCACTTGTTGGGCAACATGTGGGCGCAACAGTGGAACCGCATTTACGACGATCTGCTGAAGCCCTATCCGGGCGCCAGCATCGAATCCGCCGACCGCCTGCTGCAGAAGCAGAAGTGGGATGCGGTGAAGATGACAAAGTCGGCCGAGAGCTTCTACACCTCCATCGGCTTCCCGGCGCTGCCGCAGACCTTCTGGGAACGCTCGATGCTCACGCGTCCGCGGGACCGCGAAGTGGTGTGCCATGCCAGCGCCTGGGACATGGATGACAAGGACGACGTGCGCATCAAGATGTGCATGAAGCCCATCGAGGAAGACCTGATCACGGTCTACCACGAGCTCGGCCATGTCTATTACTACATCTGGTACAAGGATCAGCCGGTCCTGTTCCAGGACGGCGCGCACGACGGCTTCCACGAAGCGATCGGCGATGCGATCAATCTCTCGGTGACGCCCGCCTATCTACGCAAGATCGGCCTGGTCGGCGACGTCACCCCGTCGAAGGAAGCCATCATCAACCAGCAGATGAAGATGGCGCTCGACAAGATCGCGTTCCTGCCGTTCGGCAAGCTCATCGATGAATGGCGCTGGGGCGTATTCGACGGCCGCATCAAGCCGGCTGACTACAACAAGGCCTGGTGGGAGTTGCGCGAGAAATACCAGGGTGTTTCACCGCCCGTGGCGCGCAGCGAAGAGGACTTCGATCCGGGCGCGAAGTACCACATCCCCGGCAACACGCCTTATACGCGTTACTTCCTGTCGTTCATCCTGCAGTTCCAGTTCCACAAGGCGCTGTGCGACGCATCCGGATTCAAGGGACCGCTCAACGAATGCTCGATCTTCGGCAGCACCGAAGCCGGCAAGAAGTATGGCGAGATGCTCGCGCTCGGCTCGAGCCAGCCCTGGCAGGACACGATGCAGAAGCTCACCGGCTCGCGCGGCATGGACGCGTCCGCCATCATCGACTACTTCAAGCCGCTCGAAGGGTGGCTCGAGGAACAGAACAAAGGCCAGTCCTGCGGCTGGGATTGAGGGAGTAGTTAGATGAATGCAAGTGTGGCACCGGCGCCGCAGCTCACTGCGCGCGCCATCATCCTGGCGATCGTCCTGGCGATGATCCTCGCCGCGGCCAACACCTACCTCGGCCTGTTCGCGGGCATGACCATCGCCTCGGCGATTCCGGCGGCGGTGGTCTCGATGGCGGTGCTGCGTGCGCTCGGCGGTGGCGGCATCCTCGAGAACAACATCGTGCAGACCGGCGCTTCGGCCGGTACGTCGATCGCCTCGGGCGTCATATTCACGGTACCGGCGCTGGTGCTGATGGGCTACTGGCCCGATTTCAAGTACTGGTGGGTGCTGGCGATTGCCGGGCTCGGCGGGTTGTTAGGCGTGCTGTTCTCGGTGCCGCTGCGCCGGGCACTGATCGTCGATCAGCAGATGTCCTTCCCCGAAGGCAAGGCCGCGGCAGAAGTGCTCCGCGCCGGTGAGAACCCCTCGCAAGGCATCAAGATCCTGGGCATTTCGGCGCTGGTGGGCGCCGTAGGCAAAGTGATCGCCGCCAGCGGACTGCGCCTCATCCCCGACAGCGCGCTGGCCAGCGGCTTCATGGGCAAATACCTGGGCTACATGGGCACCAACATTTCGCCCGCGTTGTTAGGTGTGGGCTACATCGTGGGGCTCAACATCGGAATCGTCGTCGTGTCAGGCAGCATCCTGTCTTACAACATCGCCATCCCGCTCTATCACGCGTATTTCCTGCCGGGGAATCCGGAGCTGGCGGCCAACGTCGCCGCGGCGTGCCAGGACGTGAGCGGCGCGGTATGCGCCGAGGTCACGGCGCAAATGCTGCGCAGCGCGCAGATTCGTTATCTCGGTGTGGGCGCGATGCTCGTGGGCGGCCTGTGGGCGCTGATCAGCCTGCGCCACTCGATCATCTCGGGTGTGAAGAGCGGCCTGGCCGCGGCGCGCGCCGGCAGCTCCACCATGGTGGCGCATACCGATCGCGACCTGCCGATGAAGTGGGTATTGATCGGCATCGTGGTGTTCACGATCCCACTCGCGGTGCTGTACTACACCATCGTCGGCAGCGTCGGGGTGGGCGCCGCCATGTCCGTGATCATGGTGGTCGCGGGATTCCTGTTCTGCTCGGTGTCGGCATATATGGCGGGCCTGGTCGGCTCCTCCAACAACCCCGTGTCGGGCATCACGATCGCCACCATCCTGTTCGCGGCGCTGGTGTTGCTAGCTTTCCTCGGCAAGGAATCGACCATCGGCCCGGTGGCGGCGGTGATGATCGGTGCGGTCGTGTGCTGCGCGGCCTGCGTGGCGGGTGACAACCTGCAGGACCTGAAGGCCGGTTACCTGGTCGGCGCCACACCGTGGCGCCAGCAGGTGATGTTGGCGATCGGTTCGATCTCCTGTGCCGCCATCATGGCGCCGGTGCTGAACATGCTGGCGCATAGCTACGGCATCGGCCCGCGGACTGCGGAACATCCGCTGTCCCTGGAGGCCGCTCAGGCCAATCTCATGGCGTCGGTGGCCAAGGGTCTGTTCGGCGGTCATCTGCCCTGGAACATGATTGCGATCGGCGCGCTCATCGGCGTCGCCGTCATCGTGCTCGATCAGTTCCTGAAGTCACGCGGCGCGAAGTTCCGCGTGCCGGTGCTGGCCGCGGCCATCGGCATCTACCTGCCGCTCGAGACCATGGTGCCCATTTTCCTGGGCGGCCTGCTCAATCACCTCGTCACGCGCAGCTTCGGTTCGGGCCTGTCCGAGGATGAAGTCGAGAAGCGCAATCGCGGCGGCACACTGTTTGCCGCCGGCCTCATCACCGGCGAGGCGTTGCTCGGCATCATCATCGGTGCCGCCATCTACAAGACCGACAACCCCGAGGTGCTCGCGCTGCCGCTGGGCATGCAACTCGGTGGTTCGGCCGGCGAGTTGCTGGCCCTCGTGATCCTCGGCGCGGTCGGTTACTGGATGTACCGCGTCGGTAAGCGCAAGGCGACGTGAACGTAGGTGCCGGAGGGGAAAATGGGGACATTCCTGATTTCCTAGCAAAAGGGGACGCGCCTCGTTCACCATCGCAGCAATCAACGAGGCGCGTCCCCTTTTGCGCGCAGGGCGCGAAATCAGGAATGTCCCCATTTTCCCCTCCGGCACCATGACTCCCGCGGATCGCTCTCATCGGGCGAAGCTCATCGTCTGCTTCGCCATCGTCTACCTTGTCTGGGGTTCCACCTACCTGGTCGCGAGCATCGGCGTGCATGCGCTGCCGCCGATCTTGTTCGGCGGCATCCGGTTCATCTGCGCCGGAATCCTGCTGGGCCTCGTGGCGCTCGCGTTGGGGCGCAGGTTCGTGCTCGACGCTACCGAGTGGCGGCACCTCTTCATCGTCGCGGTCGGCAGCGTGCTGATCCCCAATGCCTGCACCAACTGGGCGATGCAGTACGTCGCGTCCAACCAGACGGCCATCCTCAACGCTTCGGCGGCCTTGTGGATCGCGTTGTTCGCGACGCGCGGGCGACGCGCGCACGCGCTCGACCGGCGCACACTTACTGGCCTGGTGATCGGTTTCGCGGGCGCAGCGCTCATCGTCTGGCCACGCGGCAATCTGGCGGCCAGCCATTTCGGGATGCAGCTTCTGATCCTGCTCGCGGTGTTCGTGTGGTCGGCGACCACGGTGTACATCCGCAACGTTCACTCCAAGCTCGACCTGTTGTCGTTCTCCGCCATCCAGATGCTCCTCGGCGGACTGATGATGACCGGGGCGGGTCTGGCGATGGGCGAAGCCAGCCAGTGGACTTGGTCGAAGCCGGGACTGATCGCGATGGCGTATCTCACCATCGCGAGCTCCTGTCTCGCCTACACCGCATTCGCGTGGCTCGCCAAGAACACCACACCCGCCATGGTCGGCACGTACAGCTATGTGAACCCGGCGATCGCCGCGATTCTTGGCTGGTGGTTCCTCGATGAACAGTTAGGCGCGAATCAGCTCACTGGAATGGCAATCATGTTCGCGGGCGTGGCGCTCGTGAACTGGCCGCAGAAGGATGTGAAGCGGCTCGATGAGGATCAACAGAAAGATCCTTCGACGGCGGGCTGCGGATAGGGGCAGCCCCCTTTTCCTAGCAAAATGGGTCAGGCACTACGCGAGCAGCACTTACCCAACGCCGTTGACATCGACGGGGACTGACCCCTTTTGCTAGGAAAAGGGGGCTGCCCCTAGTCCTTGCTTAATCCTTGGTGGCGCGGATGACCTCGACACGGCCGCGCGAGCCGATGAACCACGATCCGATCCAGCTCACCACGCTCACGATGATGGCGGCGCCCACGGCGGTCCAGAACGTGTCGATCTTGAAACCCGGCAGCAGCAGCGCCACCAGACCGAGCATGGCCGCATTCACCACCAGCAGGAACAGCCCGAGGGTGAAAATGAGCGCTGGCAATGACAGCAGCAGCGCGAACGGCCGCACGATGGCATTCACCAGGCCTAACAAGAGTCCCGCGAAGATGAGCGTGGCCGCGGTATCGATGTGGATACCGCTCAGCATTTTGGTTGCTGCCCAGAGGCCAAGCGCCGCGACGACGCCACGCAGAATGAAACCCACCATACTTCAGTACCTCGGTTTCGGCTGTTCCTGATCGAGACCCTTCTCGAGAAATACCTTGAGTCGGGTCAGCGCCAGCTCCCAGTAACGGCGCTTGGACAAATAGTACGTTACCCAAGCCTGTTTCGAGGGTACTCCGCTGCTCATCAACCGCACCACGGTGCCCGCCGGCGGTACGCGTTCGAACAGGAAATCCTCGACGATGACGGCGTCGGTGCCGGGCATCCCCCGGGTGGGCAGCAGGATCAGGCGCATACGCTGCGGGGTCACCAGGACGTCGATGTGCGCATCGAGTTCCATGCCCTCGCCGAACATCACCTGCATGCGGCCTTTTTCGCGCGGGGTCACGGTTGCGCCGGCGGTGGTCCAGCGCTCGAGGATGCGGCTGTCGGTAAACGCCCGCCACACGCGTTCGACCGGCACGCCGACGTCGACGCGATGGGCGAAGCTGCGGTACGCGCTGCTCACTTCTTGAGCGCCACCCACGCCAGCGGCAGCAGCGAAACGACGATGATCCCGATGGTCACCACGCCGAAATTTTCCTTGATGATGGGAATGTTGCCGAAGAAGTAGCCGGCCCACACCAGCAGCAGCACCCAGGAAAAGCCGCCGAACACGTTATACGCCTGGAAGCGCGCGTACGGCATGCGGGCGACACCGGCAACGAACGGCGCGCAGGTGCGGATGATGGGCACGAAACGCGACAGCACGATGGTCATCGACCCGTGTTTGACGAAGAAGGCTTCGGTGCGCTTGAGGTATTCCACCTTGAGGAAACGGATTTTTCCCGTGAAAGCCGGCGGCCCTATCCACTTTCCGATGTGGTAGTTAGTAGTGTTGCCGGCGACGGCGGCAACGATGAGCGTCAGCGAGACCAGCGGCGCGGACAACGTGCCGCTGGAATCCACCGCCGCCAGCGCGCCCGCGGCGAACAGCAGCGAATCCCCCGGCAGGAACGGCGTCACCACGAAGCCGGTCTCGGCGAACACGATGGCGAAGAGGATGAAGTAGACCCAAACCCCGTAGTCGCGCAGCAACTCGACCAGGTGTGAATCGAGATGCAGGATGACATCGACGAACCAGTGGATCAGCTCCATGCGCGCGTCATTTCCACGGCGCGCTGCCCGCGCTCGCCGTCATGCCGGACGCCGGCTTGGGTTTGCGCCCCTTCAGCAGTTCGAGCGCGGCGTGCACACCGGCATCCTGGCTTGCCAGCGTCTGGCGCACGCGCGCATCGTCGAGATCGAGCGGAACGCCGTCGATGTTCTCGAAGTCGTGATCAGGATCGATGCCGTGGCCCTGGATGGAGCGGCCCGATGGCGTGAAGTAGCGCGAGGTCGTGAGTTTGATGGCGCGGCCTTGCGCGAGTGGCATCACGGTCTGCACGGACCCTTTGCCGAAGGTGCGCCGGCCCAGCAACACGGCGCGGTGATGATCCTGCAGTGCGCCGGCGAGAATTTCGGCCGCCGAAGCGGTGGAACCGTTCACCAGGATGACCACCGGCACGCCAGGCAGCACTTCACCGGGTGTCGCTTCCATGGTGAAGCGGGCGGCGGGCGTGCGTCCATCGGCGGTGACGATGACACCCGTCTCGAGCAGCTGGTCGGCAACTTCCACCGCGGACTCGAGCACACCACCGGGGTTGTTGCGCAGGTCGAGAACCACGCCGAGCGGCTTCGCATGCATGTCGCGACGCAGCCGCGCGATGCTGGAGGCGAAGTCTTCGGCGGTCGTATCGCTGAAACTCGTGATACGCGCATATAGATAGACATCGTCGAGCTTCACCATGGCCACGCTGTGCACGTCGACCTGCGCCCGCTCGACGGTGAATTCGAGCGGCAGGCTCTGGCCGGTGCGCACTACCGCGAGCTTGACGGTGGTGCCGCGCGGTCCTCGCATGCGCGCCATGGCGGCGTCGAGATCGGCGCCCACCGGCAGTCCGTCGATGGCGGAAATCATGTCGCCGCTGCGGATTCCGGCGGCTGCGGCCGGCGAATCCCTGAACGGCCGAACCACACGCAGGGCGCGATCCGCAGTCGACACTTCGATGCCGATGCCCGCATAGGTTCCGGCCGTGCTCACGCGCAGATCGGCGTATTCCTCGGCGTCGAGGTAAGAAGAGTAGGGATCGAGCCCGCCCACCAGGCCGCGCAGCGCATCGTCGACGAGCTCGGGATGAGAAACGGTATCGACATATTCGCGTTGCACGCGATCGAGAACTTCCGCGAGTTGCGCGGCTTCCGCGGCCGAGAACGGCGATTTGGCTTCGGATGTGTGCTCTGCGCGCAGGGCCTTTGCCGGCTCGTCGTCGCGATGCGCGACGACGTCGCCACCGAGGGCGATCAGAAAGCCGAGCAACACGCCTAAGCCTAAGAGCTTCATGGGCGTGAATCCTATCTCAATTAATGAGTTAGCTCATCCGGCGTTGGCGGCCGACTCATCGAGCAGGAACGGCCCGGGCGTGGCGGCGCTGAGCACCGGCAGCACGTCGAGCACTTCCTGCACGGGTACGGGGCGGGCGATTGCGAAACCCTGGCCGTAGTCGACGCCGAGCATGCGCACGCGCGTACGGATTTCCTCGGTTTCGACGTACTCGGCGACCGTGGTGATGTTCATGGCGCGCGCCAGCTGCGCGATCGCCCGCACCATGGACTCGGCCCGCTCATCCTTGAGGATGTCGCGCACGAAGCTGCCATCGATCTTGAGCATGGACACCGGCATCGAGCGCAGGTACGACAGCGATGACAGCCCGGTGCCGAAGTCATCGAGCGCCACGCCGCAACCGAGCTTGCGCAGGCGCGACATCAGTGCCTGCGCATCTTTCATGCTGGCGACCGCGGCGCTTTCGGTGAGCTCGAAGCAGAACACCGCCGGGTTGATGCGGCTGGTCTCGATGCTGCGGATCACGTAGTCCGGAAATTCCTCATCGGTGAGCGACTGGCCGGAGAAGTTGATGGTGAATACCACGGGCGCATTCACCAGCAGCTCGCGGCGCGGGCGCAACAGCTCGATGACCGTCGAGATCACCCAGCGGTCGATGGTCGGCATCATCTGGTAGCGCAACGCCGCCGACAGGAAGCGGTCGGGCCCGATGGTGTTGCCTTCCGGATCGAGCATGCGCAGCAGCAGCTCGTAATGTGGCTTGGCGTGCCCGTCGTCGACGAACGGCACGATCATCTGCGCTTCGAGCCGCAGGCGGTTTTCCGCGAGCGCGGAGCGCACGTCGGTGGCCACGTTGATGTCGGTGAAACGGCGAATGATGCTGACGTCGTTTTCCTGGAAGGACTCGAGCCGGTTGCGGCCGCGGTCCTTCGCCGCCTTGCAGGCGGACTCGGCCTCGGCGAGCGAACGGCCAAGATCGCTGTCACGTCCGCTGTACGGAGTGACGCCCAGACTGATAGATAGCCGGAAGCGCGCGTCGACCCCGACAGTGTGCAGGCGCGTGACGCCTTCGCGAAGTCCTTCGCCGAACATCGAGGCCTCGTCGATGTCCGAAGGCATGACGACGGCGAAGCGATCGCCGGAAATGCGCGCCGCCACCGAATTGGGCGGCAAATGCTTGCGCAGCAGGTCGCCGATCTGCGCGATGGCCTGGTCGCCCACGTGCATGCCGAAGTTTTCGTTGATGACGTGCAGCTCGTCGATGTCGACGTACAACAGGCTCCAGCGCTGGCCGCGGGGATCGCCTTCATTGAGCATGAGTTTCACGCGCTGCTCGAGCGCGGCGCGCGTCAGCAGGCCGGAAAGCG
>Ga0307513_10004272_pt1 | contig 19114 bp, 17 predicted proteins | sample 15_EM_MG_FD_202174 | JGI IMG/M metagenome (GOLD analysis project Ga0307513, IMG submission 202174) | Populus trichocarpa ectomycorrhiza microbial communities from riparian zone in the Pacific Northwest, United States - 15_EM | ecosystem: Host-associated > Plants > Roots > Unclassified | place...
TGTTTGTCTTTCATAATTTCTGTTTCGCAGGCTTTGTTGTCACACTACCCTTTGAAGTTTCAAAGTCTAAGAAGGTAATTTTCCGAGAGGAAGGGGCCGCAATGCTATTGCATGCTCTAAATTTCACAAGTACACACAGGCACATGACTGCAGAGAGTCTTTGCCTTGACTGCAGAAAAGTAGTATTGAGTTGGTATAATGTTGGAGTTTGTGAACAATTTTGCCTTTTCTTTTTCTATCTGCAGGTGTATTTCTATAAATTCGTTTTTCATAATTAATATGCTTCAGGTGAGTTGAGTTCTGTGTTTTCTTTATTGATTATCTCTTTTTATTCTCTACTTTATGTCTTTGTTTCTCACATCTCCTTTTGTTTTATATTAATTCTGCAATATTCTATGATCTTCAAGAAAAAAAATAAAGTTTTATTCAATTTATTTACTATGATTGGCAATCACTTTTCAGGCATTTGAGCCACCCCTAGATATGAGCCACGATGTCGACGATTGTGGGTGCTCGCACTTTGAACAGCCTCCAAATGACATGAATGTTTGCTCTCATGAGTCTGCCGCAGCTAGTGGAAGTTGTTGTTCCAAACCTGATGAAGCTTGTTGTGGAGAACCAAGCAATATGATGAGCAAACCAGCAGATTGTTTGGCTCCCAATGAGGTCTCTGCAAGATGGCCATGTGATGTTTTGCATAATGACTGTCTAAACTGCAAATTTTGGTTCCAATTTTATGTCTTTTCATTTAGAAGTTTGACTTCTGTAGATAACAACAGGAGGTGGACACTGAAGGTTGTCTTGGGTCTGATACTGGGAGCTGTCTGGCAGGCCGGGAAAATTACAAAATGACATCTGAATGCTGTAGCAATCATGTTTCTGATTCCAATGGAAATGTAATGGTGTTTAGTTTGTCTAGTTTTATCACAAAGTTTCTTTCCTTCTTTGTTTATAATTACTTTCTGCTTGCTGCTAGAATTAGGAATGGATTTCTTGCACAGAATTTCTCTTTAAGTCATCATTTTTTTTTCTCGTGCCATGTGCCAAAATTTACTTTCTTGCACATTACAATGTACATTCAGGTCCCGTCATCACATCATGATTGGTTAGATCCATCACTTCAGTTGCGTGTTCCGATGGTTGATGTTGATAAGGTATTTGGCTATCTTGTTGTAGAAGCAAACTTTACGAGCTTTGCTACTTTTATTTGGTAAAATGTGTGAAAAATCAATGAAATTTTCTATCTTGATTCAAATTTTAATGAGGTCACATGTAATTGACATGGCTGCCCAAGGTCACTGTTTTTTACCCTATACTGGTTTGATGAATCTGCAAATTTGGGTCAGAATTTTTCAAAACTGATGCATTTTTCATGTCTTTAGCATATGATGGATGGGAAATATGAAGAAACAAAAATGCATCTCACAGATACAAGATGCCTTTGGTGTGTTATTTGTGGAAACTTTATGATTATAAATTAATGTTACCATTTTTTGGTCATTTCATAGGTCCGTTGTATAATAAGAAACATAGTAAGAGACTGGGCAGCAGAGGTAATGATGCTTCATTGCTTTACTGTTTCTAACTCGTCATCTATGATTTTTGAGCCAAGGCTTACGTGTTCCCCCATTCCTACACTGATGCAGGGACAGAAAGAACGTGATCAGTGCTACAAGCCTATTCTCGAAGAGCTGAATTCTTTATTCCCTGATCGTTCCAATGAGAGGTACATAATTTCCTTGTATTGTGTTTTTCATTTTGGGAATGCAATTTCGTGCTTGGTGATTGTGAAATAGAGAATGAAGTATACTCTCTTGTGGGAATAATGTTTTATCTACTATAAACCATGAATTTCATTGTACAGTCCTCCTACTTGTTTAGTTCCTGGTGCTGGTCTCGGACGTCTGGCCTTGGAGATTTCATGTCTGGGTATGTATTAAAGATGCGAAGTTCTTACAAATTCTACCTTGGCAACTATTGGTGGAGCCTAACACTTATCATATGATAATGAAGGTTTTGTTAGCCAGGGAAATGAATTTTCATACTACATGATGATATGCTCAAGTTTTATTCTTAACCAGTAAGAACCTTTTAACAATTTCTTGCTAATCTTATTATATCTATCCTCTCGACAGTGGTGCAAAGTAATCTGCAAAAGAATGAATTTCACTTTCTCCCTTTCTTATTGTATTAGGACCGAGACTGCAGGAGAGTGGACTATATATCCTTGGATCCATAGCAATTGCAATTCACTTTCAGATAGTGACCAACTCCGTCCTGTTTCAATACCAGATATTCATCCAGCAAGGTATTCAGGCTGCACTTCATGTTGTTTCACCTTCAAAATCTTTGCAGAAAATTTTTAAACAGTTGCCATTTGCTGTTGTTTTAGTTTTAAATCCACATTGACTTTCATAACAAGCAGTGCAGGGATTACTGAAGGTTTCTCCATGTGTGGCGGTGACTTTGTTGAAGTGTATAGTGATCCAAGTCAAGTAGGTAGGAGAATTTATTTCCTTTTAATGTTTCATGCTACAAATAATAGTTGGAACTTTAGGTCACCAAAGTGGAAAGTAATTTGATATATTTTGTTCCCTCCTAAGGAAACTTATATTTATGCAATATTAATTTATTTTGCAGAAAACTAGACATGGTATCATAGGCAAAGTTATTAACACCGGTCTGGCTCGGCCCATGACTCAACCCAAGGCTTGGGCCATGGGTTGGTCAGGTTAACCCGGGTTAATCAAAACAACTTAATGTAATTTTTTTTAAGCTAAAATGATATCGCTTTGATTTTTTTTAAAAAAAAAGGCAAAACAAAGTCAAAACAAGTTTTGATCAGGTCGCAGGTCGACCCACTTGGTCGACCCTATCAACTCTAGGTTGGGTTTTTTTTTTCTTTTTCCAACTGGGCCAAGGAGCAGGTCGCCGGGCTTAATAACTGTGATCATAGACACATTATTCCTGCAACATTATTGCGTTGAAGTGAGTTCTTATGGAGAGTACTTGTATTACATGCAGGAGTTTGGGATGCAGTTGTTACTTGTTTTTTTATTGATACAGCACACAATATTGTTGAATATATTGAAATCATATCAAGGATTTTGAAAGATGGGGGGGTGAGTTCCTTGAAGCTGTTTGAATCACTTTGTACCTTTTCCTTTATTCTTCACCATGGAATTAGCTCACTCAGTTTGGCGATGACAGGTTTGGATAAATCTGGGACCGCTACTATATCATTTTGCCGATGTGTACGGACAAGAAGATGTAAGCTTCATTTTTCTCCAATAAACATTTATAATGAAGTATATTAGGTGCTGGTTTGATGCTGGTTTCTTCTCATTGTATTTACTCCTTTTCCTTTAGGAGATGTCCATTGAACTGAGTTTGGAAGATGTAAAAAGAGTTGCGTTAAATTATGGGTTTGAAGTTGAGGTAATAATCTCAACTCCATAGATTTTTGGTTATCTTGCATGAGCGAATGCTTTTCTTTTCTGGCTATATCTCTTCATAATTTAAAATCATACTGTTTTATTCATGGGCTGCAGAAGGAATCGACAATTGAGACGACTTACACTACAAATCCTCGAGCAATGATGCAAGTAAGTTTCTCAGACTGATGTTGGGTATTCCCCAATTATATGTTTTCTTCTCTTGCTTTGTTAATTTAAAAGGAGAAATAAGGGGGTGGGTAGTGAGCAGCTAATCCTGTAAATCTCTCCCTCAAAATATTAACCTTGCAGTATTTATAGAACGACCAGTGTCAATTCCAAGTTATTAAGGGCAAAGATGGAGTTTAAAAATGTTGAATTAAAGACTCGAGAGGCTTGCAGTTGTGGCTAACAAGTTTGAATAACCAATGTGCATACCTGTGTCCGATGTTCAGCAGTCCCAAGCATGCTATTCATCTGATCTTTCTTAGCCCAATGACAGCCACTGAAATCCCTTTTGCTAATCAAATCTGATTTTTGTAGTTGTAGAATTTACATTCAGCTCATGCTGGCCTGGTATTTGTAAACATATTGATATCAATCTTTTTCACAGAATCGATACTTCCCTGCATTCTGGACAATGAGAAAGAAATCGGTGGAGAAGCATTCTACATGAAAAGGAGCGACAGAGAAGCATTCTGCATAATGATTACCTGCCTATATATTATGCAGTCTGCTATATTGCTCCCTCGTAAAAGCTGCATAACCGAAATCAGTAATTCTATTGTATTTCTAGAAAATAATACAGGGTTTAAAATTAATTTATCTATGCATCGAATTGTTGACTGATAGACGCATTTATTTCTTTCTGGTGCCAAGTTTCCTGGTTTGTGTCCTCAAATTCTGGTAGTGTTAAGAGATTAATTACCATTGCCACGCTTGATTGGAGAATTACAGGTTTACAAGCTTACAAATACTTGGAACATGGGACTGGACAAGACAGGAAGACCTTACTTGTACTTGTGTTTGGCAGATGGGACAAAGCAGTTCCATCAAAGACATTGAAACCCCTTGATTAAACTGGATGTTAGAAAAAAATTCGACCATAGGCAATGAATCGAATGTTCTAGGCATACGGTTCAGCATCGACTGTGCCTTACGAAGGATTGAAGAAGGCATCCTCGCCAAGGACACTCTCTGGTGTTGTAGCTGACACCTTGCTTTGCTAACAAACAGCTACCTTTAACAAAATAACAACCATGATATCATCTTCCTTCACATTTCTTTCCATGTGCCAACTGTGTATATACTATATACTCTCCAACCTGCAAGCAAATCTCACCAAGCATAAGCGAGAACTCCACCAGGCAATCCTCTATGAACCATTGCTGTCTTTATCTTTCTTGTTCTAGTAGTATCACAATGGACCATGGTTGCAACCCAAGGAGTCAGACCAGATGTATTTGAATGTGATCGTGTTGCCATGGCTCTTAGATAGTGCTACCCTTACTTGAGAGGCATTTTGATCCAAAGCCATCAATGTCATGCTGTAATGGAGCTAAGATGATCTTGAACCTGGCTTCTAAACCAGATGAGCAGCCTCTGGGTTGCAAGTGTTACAAGGAAGCATATTCCTACTTCGATAACTTCAAGGAAAATGCCATGTTGGAGCTTTCCAAGGAGTGTAATCTGAACGTGACTCCATTAAACGGTGATATCTGTGGCAGGTAATTTCTTCAAATTTTTATTTTTATTTTCACTACCATATATTCCCGTCGAGTATTTTTTTTAATTTGCAAGTAGCATTTGATATGTGAGACCGGACATGACAAAATAGGATATCTTTACTTCGACCACCAAATAAGTGTTTCTATCATCACTCGTAGCTTTAGTTTTGTCCAACTTTCTATAAAAGAGCTAACATTGGCTCATCCCGTTCAATCTCGTCCCATTCAATCTCATTTCCTAACCAAATGTAACAACTAAAATTATAGGTTAGAATATAGTTTTTAGACCGACTCGAAGATTATTCTAGAATAAAATCTAGATCACTAAGTAACTAGATCAACCACATCAATCATTTTAATTAAAAAAAATGTCATTTTGTTTTTTTTTTAAATTATTAAAATTAACCCTGACCGATTTAAATAATCTTTGACTGTCAATCACATCATTAAAAACATAATAGATATTAATGTTTTTTATTTATTTAACTTGAAAGATGACCCAAATGAGGCTTCAAATCATAATTTTTTCTGAGATTAATAACTGTGGGTTAGGGTCCTTCAAAAACGACCGAGATGATATTGAACCCGTGAGGCCGGACCATCTACCTAGAAGTCACTTTTTGGATTTACTCAATATTTTCATATTTCAACGAAATTTTGAACATTTTTATTGATCGACGGTGATCTGTTCTCTTAAATTATTTGCCAAAGAGGCCTAAGGTATGACCCAAGGATTCCAGGGCCTGGACAGGTCTGCGTCCGAGCTTAAAGCGTGGGTCTTAGACAGGTCAGAATATAGGGTCAGGCTTAGGTGAAAACTTTCCGGCCCAGGCTTGTGCTCAGTTCTGTTCTCTACCAAAATACGAAAGGCACAGCCAAGAAACAAATTCATAGTCCCGGTGATATTTCTCAAATAAAGGTTCATGTCTATTTATTGAATCCTTCATGTCCTAATATAAGCTGGCCTGTTTTTTTTTTTCCCTTGACAGGTACTAAACTCCGAATAAATCTTAAAGCAGTCAAGGAGTAACTTTCTTAAACTTTGGGATATATGGGGCAATAAATGTATTATTAATATCCAGATTAATGAACCACCTTTCTTTTATAATTTTTTTTTATGTAACTCCACCCTATTGTAACATAAGATATTGGTATTTGCATGGTTGGCATAAAGTAAATCTAATTTAAAAATCATATATTTCTGGAGTCAATAATTTTTGGTCCATAATGCAAAGATCAACTATATGATTATAGCAGTATTATCTAGCAAGAGATTTATTGAATTGAAATCATGTAATCAATGCAGCTGAAACTGGTAGAAGATACTCAAATTATATCAACTGAAAAATAAATTTATCACAGATCGATAGTATGACTTAGCGGAATCTTCAATTTATAACGCATTTACAATGGATTAGGAGTTAACGTTGTGTTCTTATATCTTACCTCCTTTTCCTTTTCGTCCATCTTTTGCTGGGATGTGCAAACCACATCATGTCTTGAACTCTGAGATTTTTCGCAGAAAAATACTTGATATTGGCTTCAGTCTTAACCACTAAACCCTTTGATAGACAAGGCACTTATTCTGTTTCTCTATCCTCACTAGCAACACTAACTGGCTGATCCTCCTCAACAGCTTCTGCCAGATCTTCGTCAACATTATTGTTCTGATCATCTGCATAGGCCTGGGAACTTACAACCTGACCCGTCAAATCTTTATGTTTCAAATTCCCTATCATAACACAAGGATAGTAAATAAGTTAGTTGGACCATAGTTATATTTTTGCCAACTAAAGAAATATCACCAATAAAATTCTGTTAGTGTAACAGCCGAAATGTCATTTATAAGAAGCCATGTAAAGGCTTACAACACAAATTCGTGCTCTTCAATGGTCGTCTAAAAGCTTCATCCAACCACTCGTTTCAAATTGTGAAACTTTTCACAAAATATGAGCACTCCAATTCATCTATGATGTCAATTTGTAAATAATATGACCATTCATCAATTTCAAATCAAATAGTCGATTTCAAATTGTAAATACTGTGACCATTCATCAACTTCAAATCAAATAGTCGTTTTCAAATTGATGCAATGTGTTAGTGAGCTGCCTTTGTGCCTGAGCACACGGGGGTTTACACACAAGGATGGATACCATCTCTAACCCAAACACCTAGACTATTAGGTCAAGGGCTCATCTTGTATACGTCTCTTTTCCCGTTCCTTTTTAATGTGAGATAATTACCTCTTACATGATTGTTGGAGAATTATATAAATAATAGTTTAAGCTATTGGGTTGACCAAACAATCACAAGTTCAAATCTCTCAACTCTCATTCTATTTAATAAAAATTAAACACCTGTGCAAGTTTCAAACTCAAAAACCTTTCATCTGAGGGGGTATGTTAGAAAATTATATAAATCATATCTTAGGATCTCATCTAACAACTTAACCTATTTGGTTGAGATGGTTTTCTGACAAAGTGCACCCAACAAATCTTCTCCTTACATGTGAGCCCAACCCATTGAACACAACTCCACCTCCCATGGAAGCAAACAAAGTCATGGAAAAGCAGAACCTTTGGTTATGATACCAATTTTTTATAGAGCTGCCTATGTTCGACTAGACTTTTGGGTTGGAGGTGTTGTTCATCCTTGCGTGTAAGCCCTAGTGCTTGCATGCCCAACACGGACACAAAGGCCATGCATCACCCCTAACTCAAGCAGACTTTTGGGTTGGAGGTGGTGTCTATCCCTGTGTGTAAGCTCACATGCGTGCAGGCTCATGCATCTTCCTGAACACAGGCAGCTCCCTAACACAAAGTCTCCCATTTCCCACCTTAACTAAGGGAAATCAAACTGCCCCTACCCCTGACCCTCATTCTAAGAATTGACCAAGTAATTCCAATTGAAGCTCAGGGTACATACTGCTGCTTGAACTGCTCAATTAATTAAAACAAGGCAAACCATTCCAAGGGGATAGTTAAAACTATATCCAAGTTCCAGGGTGGTTAAATTTTAAAACTTTTGATTGACATTTTAGTTTCTAGACCGAATTAGCCAAATAACTTCTAATTGCCCAATTAAAGTTGTGTGATATAATTAGCTAGGAAAGAGCTTTAAATGGGATTCTGACAGCTTAGTTGATGTTTATTGCAGATGTTACTGAATTCTGGAAAATGCAATAAGGGTATATAAATTAAACAATTATAAAACTTCCATACCCATCCAAAAAGTGCATCCACTTGATGTCGAGTGAAGAAGAGCCTTGACGCGGAACAAAAACCGTTCCATTGAACGCTTTGTAGCAGGAATTTTGCTAGTGATGGCTGTTTGTTTCGAGCCCTTCACAAAGAGCAACAAAATTCAGACTGATCTTATGTTGCAAAGTTATTGACTCAAAAATAGAAATGAACATGACAAACTGACCTTTGCTTCAGAACATAGAGTCTGTATTGTTCTTGTGGCCTTTTGAAGCTCTGTTACCTAAAGGAAGCACAAAGGAGGAGCTTAGCACCAATCTAAGATTTTTATAATAATCACCCACCTTAGAAGTTGTTCAGTGGACCTGATCTTACCAATTGGATTATGAGTTCATTGTGTGTTTGAAAGTGAGCCTGTAAGAAATCAAAAACTGTTTGAAGGTTTAAAATTCAGTACTCCAAGCAACTACATCTCAGATTCTACTGCAAAAAGAAAGTGTCACGGATATACCTTTTAGGAAGGAGTCCACAAACTTCCCACCATACTTGACAGACATGGCACGCACAGTCACCTGCTCCATTAATTTAGCATGTCAACCATTTTCCACTTCACATTAGAACCTAAATATTGACAAAGGCACTCCCCGTTTCTGCTTTCCTACCTTGTCATGAGTTCTGCACAAGTTAACTAGTGATACGACAACGTTCACAGATTTTTGTATTTTGATCAAATGCTTTTCAACAGCTTCAATCTGAACAGCAGCTCTGGGTTTCATAAAGAGAGCAATTTCCTTAACCTAATCACAAGACAGGAAAGAATAAGAAACTAAAATCTAATTCCAGATGAATTTTTCTCTATTTCAATCTTATGTATTTAAAACTCACCAATTTGTTAAGAATAGCGATGTTCCCTTCATGCTGCACATAAAACCACCTTATGTAAACATTTCCAATGAGCAACAGAAACATTAGATGAAATCTACAATACTGCTACCATTGGAAACCATACCAGCACCCGGCACCACACAACAAATGTTGCATTGCATAGAGTTGGGAAACCATGATGATCATCTTCTACTGTTGTTCCAGATGAAGAAACCTAGTAAGAAAGTGAATTCCATTTACAGATAACTTGGAAAGCAGCACAATCATGTTGTCTGGTGCATTGCAATGTTGGACATTCCATCCATGTTTCAAGCAAGTCAGTGTTTTATCCTAACTGTTTCAAATTCAGGTTCCAAATTCCAAATGGTGAACTCTTAAAATCACATTTTCAACTCCAAGTTAGAGGGATAACAATTTTACTATCTGGAAGAACATTGTACTAGGATGGTCAGATGCAAAGGTAATGAGTTAGCAGAAGATAAGTATAGAAAATATTCACATACCACAGGCAAAATAGAGCAGGCAAGCTTATCCAACAAATCAGATTTAGATTCACTATTCTCCAGGTAAATCTGCAAAATCTTTTGTACAATTTCCCCCTGACAACATCAGAAAATTAAACACCATCTAAGCATGTTACTTGTTCCATTAACTATAAAAGACTACTGAAACAAAGAGCTAAATAGGATGAGATAGATGGTCATACTTTGTTCTTCCAACCGTTCTCAAGATGTTCACTATCCCAGTTGTGACTTAAAAGCTTCTGGGCAGAAGTTCCAAGTCTGCTGCGCAAGTTTGGAAGGATCCTGTGAATGGATGGTGAGTGTATACCTTTACCATTAGTCTCCGATTTATCCAGTACAGTCTGGACAGAGGTTACAACTGATTCTAGGGTAAGAAGAGATTCTGAGGCCAGCATAAAGGAGAATGAACATGCTGCAGGGAGAAGTAATTATAATTACAAAGGATACCTCTTGACCACATTATACACCGCTACAAACAAGATAGAATCTATACCCATATCTAATGCATCTTCAATAAATGATGAAGCTCCAAGATAAAAATATTCTATTGTCCCAGGTGAAGGGCTATGCTGTATGCCAGAAAACACATTCTCGGATACTTCTCTTGGTTGAAAGGCTTCAAGAAGATCCGATAGAACTGATTTGTGCATTTGAACGTCAATAAGGTTTAGCATCTGCAAATAGGAAAAGGGCAGAAAGGAGTTTGAACAATAGAAACTCGGAAAGGTTGCTTGCATTATTTTCAAAAGAAAAAAAGAATCAATTATGTATTGGTGACTGGTCTGAGAGAGAGCAAGAGAAAAAAAAAATACCTTACTAAAACTATGAAGTACTTCTTTAAATACCAAAGTCGAAACTACAGATTTTGAAAACACAATACTGGCTACTTCTGGATTTCCAGCAGAAGCAGAGTGAACATTCCAATGATCTTCACAAGTTCCATCACCTGCAAAGAACATGCTCTTAGATAACAAGAACACTGTCGCACGTGAGTAGCATTTATCCAACCAAATTAAGCAGCATAAACTAACCTTCTTTAAGAACAAAAATGGCATTATCAAAATGCCTTCTCAGATTTGGAAAAAGCGGCCTAACATTGCTCAAGAACTCTTGCAAGGTCATTCTAGTAAAACCTGCAGGAGCACTCAAGCATGTGGCCGAGAATTGTTTTCCAGGAGGCATAAAGTAATCCAGCTTGTTGTGAAGATCGCGCAAAAGGTATAGATAGAGGGGTAACTAGCACAGGAAATAAATCATTGTTCATGTTTAATGACATTAATAACCTATTAAAAAAAACAAATTACCACAATCTCAGTACATTTAGATTTGTACCTCAACTGCAGGATCAAGGCAACAGGACTTTTGATTCTGCATATGAAAAGACACATTAAATGACTTCCATCAGTGCTTGTTTAAATATACTACACATGTATTAAACAACAGCACGAGACTAGACCAAAAACCAAGATGCTGACTTCGGATAGAAATTATCATGCCTAGTGAATGAACACCCTTCCAAGGAACAAGATGGAAAGGGAATCAGAGTGTGACTGTGAGCGAATACCAGCATATCACTCTAACACAGTAATCTTAGTCTAGAAATTCTAGAGAGAGAAAAAATTGAAGAAAGGATAACACATGCAGAAGATCATCCATCTTATGAAACAGATAGATGTTTGATATGATATGTAATATCTAATTTAGTAACATTCTTGCATACAAGTGCTTAAATAAGTTGAAATAAAACCATTCTCCTTTACATTCCTTCCAAGTACAAAATGCAATTTCAGAACAGACAAACTGAATAAAACGTTGAGAAAAATACCATTCCACAAGATCCTGCAGTTGAAAGTCTACATACGAAATGGAAATCCCACAGCAAGCAGCATGTAAAAACTAAATGAAATGAGAATCATGATTTTCAGCAGCATTATTGTGTACTCACATTTGAAAACATCAAAAGGGAGTAACATTGGACATGGAGCGGCCTGAATTTAAATCGTTGTGCTTCTAGAGCCTTGGCAACTGCAGAAACTTCTAAACTTATTAGCCCAGTAGAATTACAGGAATCTTGATCTGCAGGAATAAATGTTTGTCCCTTTGAAGATTGACTAGTAGACTCCTCATTTGAGACATCTTGGCTTGTTACAGCTCCTTTTTTCCTCAACACGTCCAATATTGTTGGCTGCCGGAGTTTACCTTTTGGATCCGAACTTGATTCTTTTGATGTCTTTTTATGTTTGTTGTCTTGTGTTTTCTTATGTTCACCGGTTTTTTCGAATTGTACCCTATTGTTAGCTTTGTTTAAAAGTAAAGTTCCAGAATTATCAACTTGAAGATGTAGCTCTGGCAGAGACAGAGGATGGCATTTGATGCAGTTGTTCAGTAAATTTTCCAGAAATCTGCATTTCAATATTATTTTCATCAGTGCAAAGATAACATACTGCTTTCAGAATGAAACTGAAAAAAAACTACAATTGAAAATTGCATAACTCCTGGCATGAATCAAATACACTTAGACTAGTAAGTGGGACTTTCATCGGTGTAATAATAATATGCAGTTGTAACAAATGATGTAAAGATTCCAGTTTTTTACCTCTAAGTGTATGGAATGCCTAGGATTGCTTGCGTGACTAACTATAGAAGTCATAGTCAACCAAATTATTGATCAAGTAAGAGCTATCCCTTTTCTAGGCTTTCATCTGTCACTTTACAGTGTGCCTTTATTACGTCATTCTTATCACTGTTCACATATAACAGCATTAAAAAGGCCAATCCACCTAGGGTACTATTGTGGAACTGTACAGAGAATTACACCAAGGCTTTAATATATAAAAAGATGTGATTAAAAATGGCGCATGAATAATCAAGTAATTGAGAGCACTAGAGTTTACACTAGGTTCCTGAGTCGCTTCAATAGCTTGACAATTATATCCATTTTTGTAGGCTGACTGGTGCATTCAAATCTTCCAGTAACTTGTGTACAAAAGGCATTAAGCTACAAGCAAAATTGTATGCATTACAGACCAGAACATATAGAAAATTATTCAAATAAAAAAAAAAGTGGCTCAACCCAGAAGGTGACAATTTCAAACTAAAAAAATATTACCAGTTCCCTTATCCAGTTTGCCGCATAATAAAGAGAAAGGCATACAATCTGTTTCTGCTTAGCTGTCAATGATTGCCAGCCTGCTTCAGAAAAGTACTGACATTGCACAAGATATAGGTATCAGCAAATTGGTCAAGCCCAACAGCATTGCCAAACTTTGTAAATGTACAAAGCTGAAGGAAATCACAAAGTAGGTGACACAGTGGCAAAGGTCATCAGAAGTTCCAAAGTATCAAGCGTCAGGAGCACTATGTGCACTGCTTGCTCTGGACACAATGAGTTACAAAGATTTGCTAGATAACCACTTTGGAAGCAAAGCACTTCAAAACCTGTTCAATGAAACCATGCTTTTTCCTGCTTGACATAATATTCTAGTTTTTTTAACTTTCCTTGCCCTCCTTGAAACATGAGCAAAGGCAAAAAATTCTGCTTGTATTTAAAACAACGCTTGGATGCTAAAATAACCAAAAACCATACATATGAAGAAAGAATTACTTCTCGATGATGTTAGTAAAAGCATCTCCCTGGCCTCACCTTAGAGGAGGGAAGGTGCAAAGGGCAGCCAAGTAGTGCATCAATTCCACTAAGAGATCCCTGATTTGTCAACCTCTCAACCTGAAAAACAGACCAAAAAGAAAACATCCATATGCTTCCTTCTAAGCTTATAGTTCTAATGCCTAAAGTCCATGAACTTACAGCGGATAGTAAGAGGAAGTTAGCAGGAAGAACTTGCAATGAAGACGTAGACCTGGGCAGAACAAACTTTTAAGCCAACAGGCACAAACATTTAAACAGGTACTAAAAAGAAAAGGGCAAGGATGGCCAGAACATTACTGCAAGGAAGAGGACGACAATGACAAAATGCTCAAACAAATAGGAGATATGTCACCATCCAGGTTCATCCACAGTTCCCCTGCAAAAGGAAAGTTATACATGTCCTGATTTCCCATTAACTTCAAGGGAAAAAATATGAGAAATCAAGAAAGAGATTGCAATGCTAATTCACCTTCTAAACCACAATATGAGTCCTCGCCTGGCAATTGTCCACCTTGGAGATCAGATAGAAACTTAGACTCAAACTCTCCAGCATGTTTGCCAACCCTACAAAATACAGACAATTTTCTCCAATATAATCAGGCATTTGATACTGTTTTAAATGACTGAGAAGCTTAGTTTCCAGAATTATGTGGTTGTAGTCACTGACCATTCTACAATTTCTGGCTGAAGTTTCTTATGAAGCATTATTGTAGTCAGTTCATCATAAAAGAGAACCAATGGTAAGCACAACTGCTTGCTAGAATCCAGAGATGTTCTCAAGAGTTCCAAAGCCTCCTCACAGTTAGATTTCTGTGTAAGTAACATTCAATAATGGTGAATAGGCATGCTGGAATAAAAAATCTTCATTAAAACATGAGAAATTAAACATAGTAAAAAAAAAAAGGTTAGCAGGATTAATTTCCTTTATAACATAGGAAAGCATTGCAAATTCTATAGCAGGGGAGCAAACATGGAGCATTATTTACAGTTGGAAAAAACATCAGCAGCAATAAATAAGCAGCCATAATCTTGCAGTTGAGGAAACAGTGAATCCTACCTGAGAAGGAGACGCCCCGGTAGCATTATTTATGTCTCCGAGACAAGAGACTACTTTCAGAGTCCCGATTAGGCCCATCTTCTTGTACTTCATATCTGGATGGCTGACCTATCCAATATGAGTCATGACAACCAAGAGAACATGGATAAAGACCAGAGGAAATTTGTAAGCAGCTAAAAGGGGACAGAAAGAGGAGGATAAAAGAAAAAAGTACGGAAAATACCTGCTTTCGGATTATCATAAACAGTTCATCTGCAATTGAAGATCCAAAACAATATGTACTAGATCGAGCTGCCAAAGCCAGCTTACTGAAAACTTCATAAACCTGCACCACGGAAAGCTAGTGAAACTGGCACAAACTATCAGTATTTCAACTTATAATGCCAAGAATAGAAAAAATCTACAGACCTTGTGTAGATGTTCCATGCAAAATCCTTCCAAGTAATCCAGTATACCTAAGGCAGAACATTAAACACATCAAGAGAAATCAGCATCTAGTCACAGCATATAGTCATGTGACACAAGAGTGGATAAATACCATTTATATGAGCAGAAAGTGGAATCAACTCCTGCGGATACTTGGAGGCCAGCAAAGCCATGGTGTTCAAAGAAGAATTTACTTCGAAACTAACACCAGATCCAACATGAGTCACAAGTGCCCCAAGAACCTGCAAAAAAGCTGGAATAAGACTTCCCACAGTATGCGTTTCAATTACTAAATCACAGACAAGAAATATTTCAGCAGGCTACTGACCTCTTGTCGAAAATAAGTATCACCAAACTCTCCAAACAAGCAAATGTATATGTGAATGCCAAAATCCCTTGCTTTTTGTTCTTTACATTCCAATAAGTGCTCGGCCAATGAAAGAAACCACGGAAAATAATCCTAGTCAATAAACATAAGACAGAAATCAAAAGGAGTTCCAAAACCATTCCTTAATTCTGATCCTAGCTTGTTAATGTGAAATGATTCTTCATTCAAAATGACGGCAGCTTATACCTGAACCAGTTCTTTGTTGCCACAAATACACTGGTCAATCATATCTTCCCGAATACAACTTTCAACAATTTTCTTCTTGAGAATCTTCTCAACACTCTTTTGCATCGACTTGCCATTCATGTATATCAATATAAGAAGCCATATGTCTATGACCTTGTGATCCTGAGGTTTCTCAACACTACTCAATTCTTTCAAAACCTCCTGACACAGCATCTAAACAGCAGCAAATGGAATAAGGTCATATAGACAAATAGCATACACATATGCTTACATTGGCAGTACTGCAAAGAAAACTTACATTCTTAAATAAAAGACTTGATCTCAAAGCATCAAGAATAGACGCCTCCGTATTATCCACGAGTGACTTCCCTTTAAGTTTCCGCTGCTGACTTGAACGAGAACTATTCGACATTCCCACAAATTTTAGCTGCTGACGAATCTGCGATATTATTCTTCGAACATTTTGAGGTGTAGCCGAAAGCAATAAAAAACTAAGCAAATTCGGAATATGCTCCCCATCTATTGTCCTAATACACGATAAAGCTGTCGAAATAACCTTCAAAACAAAAAATTATCACTATCAAAACAAATCAAACAAAAACATAAAATGCTCAATCCCAAGTCTCTATTTTCCAAAAACATAACAATGCACCTGTTCTTGCATCATTTCATCCAGATTAAGATTCGAAAACGCATCAAGCACCGGCACAATGATCTCAGAATCCTCTTGTAGCATTTGGTCTAACGAATCAACGACAGCATTATTACTACTTTGATCACCGATGATCTCCGGCAAAGAACCGATAATCTCTTTCTTTAAATATAAAGGACAGATTGAAACAACTTGCAATAACTTATCCGTGAATGTATTAGGATCAACAACAAAATCAAGCCACCGGAATTGATCAATTATCAGCCTGGCTACATCATCTTCGAGCGACAGTGTTGTTCTAGAATCTACGGAATTCGTGTCGAAATATTCCGGAAGTTTCTCGAGGAGCATGATCTGAAGGTCTAGCTGAATTGCTGGAACTAGCAAGAGCTGCCTTACTAAGCTCTCACTTCTCTTGGCGCCAAAACCATCTCGTTTCGAAAATGCAAGAACCCTGATTAATTAACATTAATAATAATTAAAACTTAATTAAATGTTAATGACGTAATTAAGGGCACCACGGTGGGGCCCACGCAATCGCGCAGGCACATTCCAGGGAGCTTTTTATTTAAATCGTGAAATAAAGCAGAATTTGTGAGTTTACGAAACTGACCTGCGGAAGTTCTGTTGAAGATTAATGTAAGAGGAGAATCCGGAAAGGAAATCGGAGCGGAGAGCAGGGGCGGTATCGGAAGAAGAAAATAGACGGTTGAGATGGTTCCGGAACTTATGATGATCAGAAGGAAGGCAAGGTGGACCTGAAGGATTGATCAAAGTACAGCCAGCATCAGCTAGAATCGACACCAATTTATCAACGGATGATGACGATGAGGATGATGATACTTGATTGTCCTCGACGGCTTCGTTTTGAGATTGTGGTGGTTTTTTGGTGGTGGTAGTGGAGGATTTGGGGATTTTCGGTTGTGGAAATGGAGGAATAAAGGAGGAAGGTCGTTTCCGGGAGGGGTTTTGTTGGTGGAGGAACACCATTTTGATGGCGGACGAGAAGACGTTTGGTGGTTTAGGGAGAGAGAAGGGGATTTTAATGTGCAAAACAAAGTGGCGCCAAATTGTTCAAGAAGAAACCGCTTGAAATTATTTAAAGGCTGGTTGGTTTAATTGGGCTTAATGAGGCTAAGTTCGGCCCATCATAAGTGATAAAAGGAAGTAGGCTTCCATAACACTTTTTTTTAATATATATATATATATATACACCGTTTGGTTTAATTGGGCTTAATAATGATTGGTCCGGCCCATTTTTAAGTGATAATGGGAAGTTTGACATTGGGATAGCTTTGCTTTTAAAAAAAGTTTTAAGTTTTTTATTTAAAAAGAATTAAATTGATGTTTTTAGATTTTTTTTATAATTTTTAAATATAAATATTAAAAATAAAAAAATCTAAAAATATATTTTTTCAATATATTTTTAATTAAAAAATATTTTACACCGGTACAATGTTTACGGATATCCTATCTATCTCTATATCCAAATTCATTGCATATTTTACTTCTTCTTTTTTTCCATCTCCATCTTCCTGGGAACAAGAATTCTGAATACAAGACAAGGTAACCACTTACGGTCTCTGATCAACCTTTTGGGAAAATGCTCAAGGTTTTATATTAAAAAAAAAAAAAAAAAAACAAGGGGACTGTTACAATGCCGTATGCCACTTTAAATATATTTTTTATATGTGGTAAAAAAAAAAAAGACACCATCAGATCATGTAAATTCATATGAACCGTTCAAATTATCAAAAATAAATAAATAAATAAATTGGGTGATCTGCTTTTAATTTAATTTGAAAAAGAAAAAAGAAAAATGAGAGGGAAACTTTTCAGTGACTTATCCGATAAAAATCACCATCCACTTTAGAAAATTACTCATTTTTTAAGAAAATAATTATTTTCAATAAAAATGTTTTTGTAAAATAAAAACGCCTCTGGTTATTATTAAAAAACCTTGAGATTTTGTGTTGTTATTTAATGAGTTTCAGTTAATATAATCTATTTTTTAATTAATTCCAATTAGTCTTGGAATATTGAAATTTCTTGTTGTTTTCTTGTTTCTTATTATTTAATTTTATATAATATGTCTTCGTTTATTTTCTTATAATTTTCTTTACAACAATATTTCTCATAAAAAAATATTTTCATCTTTATATATGTAAACAATAAATCACACAAGCAGTTGACACTTCAATCATATATAGATAACTTTTTGCTCACATAACCACAACTTCATGTTGTTTGCGTATAAATTATTTTTATAATATTTTTATTTTAAAATATATTAAAATAATATTTGTTTATAACTTTTTTATACTTTTTACATCAGATATTAAAATAATTAAAAAATATTAAATTAAATTTTAAAAAAAAATAAAAATCTGAAAATATATGTGTAGCTACACTCTCAATCCGTACCTTAATCATATACTCTTAATAAATTTGATGTCGCATCTTATATTTAATGAAAGGTACGACATTATAAAGTCCACGACACTAGTGCATTAAAAAAAATCACATAAAAATACCATTCAATACAAAATATACTAACGAGCGTACACTTGCATGTTGGAAATACAAGGGAAGATACGCATACTTAGATTTAATCTTGTTATACAAAAAAATTAATTAAGAACGCCAGACTGTTTAGTTAAAAAAAGGAATTGAATTTCAATCCTAAATCTTTTTATGAATTCTAATCTTAAGATGGGAATTTAAAAAATTTAATCACTGAAATCAACTAAATAAAAAAATTTAATCTCAATTAATAGTTTTTTTTTTTGGATTCGAGGAAACCTCACCCCCCGGAAAATGTATTTTGTGGGCCCAGGTGAGCGAGTAAAACCCCGACTGTCTTAGGCTCTTACAAGAGGTGCACGCTCTGACTCGAACTCAAGAACTGCTATGCAGATCTCAGACCCTTTGTCATCACGCTACACCCCTTAAGAACAATTAATAGATAATATAACATGAGAATATTCCT
>Ga0307513_10004273_pt1 | contig 19112 bp, 20 predicted proteins | sample 15_EM_MG_FD_202174 | JGI IMG/M metagenome (GOLD analysis project Ga0307513, IMG submission 202174) | Populus trichocarpa ectomycorrhiza microbial communities from riparian zone in the Pacific Northwest, United States - 15_EM | ecosystem: Host-associated > Plants > Roots > Unclassified | place...
GGGCTGAAAAACCAGCCCGGCCGACGCTGAACATGCCAGCCCCGGGCAGCACCACCCAGCCCGTCCGGCGTTTGAGGACGAGGCCGTTCAGGCCGATAAGCGGGGGTCTGGGGGCGCAGCCCCCAGGGATGGGTCGGGTAGACGGCGGGGGCGAGAAAGAGTCAGGAAGCCCCGTACGAGTGAAGCTCCCGGGTTCAGGCTTGCGGGTCCCTCTCCTGCTGGTTTAGTGAATGCTAAACTTGCGAAAGGGTTGAAGGTGGGAGAGCAGTGGGACGTCTACCTGACCGACGAGGTGGATCATTGGCTGAACGACCTGGAGAAGGCCGATCCGGCCTCGTACGTCCTCGTGAACCAGGCCATCTGGATCCTTGCCTGCCATGGGCCCGCCGAGGGACGTCCCCTGGTCGATCGGATCAAGGGATCGTCCCTTCACAACCTCAAGGAATTACGCCCGGGTTCGGCCGGGCGGAGCGAGGTGCGGGTCCTGTTCATGTTCGACCCGTGGCGCTCCGCGATCCTTCTGGTGGCCGGAGACAAGGCCGGGAACTGGCACGCCTGGTACGACGAGGCGATCCCGTTGGCAGAGTTGCGGTACGCGGAGTACGTCGCCGACCGGAAGAAGGAGCTGGGGCAGTGAGCGGACATGTCGGGTGGTCGGCGAGTGGGCACCGTGAGCGGGCGGAGGAACTGGCGGGTGACCGGGACGCGTTCCTCGAAGGCGCCCAGCGCATGCTCGCCGAGGCGCGGGCCTGGCGACTGGTCGAGATGCGCCGGGAACGCGGCTTCACCCAGGCCCAGGTGGCCGAGCGCATGGGCGTCACCAAGGGACGCGTCTCGCAGATCGAGAGCGGTCAGGTCTCCGGTACGGACGTCGTGGCGCGGTACGTCGAGGCGCTGGGCGGCAGCCTGGTGATGGTCGCCGTCTTCGCCGATGGCGAGCTGCGCAAGGTCGGTTGAGCGATGCCGGACCGGATCGGACCGGTGCGCCTAGGGCCTGTCGTTTGGATCACGCCTGGGCTGCGGGGTGTACGCCCATTTGCAGCCGGCGTGATCCAAACGACAGATCCTAGGAGGCTTCCGTGCCTCCCCCGGCCGAGCCGAAGTAGTGCCCCGCCTCCAAGTCCGCCAGCAGACCCGTCTCCACCGGCTCCCACCCCAACCCCTCCCGAGTCACCGCGCTCGACGCCGGAAGGTCGAGGGCGAAGAAGTTGCCCAGCCAGCCGAAGTGGTCCTGTGTCTCCTCGGCCGGTATCGACCTCACCGGTACCCCCAGGCCCCGTCCGATCGCCTCCGCGATCTCCCGTACCGGGACGCCCTCCTCGGCGACCGCGTGCAGGCGGGTTCCCGCCGGGGCCGACTCCAGGGCCAGGCGGAACAGGCGGGCGGCGTCGAAGCGGTGGGTGGTGGCCCAGCGGTTGGTGCCGGCGCTCGGGTAGGCCGAGACGCCCTTGGCTCGGGCGATGTCGATGAGGAGAGGGACGAAGCCGTGGTCCCCCTCGCCGTGCGTGGACGGCGGCAGGCGTACGACCGATGCCCGCCCCCCGCGCTCCGCGAGCCGCATCACCGCCGTCTCCGAGGCGAGCCGGTACATGTGGGACCTCGACGGGTCGCCCGGGTTGTCCTCCGTCGCCAGGACGCCCGGCGAGAATGCGGTCCCGGAGCAGATGAGGAGGGGGTGGCCGGAGCCTGCCAGTGCCTCGCCCGTTGCCTCCACGGCCCGTAGATCCGTCCGCGCCGCCTCCGCGAAGTCGCGGAAGTCGTGGACGTACGCGGTGTGGATCACGCCCTCCGAGGCCGCCGCCCCGGCCCGTAGGCTGTCCAGGTCGTCGAGGTCGCCCCGATGGACCTCCGCCCCGGCCTCCTTCAGCGACGCGGCGGACTCGTCCGAGCGGGCCATCCCGACCACCTCGTGACCCGCGCCGAGCAACTCCCGTACGACGGCGGATCCGACGAACCCGCTTGCCCCGGTGACGAACACATGCATGGTGAACTCCCTTTCGCTACCGGCCTCTTGATGTGATGTCAGCCGATGTGCTTTCAGCGTGCGTGCGGAGTCCGCTTCCGGTCCAAGACCTGATCCGGAACGCGCAATGCGTATCAGGCATCACCACAGTTCAGTAGGCACTTTTGGGAGTTGCTGCCGAACTTGCCCGATACGCTTGGCACATGACAGGGCCCGATCTCGATCTGCGTCTCGTCCGGTATTTCGTCGTGGTCGCCGAGCAGCTTCACTTCGGCCGTGCCGCCGAGGTTCTGCGGATCGCCCAGCCCTCCCTCAGTCGGCAGATCCGGCGGCTGGAGAAGGAGTTGGGGGCTCGGCTGCTCGATCGGACCCCGCAGGGCAGCCGGCTCACCGAGGCCGGTGAGGTCTTTCTGCCGCATGCCAGGGCGCTGCTCCGGACGGCCACCCGGGCCGCCTCCCAGACCCGCGCCGCCGCCGAGCCCAGCCGGTTCGTCATCGGGTACACCTCGAACCTGATCGTCACCCCGGCCGTACGGGAGCTGCGCCACCGGCATCCGGACGCCGACGTACGGGCCGTGCACCTGAACTGGGACGAACCCGGCACCGCGCTGCTCGACCACCGGGTCGACGTCGTGATCGCCCGACTCCCGCTCCCCACCGGCGAGTTGGACGTGACGGTCCTCTATGAGCAGCCCCGGGTCCTCCTCGTCCCGCTCGATCACCGTCTCGTCGGCAAGGAGCCCGTCACCCTTGACGACATCGCCGACGAGCCGTTGCCCCGGGTGAGCGAGGACGCGGCCTGGAATGCCTTCTGGCGTATCGATCCGCGCCCGGACGGCAGCCCGGCGCCGGAGGGGCCGCTCATCGAGGCGCTGGAGGACAAGTTCGAACTCATCGCCGCCGGGCAGGCGGTGGCCATCGTCCCCGGTGGGCTCGGCGTGGGCCGGTTCCGTCCCGACCTCACCACCATCCCCCTGCGCGGGATCGACCCGAGTCATGTCGTCCTCGCCGCCCGGGTGGACGACCGGAGCCGTCTGCTCGCCACCTTCCGCAAGGTGGCGCGGACCCTGCTGACGGGCGACACCGGCAGCGGCACTGCCTGAACTCAGCTCGCCGTCCACCCCGGGACGCTGTAGCCCTCCAACTGGACGGTGGCCTCAGGGTCTTGTGTGCCGACAGCGGCACGTCGTCGTTCGACCTGGAGCACGAGGCCGGTTCCCCGGCGGCTGAAAACGTGCGCCCAGCAGGACGACCCCCAGTTGGGCATGACCATTTCAAGCCGTTGTTTTGGCGATCACATGACAAGGCGAGGCACCCGGTGCCACGCTTCTGCGGAAGTTCACCATTCCTTCACGTAGATCACGCGCATCACGCACATCGCGCCCTTCACGTACATCGCGGCCTTCACGCCCCCCACGCCCGCATCGTGCGGGGCACCCCCACTCACCCCCCACCTCCTGCCACCCCCCTGCCGTGCAGCGCACCGGACCGGCCACATCCCGTCGGTCCGCCCCCACTTCGGCCCCCACCACGGGCCGACCGCCGCAGAAGGAGAACCCGTTGCCCCGGCGACACAGCCCCACCCTCCGGCGCAGACGCGCCACCGCCCTCGCACTGACCACCATCGGGACCCTGCTCGCCATGGGTGCCCCCGTCGGCACCGCGACCGCCGCCCCGGCCGACCCGGGCCCGAGCCCGGCCAAGATCACCGCCGAGCCTCGCGCGGGGGCCGCCGCCGTACCGCTCTCGGCCGCCCGCCGCGCCTCGCTGATCAAGAGCGCGCAGACCGCGTCCGGCTCCACGGCCCGTCAACTCGCCCTCGGCGCGCAGGAGAAGCTCGTCGTCAAGGACGTCGTCCAGGACGCCGACGGCACCACCCACACCCGCTACGAGCGCACCTACGCCGGACTGCCCGTCCTCGGCGGCGACCTGGTCGTCCACCTGAAGGGCAACCGCACCACCGTTTCCGAGGCCAGCGGCGCGACCCTCACGCTGCCGTCCCTCACCCCGAAGCTCTCCGCGGCCAACGCCACCGGCAAGGCTCTCGCGGCGGCGAAGGGCGCCGAGGTCACCGGCACCGAGACCGAGCGCGCGCCCCGTCTCGTCGTCTGGGCCGGCGCCACCAAGCCCGTCCTGGCCTGGGAGACGCTGGTCGAGGGCGTCCAGCCCGACGGCACGCCCAGCGAGCTACAGGTGGTCACCGACGCGAGCACCGGCAAGCAGCTCCTCGCCGCCGAGAAGGTGCACACCGGCGAAGGCACCGGCCAGTACGTCGGCACGGTTCCCGTCGGCAGCACCCTCTCGGGATCGACGTACCAGCTCACCGACCCCGACCGCGCCGGGCAGAAGACGTACGACCTGAACCAGGGCACCTCCGGCACCGGCACCCTGTTCACGGACGACAACGATGTCTGGGGCGACGGTCTGCCGTCCAACCGCCAGACCGCCGGTGTCGACGTGGCCTTCGGCGCCGCGGCCACCTGGGACTACTACAAGGACGTGTACGGCCGCAACGGCATCCGCAACGACGGTGTCGCCGCCTACAGCCGGGCCCACTACGGGAGCAACTACGTCAACGCCTTCTGGCAGGACAGCTGCTTCTGCATGACGTACGGCGACGGCTCGGGCAACACGCACCCGCTGACCTCCCTCGATGTGGCCGCCCACGAGATGAGCCACGGTGTCACCGCCGCCACCGCCAACCTGACCTACTCGGGCGAGTCCGGCGGGCTGAACGAGGCGACCTCCGACATCTTCGCCGCGGCCGTCGAGTTCCACTCGGACCTCACCGCCGACCCCGGCGACTACCTCGTCGGCGAGAAGATCGACATCAACGGCAACGGCACCCCGCTGCGTTACATGGACAAGCCCTCCAAGGACGGCTCCTCGCGCGACAGTTGGAGCTCCACCCTGGGGAGCATCGACGTCCACTACTCCTCGGGCCCCGCGAACCACTTCTTCTACCTGCTCTCCGAGGGCAGCGGCGCCAAGACCGTCAACGGCGTCGCCTACGACAGCCCGACCTCAGACGGTCTGGCCGTCACCGGCATCGGCATCGAGAACGCCGCCGCCGTCTGGTACCGGGCGCTGACGACGTACATGACGTCGTCGACCAACTACGCGGGCGCCCGCACCGCCACCCTCCAGGCGGCCGGTGACCTGTTCGGCGCCTACAGCCCCACCTACCTCGCCGTCGCCGACGCCTGGGCCGCCATCAACGTCGGCGGCCGGATAGCCCTCGGCGTCAACGTCGCCCCGGTCGCCGACCAGATCAGCGGCGTCGGCCAGGCGGTCAGCCTCCAGGTGGACGCCTACACCACCAACTCCGGTGCGGGCCTGACCTACGAGGCCACCGGCCTGCCCGACGGTCTGACCCTCAGCCCGAGCGGTCTGATCTCCGGTACGCCGACCACCCTCGGCACCGGTGACGTCACCCTCACGGTCACCGACGGCACGGGCTCGTCCGTCACGGACACCTTCAACTGGCGGATCGCGTACATCTACGCCACCAGCACCCGCGTCGACATCCCCGACGTCGGCGCCGCCGTGGAGTCCCCGATCACCATCGAGGGCCGCGACGGCAACGCCTCCGCCACCACCTCGGTCTACGTCAACATCGTCCACACCTACCGCGGTGACCTGACCGTCGACCTGGTCGGCCCCAACGGCACCGTCTACTCACTCCTCAACCGGAGCGGCGGCTCGGCCGACAACGTCGACCAGACCTTCACGGTCGACGCCTCGGCCCAGCCCGTCAACGGCACGTGGAAGCTCCGCGTGCAGGACCGGGCGGCGATCGACGTCGGCTACATCCAGCGCTGGCAGCTCACTCCCTGACCGAATCACCGACTGACAGCAGGCCGGTACCAGTACCCGTACTGGTACCGGCCTGCTGTCCTCGTTTCTGGAAGCTCCGGAAGTGCGCCGTGCGCGCTCCGGAGGCTCCCGGTGTTCCAGCTGTTCCATGTGCTTCAGGTTGTCCGGAATGTTTCGGTGTGAGCAGCGGGGTGAAGAGAGCCAGTTCGAGGTCCAGGCCGTGGTCGAGGGGGCCTTCGTGGGCGGCGTCAGCCGCGCGCTTGGCGGCTGCCAGGGCGTCGGGCGGGCCGGCCGTGTAGCGAAGGGCGCGGGCCCGGGCCGCGTCGACGAGGGTGCCCTCGGGGACGACCTCGTCGACCAGGCCGATCCGTTCGGCCTCGGCCGCGTCGACCTGGCGGCCGGAGAAGAGGATGTCCTTGGCCCGGGACAGGCCGACCAGCCGGGGCAGGCGCTGGGTGCCGCCCGCGCCGGGGATCAGGCCGAGCGGGATCTCGGGCAGGCCGAAGCGCGCGGTGGGTGTGCAGACACGTACGTCGGCGGCGAGGGCGAGTTCACAGCCGCCGCCGAGCGCGTACCCCTCCACGGCGGCGATCACCGGCACCGGCAGCGCGGCGACCTCGCGGGTCAGACGGCTGATGCGGGTCGCGTACTCGGCGGCCTGTTCCGGCGTCAGCGTGCCCATCTCCGACACGTCCCCGCCCGCCGAGAAGTGACCGCCTGCCCCGACGAACAGCACCGCGCGTACGTCGGGCCGCTCCCGCAGCTCGCGTAGGGCCGCGTCCGCCCCCAACTGCTGGGCGGAGTCGAACAGGTTGAGGGGCGGGCGGTCCAGCCGCACCCACGCCAGTTCGTGCTCGTAGCGGACGGAGACCGTCACAGCACACCCCCGTCGACAGCGAGAACGTGACCGTTGACGTACGAGGCCGCCGGGCCGACCAGGAACACCGCCGCGTCCACCGCCTCCTGCGGGGTGCCCGCCCGGCCGGACAGCAGGCGGGGCCAGTACGACTGCCGCAGCCGTTCGTCGGACGCCACCGCCTCGCCCATGCCGACGCTCAGGATGCCGGGCGCCAGGCAGTTCACCCGGATACGCCGGGAGGCGAACTCGACGGCACAGCACCGCGTGAACGCCTCGATCGCCGCCTTGGAGGCGACGTACGCGCCCGCGCCTGCCATGGGGTGGGACGTCATCGCGGACGACACCGTCAGGATCGTGCCGCCGTCGGCGCGCTCCAGATGGGGCAGCGCGGCCCGGACGGTGTGGAAGACGCCGTCGACGTTGGTGCTCATGACCTCGCGCCAGTGCTCCGCGCTGAGCCGCCGCACGGTGTCGTTGCGGGTGATGCCCGCGTTGGCGACGACGATGTCGATCCCGCCGAACCGTTCCGCCGTCGCGTCCATCAGCCGTTCCAGGGACTCGGGTTCCCGCACGTCACAGGCGACGTAGGCGGCCCGGTCCGGATACCGGTCGACGACCTCGCCGACGATGCTGTGCTCCCGCCGCGCTCCGCACACCACCCGCGCGCCCGCCCGCAGAAACCCCTCGGCGAGTTCGCGGCCCAGTCCGGTCGTCCCGCCGGTGATGACGGCTGTACGACCGGCCAGCACCGCCGGAACCGGCAGTTCCGTAGTGGTGGCCGGCGAGCCGTCCGTCGTTTCCGCGATGACCGTCATTGGGCCACGCCCCCTTCGCTGTCCCTGAGTTGTTGGCCGAAAACCGTGGGTGATCGTTTCACCGGTCCCGGCCTGATCGCGCATCGAAGTCCACGCAGGGGTGAACTTCCTTGACGGACCACCCAGTTGGCGCAACCTCGGCTCGCTCGGCGAGCCGTTCGAGCCCATGATCCGCACGTCCAGCCCCTTGTACGGAGGTCCCCACCTTGCAAGTCCGCCCCTTCCCCTACGAGATCGGCGGCGCCCGCGCCGACCTCGGCACCGTCGTCGACATCGACTCCTGGGCCCGGCAGGCCCGCGTCCCCGACCGGCGCAAGCCCGGTGAGCACCTCGCCGGGGACACCATCACCCGGATGCTGGGCGTCGAGTCCAAGGCCTGGGACCCCGACCGTTTCGCCGACCTGGAGACCGTCGCCGGGGTGGCACGCGGCGCGTTGGCCGACGCCCGCCTCGACCCCGCCGACGTCACCGGGGTCGTCCTGGTCACGTGCACCCCGTACGAGGTGATGCTCGACCAGGACGCCTTCGCGTTGCTGCGTGTCCTGGGCATCCCGGACCATGTGCCGCCGGTCCAACTCGGCGCGGGGTGCGCGGGATTGGCGCGGGCGGCGGCTGTGGTGGCGGCCACGGGCACCGAACGGGCGCTGGTCGTCGCGTACAACGTCACCAGCCGGATCAGCACCGGCCCCGACGGCGCCCTGTTGCCCCACTACGCCGACATCAACACCGTGCACCCGTACGGCAAGAACCTCTGGGCGTCCCCGGCGCTGTTCTCGGACGGTGCGGCGGCGCTCGTCCTGCGGCGCGACGAGGAGTCGGAGGGGCTGGTGCTGTACTCGCGGGACAGCCAGTCGTTCGGGACGGAGCCGGGGCTCGCCGACCCGCTGATCCACTTCCCGGGCGGTGGCAGCAGGCACCCGGCGGGCTCCCCGGGCTCCTGCGAACTCTCGGGGTACGGCATGAACTCACCCGAGATCAGGCGCTATTACAGCCGGGGCATGACCCTCAACCACGAGGCGCTGGAGGAGGCCCGCCCCGGCTACCTCAAGGAGGTGACCCGGCTCTACACGCACCAGGCCAGCCCGCTGCTGGTCGACGCGTTCCGCGAGGAGATGGGCGTCTCCGCCGAGCAGGCGCCGGCGCACGTGCGCACGATCGGCAACACGGCGGCCGTCTCGACGATCGCCCTGCTGCATGCCGACCTCGCAGCGGAAACGATTGTTCCGCAGGAGGAGGTCTGCTTCTCGGTCGTCGGCTCCGGCCCGGAGCGCGGAGCGCTCATCGTCCCGGTGAGCTGACCTCAGACCACGGAACCGACGAACTCCGCCCAGGCGTCGGCCCCGAGAAGCAGCACGGGCCCGTCCGAGACCTTGCTGTCCCGGACGGGCACGACGCCGGGGACTCCGTCGGCTACTTCGACGCAGTTTCCGCCTTCGCCGTTGCTGTACGTGCTTTTACGCCAGCGGGCGGCGCCGATGAAGTCGTACGCAACCTCGACACAGTCGCCGCCGTTGCCGTCGCTGTGGGTGCTTTTGCGCCAGCGGGCGTTGCTCAGGTCGTATTCGCGCATCGTCTGTGATCCTCCGCCGCCGATTCGATCAGGGCCAGGGACGCCTCCGGCGACAGCGCGGCGGCCCTGATCAGATCGTATGCCGACTGCGCGCGCTTCACCACAGCCGGATCGTCCAGCAGATTGCCCGAATACACGGCTTCTGTATAGGCGGTTGGGGGAGCGTCGTCGAACTCCATGAGCTTCAGAGACCCGATCATGAGGGCGTACGCCCCAGCCGAGTACGGCAACACCTGGACCAGCACCGTTCGCTCCCGCGCGAGCGCCGCGATGTGCTCCAGTTGCTCGGCCATGACGTCGTGTCCGCCGACCGGAATCTTCAGCGTGTTCTCGTGCAGGATCGCCCAATACACGGGCCGTGTAGCGTCCTTGAGGATCTTCGCGCGCTCCAGTCGGCCGGACACCTTCTCCTCGATGTACTCGTCCGGGGCGAGCGGGTTCATAGCGATGGTGACCGCGCGTGCGTACGCCGCCGTCTGCAACAGTCCCGGCACCAGCGTGGGAGCGAACTCGGAGATCTCCGTCGCGAGCGCCTCAAGCTCCGCAGCCTTCGCGAAGTAATCCGCGTATCGCTTGTCGTCGATGAGCTTGCGCCACGTGCGCTCGAAAATACCGTCGGTTTGCAGTACGTCGTCGAGCCGCATCGCGACATCCAGCTGCGGCTTCCGAATAGCCTGCTCGAACTGCCCGATGTAGCCTCCGGAGACGAAGACCATCGCCCCCAACTCCACTTGGGTTAACCCGGCCTCCTCCCGTCGCCGCTTCAACTCGGCTCCGAAGAACTCCCAAGCAGCCTGCCGCTGTGAACCATTGGCCATAGCCGAACCGAACCCCCTTCAACTGCACCGTCGTTGCTGCGCCCAGAGCCTTCCGAGTGTAGGCACAACACGTCACCGTAGAAGTGCGAAGAGTGAAACTCGATTAGCAAGGGGAGCACGGTGACGGCACGTCAGACGGCACGCTCGGCGGACTGCGTCGAGGAAGCGGAGGAAACTGTGAAGGAATTGCGGACGGCGTTGGAAAACGCCGGGATTACCTTGCCGACGCTCCGATTGGACGCGGCGAGTGTCGCCCGGGAAGTACCCCGTCCGCTCATCGAATTGGGGCGCGTCAGCGTCGAGACGGCGGCCCGGATCGCGGCGGCGCTGCGATGAACGACGTACGGCGGACGAAGTCGGGGAAGCCGGGGCGGCCGGACATCGGCTCGTACGTCATGGACACCCGCACCGGAAAGGTGGGCCTCGTCATGGGGCACGAGGGACCCTACGTCCAGCTCAGATCGTACGGCGGCGGCAGGGAGTGGGACGCGGCCCCGGACGGCCTGCGCCCGGCCACCCCGGCGGAACGCCTCAGCGCGGCGACGGCGTACGCGAACGCACGCAGCAGGGGAGAGGTCCCCTAAGGCCCCCAGGGGCCCTAAGGGGCTGGGCCCCCGTTCCGTACGCGACAATGACCCCATGAGCCTGTTCCGTGACGACGGTGTCGTGCTGCGCACCCAGAAGCTGGGTGAGGCCGACCGGATCATCACGCTGCTCACGCGCGGTCACGGGCGCGTACGGGCTGTGGCCCGGGGGGTGCGCCGGACCAAGTCCAAGTTCGGGGCCCGGCTCGAACCGTTCTCCCACGTCGACGTGCAGTTCTTCTCGCGGGGGAGCGAACTGGTCGGGCGCGGGCTGCCGCTCTGCACGCAGAGCGAGACCATCGCTCCGTACGGTGGCGGCATCGTCACCGACTACGCCCGCTACACCGCCGGTACGGCCATGCTGGAGACGGCGGAACGGTTCACGGACCACGAGGGCGAGCCCGCCGTACAGCAGTATCTGCTGCTCGTCGGCGGCCTGCGCACCCTCGCCCGCGCCGAGCACGAGCCCCATCTCATCCTCGACGCGTTCCTCCTGCGCTCCCTCGCCGTCAACGGGTACGCGCCCACCTTCAGTGACTGCGCGCGGTGCGGCATGGCGGGCCCGAACCGGTTCTTCTCGGTGTCCGCCGGAGGCTCCGTCTGCGTCGACTGCCGGGTGGCCGGCAGCGTCGTACCCTCTCCCCAGGCCCTCGAACTGCTCGGCGCGCTGCTGACGGGCGACTGGGCGACCGCGGACGCGTGTGAGCCGCGTTACGTCAGGGAGGGCAGCGGACTGGTGTCCGCCTACCTGCACTGGCACCTGGAGCGCGGCCTGCGCTCCCTGCGCTACGTAGAGAAGAACTAGAAGCAAGCAGAAGCAACCAGAAGCAACAAGGAGACGAGAAGCGCATGGTCGTACGCGGAATCCTGGGGAGCCGGCGCCGCGAGTACAAGACGCCGGAACCGCACCCCTCCGGCGCCACCGCGCCGAAGCTCCCCGGCGAGCTGGTACCGAACCATGTGGCGTGCGTCATGGACGGCAACGGACGGTGGGCCAAGGAGCGCGGGCTGCCGCGTACCGAGGGGCACAAGGTCGGCGAAGGCGTCGTCCTCGACGTCCTCAAGGGATGCCTGGAACTCGGCGTCAGGAATCTCTCCCTCTACGCCTTCTCCACCGAGAACTGGAAGCGGTCCCCGGAAGAGGTCCGCTTCCTCATGAACTTCAACCGTGACGTCATTCGCCGTCGGCGCGACGAGATGGACGAACTCGGTATCCGGATTCGGTGGGTCGGGCGTATGCCCAAGATGTGGAAGTCCGTCGTACAGGAACTCCAGATCGCCCAGGAGCAGACCAAGAAGAACGACGCCATGACGCTCTACTTCTGCGTCAATTACGGCGGCCGTGCCGAACTCGCCGACGCCGCCAAGGCGATGGCCCGCGATGTCGCCCTCGGCAAGCTCGACCCCGACAAGGTCTCCGAGAAGACCATCCAGAAGTACCTCTACTACCCGGACATGCCGGACGTCGACCTTTTCCTTCGCCCGAGCGGCGAACAGCGCACCTCCAACTACCTGATCTGGCAGTCGAGTTACGCCGAGATGGTGTTCCAGGACGTACTCTGGCCCGACTTCGACCGCCGCGACCTGTGGCGCGCCTGCGTCGAATTCGCCTCCAGGGACCGGCGGTTCGGCGGCGCCGTCCCGAACGAGCAACTCCTGGAAATGCAGCGGGACATGAAGGGCAACACGGAGGCCTGAGCACAAGGCAGTGGCACCCGGCGCCGGAAACGCGCCGGGTGCCACTGTCGTTACCCGTGGGGGGATGGTCGGTGATCAGTGATCAGTGATCGGTGATCAGCTGGTCGTTACCGCCGTGTCGTCGATCACGAAGCTCGTCTGGAGCGAGGAGTCCTCGACGCCGGTGAACTTCAGGGAGACCGTCGTACCCGCGTAGGCCGACAGGCTCAGCGACTTCGCCACGTACCCGCTGGCCGCGTTGAGGTTGGAGTAGGTGGCCAGAGTGGTCGTCCCGGCAGTGACCGTCAGCTTGTCGTACTGCGTGCTGGTGGTGGTCTCAGCCGTGTCGATGTGCAGGTAGAACGTGAACGTCGTGCCCGTGCAACCGCTCGGGATCGTCACCGACTGGGAGAGCGTGTCGGTGTGGGTCGAGCCGTAGCCGTCCAGCCAGGCCTTGTAGGAGCCGGTACGGGCCGCCTGGCTGCTGGAAGTGGTGATGACACCGCTCGTCGCCGTCCAGGTGGTGCTGCCGGACTCGAAGCCCTGGTTGCCCAGCAGCTGTGCCGAGGTGCAGGAGCCGCCGCCGGTCGCACTGACCGTCCAGGTGAAGGACGCCGTACCGGTGGCACCCGTGCTGTCGGTCACCGTGACCACGCTGCTGTACGTGCCCGCGGTGGTCGGGGTGCCGGAGATGGTGCCCGTGGAGCTGCTGATCGACAGCCCCGTCGGCAGACCGGTCGCCGCGTAGGTCAGCGTGCCGCTGTTGGTGCTGCTCGCGGTGATCGCCAGGCTCACCGCCGTACCGACCGTCGACGACTGGCTACCGGGGTTGGTGACCGTGACGCCCGTCGTCGGGACGGTGATGTGGCTGCCCACGTTGATGCCGGCGAAGGCGTTGCCGACTCCCGCGTACTGGCTGGAGCTGCTGCCGTAGAGGTCCGCGGCGGCGTTCAGCGCGGCGGTGCGCGCCTGGGCGTACGTCGTGCTGGACGTCATGTACGTCGTCAGCGCCCGGTACCAGATCTGCAGCGCGGCGGCCCGGCCGATGCCCGCGACGGCGACACCGTCGGAGGTCGGGCTGTTGTACGTGACGCCGTTGATGGTCTTGGAGCCGCTGCCCTCAGACAGCATGTAGAACATGTGGTTCGCCGGGCCGGACGAGTAGTGCACGTCCAGGTTGCCGACGCCCGAGTACCAACTGTCCGCCGAGCCACCGTCCTTGTCGGGCTCGTCCATGTAACGCAGCGGCGTACCGTCGCCGTTGATGTCGATCTTCTCGCCGATGAGGTAGTCACCGACGTCGGTGGAGTTGGCCGCGTAGAACTCCACACCCGTGCCGAAGATGTCGGAGGTCGCCTCGTTCAACCCGCCCGACTCACCGGTGTAGTTGAGGTTCGCGGTGTTGGACGTGACGCCGTGCGTCATCTCGTGCCCGGCCACGTCCAGCGAGGTCAGCGCGTGCGTGCTGCTCGTGCCGTCGCCGTACGTCATGCAGAAGCAGTCGTCGTCCCAGAAGGCGTTGACGTACGCGGAGCTGTAGTGGACGCGCGAGTAGGCCGCGACCCCGTCGTTCTTGATGCCGCTGCGCCCGAAGGTGTTCTTGTAGAAGTCCCAGGTCGTCTGCGCGCCGAAGTGGGCGTCCACGCCCGCCGTCTGCGTGTTGGACCCGGACCCGGTGCCCCACGTGTCGTCGGTGTCGGTCATCAGGGTGCCGGTACCGGAGATGGCGCCGTTGAGGCTGTACGTCTTGTGGGTGCCGCGCGTGGTGTCGTTCAACTGGTACGTCGAACCGGACAGCGTGGTCCCGATGGTCACCGTGCCGCTGTACTGGCTGTTGCCGGTACCGGTCTTGATGGCCTGGAACTGGTACAGCTCCGCGCCGGTCAGCGCGTCCGTGATGACGTGCAGCTGGCTCGGCGTGCCGTCGTCCTGGAGACCGCCGATCACCGTCTCCCAGGCCAGCTTCGGCGTACCGCTGCCCGCCCAGATCACCTTGCGGGCGCTGTCGGTGGTGGCCTTCTCCGCGTCCAGCGCCTTGGCCGCGCCCAGCGCCTTCGTCTCGGCGGCCGACTTGGCGTACGTGGGAGTGACGGAGGCGACCGAGATGGCCCGCCGGGTGTTGAAGGTGGTGCTCACCGTGCCCGAGGCCTCCGCGGCGGGCGGGGTGTGCACGACGAGGTCACCGCCGAGGACCGGCAGACCGGCGTACGTGCGCTCATAGCGGGTGTGGAGGGTGCCGTCGGCGTCCTTGACGACGTCCTTGACGACCAGCTTCTCTTTCGCGCCGAGACCAAGGGTGCCGGCGGTCTTCGTCGTTCGCTGCGTCGCGCTCTTGATCAGCGCCGTGTGCTGGGCGGGGGTCAGCTCCGCCTGGAGCGAGCCGGCCCGCAGCGGGCTCGGGGCCGGGGGCGCGGGCTTGGCGGCGGCCGGGACCGTCTGGACACCGACGGCGAGCAGGGTCGCGGTGGCGACCAGGGCGCCGGCCGCGGTGGCCTTGCGGGAGCGGAGGGTGGATCTGTGGGGGGTGTTGCCGGACGTTCGTCTCACTCGTGACTCCTCCTGCGACGGCCGCGCCTTCAACGGCCGGAAACAGAACCGGGCGGACGGGGGTGTGCTGCCCGGGATGAGCTGAGCAGTGCGTGATGTGCGCCGGAGACGTGGGGGATGGCTGTCGGAAGAGTGGCACTCTTGAGGAGGGCATGTCAGCAAAAGATAAGAGGTCGAGGGTTATCCCTCTGCGGGCCGAGGGGCCCTTCCGGGGCTACGCGCGGGGCAGCAGCAGGGGAGTCGCGAGGATCAGGACGCCCGCGGCCCCGATGGCGGTCAGGGGTGTGGTGAGGGCCGCCAGAAGCCCCCACAGCGCGGTGAGCGCGGCGACGGTGAGCTTGCTGGACACCGACCAGGCGGAGAGGGTGCGGGCGACCCGGTCCGCCGGTGTGTGCTGGAGCCGGTAGGTGGCGTACACCGGGTTGAAGACGCCCATGCAGGCGATCAGCCCGAACTGCACGACCATCACGAGGACGAGCCCGGTCGTACCGCCGTGCAGGAACACCATCCCGACCGGCCAGCACACCCGCAGCGTCCCGAAGGCGAGCATGATCCGGCGCTGCCCGTACCGCGCCACGAGCGGCCGGGACAGCCGCGAACCGATCAGACCGCCGAGGCAGGGCACGGCGAAGGCGAGGGCGTACTGCCAGGGCGCGAAGCCGAGGCGCCCGAGCATGAGGACGGCGACCAGTGGCGCGGTCGCCATGATCAGCCCGCTGACCAGCACGGTGTTGAGGAACAGGGGCCGCAGCACCGGATCGGCCAGAATGAACCGCCACCCGTCGAGCAGATCACCGACCCGCAGCCCCGCCTTCCGTGTCCCCTCGGGACGAGGCTCCTGCCCGCCCATCGCCCGGATACCGACCGCCGACAGCAGAAAACTCACCGCGTTCGCGACCACCGTGACCACCGGCCCGAGCAGCCCGATGGCGGCTCCGCCCAGCGGCGGCCCGAGCACACTCGCCGTCCACATCGTGGACTCGAACCGCCCATTGGCGACGAGGAGTTGGGAGGGCGGCAACAGCCCCTTGAGACAGGCCCCGCTGGCGGCGGTGAAGGTGATGTCGGCAGCGGCGACAACGACGGCCACCACCACGAGCTGCCCGAAGGACAACACCCCGAGCGCGTAGGCAACGGGCACGGTGAGCAACGCCCCACACCGCACGAGATCCATCGCGACCATCACGGGCCGCTTCCGCCGAAACTCCACCCAGGGCCCGAGCGGCACAGCCACCAGAGCCCCCACAGCGACCCCGACGGCGGCAAGCAACGACACCTGAGCGGGCCCGACATGCAACACGAGCACAGCGATCAGCGGAAACGCGTCAAAGGCAACCCAGGTACCAAAGACACTGGTGGCGTAAGCAGCCCACAGCCACTGAAACGGCGCCCCGATAGGGGCGCGGGGAACTGCGCGAACAACCACGACGAACCCGCAGCCGACGATGTACCGAGCCTACTTCTGCCCAACCGCAGCGCACTCCACACAGGTCCCAAAAATCTCCACCGTATGAGCCACGTTCACATACCCGTGCTCAACAGCAATCGCCTCCGCCCACTTCTCCACCGCAGGCCCCTCCACCTCCACAGCCTTGCCGCACACACGGCAGACCAGGTGGTGATGGTGATCGCCGGTCGAGCACCGCCGATACACCGACTCCCCGTCCGACGTCCGCAGCACATCCACCTCACCCGCGTCCGCCAGGGACTGCAACGTGCGATAGACGGTCGTCAGACCGACCGAGTCTCCCTTGTGCTTGAGCATGTCGTGGAGTTCCTGCGCACTGCGGAACTCGTCGACCTCGTCGAGCGTCGCCGCCACAGCGGCACGCTGGCGGGTGGATCGTCCCTTAACGGGCGGGCCGGCCGTCGTCACCGTTGTCTCCTTACGTCTGCGCTTGCCGGGCCATTGTGCCAGCCCGGACTGTGCGCGGTCAGACGCCCGCCCTGTCGGCGGCCTCCCTGCTGGCCGGAATCACACACTCCGCCGGGTCCCCGGCGGACTGCGAGGCACCCTCGGCAGCCGCCGCACGGGCCCGGCGCCGGGCCAGCGGTGTCGCGAGCGCGGTCAGCGCGATGAACGCGCCGATGGTCAGCAGCACGATCGTCGCACCCGGCGGCACATCCTGGTAGTACGAGGTCACGGTCCCGCCGATCGTCACGGACACCCCGATCGCGACGGCGATCGCGAAGGTCGCCGCGAAACTCCGGGTGAGCTGCTGCGCGGCGGCCACGGGAACCACCATCAGCGCGCTGACCAGCAGCAACCCGACGACCCGCATGGCGACCGTCACGGTGACGGCCGCCGTGATCGCGGTGAGCAGATTCAGTGCGCGCACCGGCAGGCCGGTCACCCGGGCGAACTCCTCGTCCTGGCTGACCGCGAAGAGCTGGCGGCGCAGCCCGATGGTGACCAACACCACGAGGGCCGCGAGGACGCAGATCGCGGTCACGTCGGACTCGCTGACCGTGGACAGGGACCCGAAGAGATACGAGGTCAGGTTGGCGTTGGAGCCGGTGGGCGCGAGGTTGATGAACATGACGCCGCCGGCCATCCCGCCGTAGAACAGCATCGCGAGGGCGATGTCGCCGCGCGTCTTGCCGTACCAGCGGATGAGTTCCATCAGCACCGCGCCGACGACGGAGACGCCCGTCGCCATCCACACCGGTGAGGTGTTCAGCAGGAAGCCGAGGCCGACGCCGGTCATCGCGACATGGCCGATGCCGTCGCCCATGAGCGCCTGGCGGCGCTGGACGAGGTAGATGCCGATGGCGGGGGCCGTGATGCCGACCAGGACCGCGGCCAGCAGGGCCCGCTGCATGAAGGCGTAGTCGAGGAATTCCATCAGCTCAGCAGTCCCGTCCGGATCGGTTCGGCGTCGTGAGCCGCGTGCGGGTGTACGTGGTCGTGACCGGGGAGCGCGTGCTGTCCGACGGCCTGCGGGGGCGGCCCGTCGTGCAGCACGCACCCGTCGCGCAGGACGACGGCCCGGTCGATCAGCGGCTCCAGCGGCCCGAGTTCGTGCAGCACGAGCAGTACCGTCGCACCCTGCGCCACCTGCTCCCTGAGCGTCCGCGCCAGCACCTCCTGGCTCGCCAGGTCGACGCCCGCCATCGGTTCGTCCATGATCAGCAGCTCGGGTTCGGCGGCGAGGGCGCGGGCGATCAGTACGCGCTGGTGCTGGCCGCCGGAGAGTGCGTTCACCGAGTCCTTCGCGCGGTCCGCGAGACCGACGAGAGCGATGGCCCGCTGGACGGCCGCGTGATCGGCCTTGCGCAGCATCCCGAAGCGGGCCCGGGACAGCCGCCCCGACGCGACGATCTCCGTGATCGTCGCGGGCACGCCTCCGGCCGCGGTCGTCCGCTGCGGTACGTAGCCCACGCGCCGCCAGTCGTTGAAGCGGCGCCGGGGGACGCCGAACAGCTCGATCTCGCCCTCGCTGACCGGCACTTGGCCGATGACCGTGCGGATCGCGGTCGACTTGCCGGAGCCGTTGGCGCCGAGCAGCGCGACGACCTCACCGCGGCCCACGGTGAGGTCGATGCCCCGCAGAACCGGGCGCGAGCCCAGCTCGGCGCGGACGCCGCGCAGGGAAATGACGGGCTCGCTGCTCATCCCTCGTACCTCCGTGATGTGGCTGGTGTTACTTGGCGCCCAAGGCCGTCTGGAGTGCCTTGAGGTTGGCCTCCATGACCGCGATGTAGTCGTCGCCCCGGGACTTCTCGGTGATGCCCTCCAGCGGATCGAGGACGTCCGTCTTGAGGTTCGCGTCCTCGGCGAGGGTCTTCGCGGTCTTGTCGGAGACCAGTGTCTCGTAGAAGACGGTCGTCACTCCGTCCGCCTTCGCCTCCTCCTGAAGCTCCTTCATCCGCGCGGCACTCGGCTCGCTCTCCGGATCCACTCCGGCGATGGCCTCCTGGGTCAGGCCGTAGCGCTCGGCGAGGTAGCCGAAGGCCGCGTGGTTGGTGAAGAACACCTTCGACGCCGTGTTCTTCAGGCCGTCCTCGAACGAGGTGTCGAGCGAGGTCAGCTTGGCGGTCAACGCCTCGGCGTTCTTCTTGTATTCCGCCGCGCCCGCCGGATCGGCCTTCTGGAAGGCGGCGCTCACACCGTCGGCGATCTCGGCGTACTTCACGGGATCGAGCCAGACGTGCGGATCGAGACCGGAGGACTCCTCGTCGGAGTGCGCCTCCTCCTCGGCTTCGGCTTCGTCGTGGCTGTGCTCGGTGCTGCCGTGGTCTTCCAGGGTGGTGAGTGTCGCCGCGTCGATCTTCGACTTCGCCTCGGACTGCGAGACCGCCTCGTCGACGGCGGGCTGGAGGCCCTTCAGATACAGGACCGCGTCGGCCTTCTGCAGGTCGACGGTCTGCTTGGCGCTGATCTCCAGGTCGTGCGGCTCCTGGCCGGGCTCGGTCAGCGTGGTGACGGAGACACGGTCGCCGCCTATCTGCTCGGCGAGGTA
>Ga0307513_10004274_pt1:0-10000 | contig 19100 bp, 17 predicted proteins | sample 15_EM_MG_FD_202174 | JGI IMG/M metagenome (GOLD analysis project Ga0307513, IMG submission 202174) | Populus trichocarpa ectomycorrhiza microbial communities from riparian zone in the Pacific Northwest, United States - 15_EM | ecosystem: Host-associated > Plants > Roots > Unclassified...
TATTAATATAAAGTATAAAGTAATATAAAGTATAAAGTAATCTATTTTTTTAATATAAAGAAGGTATTGTTGCTCCCTTTTTTCGCGGTATTTGACTTGTTTATTTTCTTAGAAATGATTCTTGAAACCACAAGCATATATCATATAATGATTTCCTTATTTTCGCGGTATTTGACTTGTTTATTTTCTTAGAAATGATTCTTGAAACCACAATCATATATCACTTATTTATTTTCACGCTATTTGGCTTATTTATTTTCACGCTATTTGGCTTATTTATTTTCACGCTATTTGGCTTATTTATTTTCTTAGAAATAATTCTTGAAACCACAATCATATATCATATAATGACTTCGAACTTATTTTCGTGGCATTTGACTTCCTTATTTTCGTGTTATTTGACTTCCTTATATTCACGGTATTTGACTTACTTATCTTCACCGTATTTGACTTCCTTATTTTCGCGTTATTTGACTTCCTTATATTCACGGCATTTGGCTTCCTTATTTTCGCGGTATTTGACTTCCTTATTTTCGCGGCATTTGACTGCTTTATCTTCACCGTATTTGACTTCCTTATTTTCGCGGTATTGGACTTACTTATTTTCTTAGAAATGATTCTTGAAACCACAATCATATCTCATATAATGATTGAATCTCATATTCATTTCACCTACGATTTCAAAAATTATTGCAAAAAAAAAAAAAAATCAATAAAGGGAGGAATATAATCTCATGACTTTACAATTTTTTCAACTAACTAATCTCATATCCTTATGCATGAGAATAATCAATTCGGCCGTTGTGGTCGGACTCTATTATGGATTTCTGACCACATTCTCCATAGGGTCCTCTTATCTCTTCCTTCTCCGAGCTCATGTTATAGAAGAAGCAAGAGAAACGAAGATAGCAGCAACAACGGGTTTTCTTATAGGACAGCTCATGATGTTCATATCGATCTATTATGCACCTCTGCATCTAGCATTGGGTAGACCTCATACAATAACTGTCCTAGCTCTCCCGTATCTTTGGTTTCACTTCTTCCGCTGGAATAATACCAAAAAACCAAAAAAAAAGTTTTTTGGTTTTGGTTATCGATCTACTACCAGAAATTCAATGCGTAGTAATCTCAGCACTCAATGGCTATTCCTGAATCATGTCATTTTTCAATCACTCAACCCTTACTTTTTACCAAGTGCTGTGCTATTCAGATTGGTTAACGTTTATATGTTTCGATGCAACAACAAGATGTTATTTGTAACAAGTAGTTTTTTGGGTTGGTTAATTGGTCACGTTTTATTAATGAAAGGGTTATTTATCTGGATACGGCACAATCGTTTTATTAGATCGAAATTGCATAACTACGTTCGATTTAATAAGTACCTTCCGTCACAATTTAAGTACCTTATGTCAGAATTTACGTACCGTATGTCAATATTGGAAAATTCTATGGCTCGAACCTTTAGTATTATCTTATTTATTATCGGTGTTTTCTATTTACAAAGAACGCCTTCACCCCTTTTTTCTACCAAACCGGAAAAACACTTAACAATGGAAGAAGGGGAGGTAAGGCTAAGAAAGAAAGAGGGAGATGTCAAAATAGAAAGGGCTTCCGAAACGAAGGGGACTAAACATAAAGAGGAACTCTTCTGGTTTGACTTTGTTGAAAAACTTCCCGTGATCCTTCTTTTTGATTATCAAGATTGGACTCGCCCATTACGATACATAAAAAACACAGACAAGGATTTTAAAGGGGCTGTAAAAAGTGAAACGTCACAATATTTTTTTGATACATGTCGAAGTGATGGAAAACAAAGAATCTCTTTTACACATCCACCCAGTTTGTCAACTTTTTTGGAAATGGTACAAAGAAAAATAGACGAACTCACGCTCGAAAAACCATCCTATGATGAACTGTATAATCATTGGGTTTATACAAAGAACAAAAAAAAGAACAAGATAAAAAACGAATTACTTAATAGAATTAAGGCTCTAGACATGGGATTTCTTTCTCGGGATATACTTGAAAAAAGAACTAGATTGGTTAAGCAAAAAAAAGACCGGCCTAGTCAAAAATTATACTTGTCTCAAGAGTATGATCCTTTTTTGAACGGACCATATCGTGGAACACCCCAACAGTGGTTTTCACCTTCAATCCGAAATAAAACAAATTTTAGAAAGACAGTTAAAATAAATAAGATTCATGGTATCTTTCTTTCTGGTACTGATTACCAAGACTTTAAACAGAAAGAATTTGAACAGAAAATAGATACAAAACCATTTTCATCAGAAATTAATATTTTTTTAAGTTTCATCAGAAAATTTGCTAGAAAAACAGCATTGAGTCTCAATTTGAAGGACTTTTCTTTATTTTCAGAAAAAGAACATGATAAAAAAAGAAAAAAAAAATCTATTGGAATCAAAGAAATTTCTAAAAAAGTCCCTCGATGGTTATACAAATTAATCAGCCAAATGGAAGGAGAATTTCTCGACTACGTATATGGGAGGGTGCCGATAGAACCCCATATTTTATCAAGAGGAATGAGAGAAATAGTGCTATCTAAAGAGCCGAAAGTTTTGCTTGATCCCAATGCGCGCCAAGACTACGAGATTTATCTAGATATCTTGAATGAGCCGGATTTTGATCGAGAACTAATCATGAGTTCTGTACGCGCTCAAAGGCGGAAAGTTGTTATTTTGAAACTGCTTCACCCAAGGCCGCAGTCCCCGCTTTTTTGGGGCAGAATCCAAAGTTTACTCGGTTATTTTTTGGCTCATCCAATAAAATTTATTTCTAGAAATTGGATGGGTAAAAGAACAAAATCCAAAATTTTAAATTCTACAAAAAAGCAGACAAAAACAAAAGAGGAAAAAGCGAAGAGCAGACACCAGAAAAAAAAAAAGGAAAAACAAATGCGGATACTACTGGAGGAGATATGGGAAAACGTGCCATATGGACCGGGAATACGAAGTTCCTTATTACTAATGCAATCGCTTCTTAGAAAAAATATTAGTCTCCCTTTACTCATAATAGCTAAAAATATTGGCCGTTTCTTATTTTTGCAAGCTCCTGAGTGGAAGGAGGATTTTCAGGAATTGAAGAGAGAAAAACACTTTCCATGCACCCATCTTGGTGTTGGACTAAACGATACAGAGACTTTTATCCATTTGATGGCAGAAGGTTTTGACATAAAAATCCTATATCCTTTCCGCTTGAAACCTTGGCGCAGATCTAAGCGAAAAGCCCCTCGGGAAAATCGAATCAAAAAGAAAAAAAAGCGAAGTGTAAAAAGGGAAGTGGAAGATGATTTTGGTTTTTTAAACGTTTTTGGAATGGAAACTGAACATCCTTTCGGTTCTCCCCGAGAAAGATCTTCTTTGATGACTTCCTTTTTTAAACCCCTTTGTAAGAAACTAGAAAAAAAAATGAAAAAGAAGGCTTTTAAAGATATTGAATTTTTCAAAAAAGTAATAGAAGAATTCTCAAAGAGAAATCCAATTGCATTAGTTAGATCGAAAAAAATATATGAATCAAATGAAACTAAAAAAGATTCTATAATCAACAATCAGATAATTGAAGAATCGTTTACTCAAATTCGATCTATAGATCGGGCAAATTCTTTACAGATAGAACAAAAAATAAAAAATATAACTGAAAAAGAAAAGAATCTAACTGAACAAGAAAAGAATCTAACTGAACAAGAAAAGAATCTAACTGAACAAGAAATCAAGAATCTAACTGATAGAACAAGCACAACCAGAAATAAAATACAAAGACTTACAAAAGATAAAAAAAAAGAAACTTCTGGAATAAATAGTAGTACAAATTCTAATGTAGAATCACAACCACTAAAAAGGATTTGGCAAATGTTAAAACGAAGAAATGCTCGATTAATCAGCAAATTACATTATTTAAAATTACATTATTCTATCAAAATTTTTATTGAAAAAATATACATAAATATCTTTCTACGTATTATTAATATTGCCAGAATCAATACACAACTTTTACCAGAAAAAATTATTGAGAAATACATTTCTAATAATGAAAGAAATCAAAAAACAATGAACTTTTTTTCGGTTTCGACTATCAAAAAGGCACGTTCTAATTATACTATTAGAACTACTAAGAAGAATTCACATATCTTTTATGACTTATCTTTCTTGTCGCAAAGATATGTATTTTTTAAATTATCACAACCCCAAGTTATTAACTTGTCTAAGTTAAGATCTGCTCTTCAATATCATGGAACATCTTTTTTTCTTAAGACTGCAATAAAGGATTCTTTTGGAATACAAGGAATATTTCATTCCGAATTAAGCCATAAGAAACCTCGAAGTTATGATCAATGGAAAAACTGGTTAAGAGGTCATCCTCAACACAACTTATCTCCGATTAGATGGTCTAGATTAATACCACAAAAATGGCGAAATAGAGTCAATCAACGTTGTACGGCTGAAAATAAAGATTTAAAAAGAAGGAGTTCAGATGAAAAGGAAAAAGACCTATTATTTCATTACACAAATCCAAATTTGTGTAAAGTAGATTCAGTACCAAATCAACAAGAGAATTTTCAAAAATACTATAGATATGGTCTTTTATCATATAAATCTATTAATTATGAAACTAAGAAAGACTCATCTATTTATGGATCACCATTACAAGTAAATAAGAAGAAAAAGATTTCTTATAATTACACTATACACAAATTATTTAATTTTAATGAGGATATTGATCTCAATAATTTTCTAAGAAGGGCTAATATTATTGATAGGGACAAAAAGCCAGATCGAAAATATTTTGATTGGAAAATGCAAAATTTTGCTCTAAGCCAATTTGATATTGATAATGATAATAAAGCTTTTCATTATATTCAAATTCGTCAAGATCCAGAGACCAATCCACCCAATTCCAAAGAAACCTTTTTTGATTGGATAAAAATAGATAAAGAAAGACTAAGTAACCCCGTAACAAATTGGGACTGTGAACCTTGGTTCTTCCCAGAGCATGTGCTACTTTATACTGCATATAAAGTGAAACCATGGATTATACCAAGTCCACTTTTTATTGGAAATTTGTCTTTCCATGTTAGTTTTAGTCAAACTAATAAAAAGAGTCAAACTCAAAAAAATTGGGATTTTTTACCCATTGAAAAAAGACTTCTTGGATCAAGGACTGGAACAGAAATTATAGAAACACCTTCTGAGGACGTGTACCTGAAAATAGGTGGCGAAGCGTTTAGAGAAAGAATAAGAACCCCCGATTTTGTTCAGTATTGGCTTTTTCAATTGAAATGGCACGATGAATTTATGAAGGAAACAACAGAAGGACTAGCGCAACCACTTTCAGCCCAGCTAGAGTGGAATCGAAATCACAAAAAAGTGACCAACTGGGTGATAACCTATCTGAGACATGACCTATTGGGTATAAATCAACATCTCATTAGCTATGAAACTACAATAGAGATGGATGAACTGGGGCAACTTGAGGTAGTGATTCTCGAATCGAATCGTATGTATCTAGGAACTTCTAGCCAAATTATTATGTATCAGACCATACGCATTTCATTGGTTGATCAAAGTAAACAAGAAATTAATCAAAAATACCGAAACCAAAGATATCTTAGCCATCAAAGAAGAACAGGAAATAGAAAGAAAAATCATTATGATTTTCTTGTTCCCGAAACTATTTTATCATCTAGACGTCGTAGAGAGTTGAGAATTCTAATTTCTTTCAATTTAAAGAATAGGAATGGTGTGAATAAAAATCCAATACTTTGCAACGAGCCTAAGATAAGAAACTGGGGTCTATTTTTGAATAAAAGTAAACATCTTGGTAGAAATCAAAAAAAATTAATGAAATTCTTAATGAAATTCAAGTTCTTTCTTTGGCCTAATTATCGATTCGAAGATTTAGCTTGTATGAATCGTTATTGGTTTGATACCAATAATGGGAGTCGTTTCAGCATGTTAAGGATATATATGTATCCACGATTCAAAATTCGTTGATGGTACATTCTTTCTTTATATTCCCTTGTATCAAGTTTTCAAAGGGCTCATTCAAGACTTACTCGAACAATACCCTATAATTCTATATTATAGGGTATTATGAAAATAAACAAAACAGAGTAACATATGCCTTGTCTTACATCCCAGTTTCATATAAAATGCTACGATACTAAGTCAATGACGTATGAATTAGATCTACAAATGCATCAAAGAAATCTTCGTAATTTTAGGTTTCGGTTATTGACTTTTGTGAGTGTAAAAACCCTCTTTTTGTATCCCTATCCGAATCAAATTCAAAATTGGATTGATTCCTATATTTAATTAATTGATAAAATAAGGAATCCATAAAGAAATTAAGATTCTTGTGTATACTACATTAAAATAGCTGGTATTATTATTACTGATCAATAAAATTCATATCTGTTCTGTAAAAGGGGGAGGGGGAAATTCTTTTATGCTAAAAGATGCATTCGTTTCAATTATTTTGCAAGAGGAAAACAAAGAAAACAGAGGGTCCGCTGAATTTCAAGTAGTTAATTTCACCAATAAGATACGGAAACTTACTTTACATTTGAAATTGCACAAAAAAGACTATTTGTCTCAGAGAGGCCTGCTAAAAATTCTGGGAAAACGTCAACGGCTGCTGGCTTATTTGTCAAACAAAAACAGAATACGTTATAAAGAATTAATTGGTCAGTTGAATATTCGAGAAACAAAAGCTGGTTAATTTGAAGAGTTGATTTGAATTATTCGCTTCAATTGTAATGAACTTCTTTTCGCTTTCAGCAATTCATGGAAGAATGAATCGGGAAAAAACCTATGACTACGCCAGTTACAAGAAAAGACCTCATGATAGTAAATATGGGTCCTCAACACCCATCCATGCATGGTGTTCTTCGACTCATTGTTACTCTAGATGGAGAAGATGTTATTGACTGTGAACCAGTATTGGGTTATTTACATAGAGGTATGGAAAAAATTGCGGAAAACCGAACAATTATACAATATTTGCCTTATGTAACACGTTGGGATTATTTAGCTACTATGTTCACAGAAGCAATAACTGTAAATGCACCAGAGCAGTTAGGCAATATTCAAGTACCTAAAAGGGCCAGCTATATCAGAGTCATTATGCTGGAGTTGAGTCGTATAGCTTCGCATTTGTTATGGCTTGGCCCTTTTATGGCAGATATTGGGGCACAGACCCCTTTCTTCTATATTTTTCGAGAAAGAGAATTGATATATGACCTATTCGAAGCTGCCACCGGTATGCGAATGATGCATAATTTTTTTCGTATCGGAGGGGTAGCTGCTGATTTACCTCATGGATGGATAGATAAATGTTTGGATTTTTGCGATTATTTTTTAACAGAGGTTGCTGAATATCAAAATCTTATTACACGCAATCCTATTTTTTTAAAACGAGTTGAAGGAGTAGGCATTATTGGCGACAAGGAGGCAATAAATTGGGGTTTATCGGGACCAATGCTACGAGCTTCCGGAATACAATGGGATCTTCGTAAAGTTGATCAGTATGAGTGTTACGACGAATTCGATTGGGAAGTCCAATGGCAAAAAGAGGGGGACTCATTAGCTCGTTATTTAGTACGAATCAATGAAATGGCAGAATCCATAAAAATTATTCAACAGGCTCTAGAAGGAATTCCGGGGGGGCCCTATGAGAATTTAGAAATCCGACGCTTTGATAGACTAAGAGATCCGAAATGGAATGATTTTGACTATCGATTTATTAGTAAAAAACCTTCTCCAACTTTTGAATTGTCGAAGCAAGAACTTTATGTGAGAGTTGAAGCCCCAAAAGGAGAATTGGGAATTTTTCTGATAGGAGATAAGAGTGTTTTTCCTTGGAGATGGAAAATCCGACCACCGGGTTTTATCAATTTGCAAATTCTTCCTCAGCTAGTTAAAAGAATGAAATTGGCTGATATTATGACGATATTAGGTAGCATAGATATCATTATGGGAGAAGTTGATCGTTAAAATGATAATTGATACAACAGAAGTACAAGCTATCAATTCTTTTTCGAGATTGGAATCTTTAAAAGAAGTCGATGGGATCATATGGATGCTTGTTCCTATTTTCAGTCTTGTATTAGGAATCACAATAGGTGTACTAGTAATTGTTTGGTTAGAAAGACAAATATCTGCAGGGATACAACAACGTATTGGACCTGAATACGCCGGTCCTTTGGGAATTCTTCAAGCTCTAGCAGATGGTACAAAATTACTTTTCAAAGAGAATCTTCTGCCATCTCGAGGAGATATTCGTTTATTCAGTATCGGACCATCCATCGCAGTCATATCGATTCTACTAAGTTATTTAGTAATTCCTTTTGGCTATCATCTTGTTCTAGCTGATCTCAGTATCGGTGTTTTTTTATGGATTGCGATTTCAAGTATTGCTCCCATTGGACTTCTTATGTCAGGATATGGATCAAATAATAAATATTCCTTTTTAGGCGGTTTACGAGCTGCTGCTCAATCAATTAGTTATGAAATCCCATTAACTCTATGTGTGTTATCAATATCTCTACGTGTGATTCGTTGAGACATAAAATTGACCCTACTTCTTTTCTTTCTAGGAAGGGCCTTTGATGAGTTGAATATATATTTTTCTTTTTGATTCATCATTCGGGTTGATGAACTAAACCAGATAGTTATATGAGTGAAAGAAACAGCTTCTAAATTTGCAGTAAAAAGATTGAATCTCATTTTCTATGTACAAGAGTGAAGTGAAAGTAAACATAACCATTAGAAACTGTTTACCCCAAGATTGGTTAATTAGTGATCATGGCTTGAAGCGGGTGCAAAAGATCAACTATATGGGGTTTTTACTATCTATTACCATACATGTATTACCCTAACGGCGGATTCGCAAAAGAGGTGGATAGTTAGGAACACCAAGGTACACAAAGGATTCGTAATAGAGATTATGTAAGTTATTCAACAGGATTTTTCTGTGCATAAAAGGAATTCTAATTGGAACTTTAAGTTGGTAGAAATGATGAAGAAGTACTCCCCCCGATTCCGATCCAGAGTATCCTCCTATCCACCGATTAAGTAAATAACTATCAAGAACGAAGTAATCCTTTACTTTGTTTAAGTTTAAAGTCCCTTTTTCTGAGAAAGGAGAATAGGAACGAAAAAAAGAAACTCGAAAAAATAGAATTGCACTAGAAAGAAAGAGACCTTTTTTATTCTTTCCTCTATTTAGAGAAATAGAATTCTTGTCATGATTCATGAACTAATGTAATACCTAATTGTTTTTCGTAATCGATAAAGGCTAGGTTGAAATATCTATTGATATTGCTACAAGAAAGATTTTATTGAAAGCTTAAGTTATTCCTCAACAAAGAAAAATTATAATTCTTAAAAGATAAGATCAATTCCGAAGCACTTTATTTTAAATATAGCAGACAGAATTCCATTGTCTAATTCGGGACACCTTATGGTAGATTTTGACTCTACCTATCCTACGAAGATATCAAGATAAATAATAGCGAACCGGTCCTTAGATTTATTTGTGACCTTTGAGGAGCCGTATGAGATGAAAATCTCATGTACGGTTCTGTAATAGCAATGGGGACAGTGATGTTATCATCGACTATGATTATCTAACAGTTCAAGTACAGTTGATGTAGTTGAAACCCAATCAAAATATGGTTTTTGGGGATGGAATTTGTGGCGCCAACCTATAGGGTTTATCGTTTTTCTAATTTCTTCCCTAGCCGAGTGTGAGAGATTACCTTTTGATTTACCAGAAGCAGAAGAAGAATTGGTAGCAGGTTATCAAACCGAATATTCAGGTATCAAATTTGGTTTATTTTATGTTGCTTCGTATTTGAATCTCCTAGTTTCTTCATTATTTGTAACAGTTCTTTACTTGGGGGGTTGGAATCTTTCCATTCCGTACATATTAGTTCCTCAGCTGTTTGAAATAAATAAAGCGAGTAGAGTCTTTGGAACAATAA
>Ga0307513_10004274_pt1:15000-19100 | contig 19100 bp, 17 predicted proteins | sample 15_EM_MG_FD_202174 | JGI IMG/M metagenome (GOLD analysis project Ga0307513, IMG submission 202174) | Populus trichocarpa ectomycorrhiza microbial communities from riparian zone in the Pacific Northwest, United States - 15_EM | ecosystem: Host-associated > Plants > Roots >...
ACTCATTTAATAAATGATTACTTTTACAAAAAATCTTTCTGTTTTTTCGAAATGTAATGACTAGAAGTGCTACTGATAATAATGATCCACATAAAAGAGCTGCATAGCCCAATATCATCATACTTACGTGCATTATTAACCACTCGGATTGGAGAGCGGGTACTAATATTGTGGATTGATGTATTTCATCTAAAATACCTGAAGTAGCAAAGCCTTGGGTAAAAATAACACTTGACGCAGTTATTGTGCTTAAATTTTGTTTCTTTTTTTTCAAATATGGAACTATATGAAAAACGGAGAAACTCCATGAAAGGAAGATTAATGATTCATATAAATCACTTAGTGGGAAATGTCCTGAATAAACCCAACGAGTGACTAATAATCCCGTTATACATAAAAAAGCCGCTATCATGCCCTTTTCGGACGAATCATATAGCTTTCTAATTTTATCGGCTAATAAGGTTATCAAATGAATTGTAATTACAATTGAAACGATCGAAAAGGAAATATGAGTTAATATATGCTCTAAAGTTGAAAATCTCATAAAAAAAATATAAAAAAAAAGGAATCCTTTAATTACGAAATAGAAATCAAGAATGGAATTTATTATAGGATCGATTGTATTTCTTTTACAAGACGTCCTGCCGCCACTCGGACTCGAACCGAGATGCTCTAGCACTGCTTCCTAAGAGCAGCGTGTCTACCGATTTCACCATAGCGGCTTGCTAGAACTCATAATAGCCTATTCATATTCAATCGTCGAGATTGAAAAAAAAAATCAATGCAATATTTTTTAGGAAAGATAAAAATGAATGAATAAAAATTCGTTCAAATGGGATTGGAAGGTTCCTTTTTTTCGTTTAGGGTGTTCGTTTTATTTCTTCCCTTAGGACTTTGGTGTAGTTTATGCTCTCCTGGAATCGAACTGTTGTAACTGGACGCTTCTATCCTCTAGCTAGGGGTAGAACTAAAAAAAAAATATATTTTCATTTTTTTATGAATTCTTTCTCATTTATCCGATTTAAAAAATTTGAAGCAAAGGGATACATTTTTTCAATGAATACAAAAGAATACAAAAGAAATCTGAAAGTTATACAAAAGGTTGTCAAAATGGAATCCATTCGTTTGACCAATTCCTTAATTTTAACTAAAGATCTTACATATGCCCTTCTATAGATATTATCTATTATATAGAGAAAACATTTTAGATATATAGAGAAAAATTTTTCTTATTAGAATTGTGACAAATAGGTTGATGGGGAAAATAAGACCCCGCTCTCAAAATGAGAAAATCTACTAAAAAGAAAGGTAACCCTTGTATTTTGTCTTTATTCTTTTTTCAAAAGTCTTCTTTTTCAAATTGAGTAAACAGACGCATTTTTATTCTACTTCCATTCCCTATTGTTTTCGGCTAATCAATAGGAAATGGAAGTTATTCATTTTATTTTTAGATTAACAACGAAATCAGATAGATTAACAATGAAATCAGACATTTTTTCGATTCAAATTAATTCAGATTATTCCAATGTTTTATGACTTATTTGTTTGTCGCACAAAAAAACTTTTTGAATTCCCGGTAGAAAGAGATTTCCCCAATGACAAAGCTTTTAACGCGGACCAAGATCCCTTCCCCTTCCAAATATTTTTATGAATACGTTTTTTTGATCTAGAAGTACGTTTTTTTGGAACTGCCATTTAAAAATGAAGAGGTTATTCATTGTTTTAGTTGGATGTGAAAGACATTTATTGTTCAAAGTTCAAAACCGATCATTCTTTACTATCAAAGTTTTTGACTATAAACTAGAAAATTAAAAATGAAAGATTCTTCTTATAGATTCAAAAAGTAGTAAGTAGTAAATTAATAAAAAAATGGATACATACGATAAATACAAGAAAAGATAAGAAGAGATACGCCCGCCCCCAACAGATTTGATACCCTCTCCTACAAAGAAACTCATAATACCAACTCCGTTCGTAATTCCATCAATTACTCGTCTATCAAAAAAATGAGTGAATTCCGCCAATCCTCTTATACCCCCGGTTAAGGATGTTGCATAAAAAGCATCTATGTAACCACGATTATATGACCAATCATATAGACCATTTATGATTTTGTCCGAAAGAATTCTCTTAGTCCCTGTTTTAACAAATGAATTAATTAAGTCCAAATTTTGAAAAGATGAATAAACAGGTTTATATAAAAGGGACGCTATAACTATTCCGAAATAGGCTATACTGACTGAAAAAACTGCATCTTTCGCAAATTCATACCAATCCATTGAATTATTCAAATTTGGATGTAAAAGGTTTATATACGGGGTTAACCATTTTGATAATATATCTAAATTCACTCCTTCTTGATTGAAAGGAATTCCTAGGAATCCAACGAACAAAGTAAATAGAACCAATACAAGTATAGGGAATAACATAGTATTATTCGATTCATAAGGATATAAATAAGACTTCTTATTCCCCAAATGAATAATAGTAATAAAAGGTTGTGTCACGTTTATTACATTCTCATCAATTCGATATGTCTTCTTTGAAAAAAAAGAAGCACTTGCTTTATTATTTATTGTTAATAAAGTTAATAAACTTTTTTGATTTTTAATCCTTTTCGAACCTTCTTTACCCCATAGAGATATTGAATAGAAGGGTGTATTTTTTTTTCCACTGTAATTTTGAAAATTAGCGTTTAAGTGTCCTTCAAAAGTAAGTAAATAGATCCGAAACATATAAAATGCGGTTAATGCCGCGGTAGACCAAGCTATTATTGCGAAAATCGGTGAATACAACCAACTATCATTAAGAATTTCATCCTTGGACCAAAAACAAGCAAGAGGTGGAATACCACAAAGAGAGAGTGTACCTAATAAAAAAGCGGTTTTGGTAATTGGCACATGTTTTGTTAAACCTCCCATAAGAACCATATTCTGACTTTTATTTGGAGAATATCCAACAATAGTTTCCATTGAATGAATAATGGATCCAGATCCTAAAAACAATAATGCTTTCGAAAAAGCATGAGTAATTAAATGAAATAAAGCACTGCGATAAGACCCCATACCTAGAGCTAACATCATATATCCCAATTGAGACATTGTGGAATAGGCTAAACCTCTCTTAATATCTTTTTGAGCGAGGGCTAAAGTAGCCCCTAATAATACTGTTAGTATCCCTATTAAAGAGATTAAATTCATTATGTAAGGTATGATTATGAAAAGAGGAAGAAGCCGAGCTACAAGAAAAACTCCCGCTGCTACCATAGTAGCAGCATGTATAAGAGCTGAAATAGGAGTAGGGCCCTCCATGGCATCGGGTAACCATACATGAAGGGGAAATTGTGCAGATTTAGCAACTGCGCCCGAAAAAAAAAGAACGGCACACAAAATAACAAATAAAAAATGGACCTCATTATTATAAATCAAGTTATTGAATATTTCGAATAAATCCCTAAATTCGAAACTGCCGGTTAGCCAATAAAAACCTAAAATTCCTAATAATAAACCAAAATCCCCAGCACGATTAGTTACAAACGCTTTTTGGCAAGCATTTGCTGCAGCAGGTCGTGTGGACCAAAATCCTATCAATAGATACGAACACATTCCAACTAATTCCCAAAAAATATAAATTTGGATCAAATTAGAACTAGTAACTAATCCCAACATAGAACTACTGAAAAAACTCATATAAGCAAAAAATCTTAAATATCCTTGATCATGAGACATATAATTATCACTATAAACAAGAACCATAATTCCAACAGTAGTGATTAATATTGACATAATAGTAGTAAGTGGATCAATCAAGTAGCCTAATTCAAAAGAAAAATCATTATTGATGATCCAAGACCATACATATTGATAGATAGAACTGCTATTTATTTGCTGAATAGATAGATTCATCGAAAAAATCATGACTATACTTAAGAATAAAACACTCTGAAAAGCCCATATACGACGAAAATTTTTTGTTGCTGTCGGAAAAAGAAGAAGTCCCAGTCCTATTAACATAGGAACTGGAAGTGGAAGGAAGGGTATTATCCACGCATATTGATATGTCTGTTCCATAAAAATAGATTATTATAGATTAGTATTAGA
>Ga0307513_10004276_pt1 | contig 19098 bp, 20 predicted proteins | sample 15_EM_MG_FD_202174 | JGI IMG/M metagenome (GOLD analysis project Ga0307513, IMG submission 202174) | Populus trichocarpa ectomycorrhiza microbial communities from riparian zone in the Pacific Northwest, United States - 15_EM | ecosystem: Host-associated > Plants > Roots > Unclassified | place...
CGAGTGATGACGATGTACTCCGTCCAGTTGCTAGATTCGATCCCAAACAAGCGTCGGATGATCAAGTGGCTCCAGTCGATGCCTAAAATCGAAGTCCTCAAGGTTGCCCAGCTGAAGAAGACCCTTCTTCAACACTTCCTTGAGGACGCGAACGTGTGGGAGGAGACCATGGACCTCTTCGCTCCCAAGAAACCCTTCATTCCCCTCCTGCCCAAACTCGAGATCCTGGAATACCAGAGCATGACATTTGATTGTGTGGCGCACCTCGTGACGGGGAGGAAGAAGATTGGGGCCCCGCTTAAGAGGATCTACGTCATCTTGCCCTGGTTCGTTCAGATGAAGGTCGAAGAGAAGAATTGGTTGGCGAAGATGGCTCAGCTGTTCCAATTGAACCCTGGTATGCCGAACCCGGAGGAGTTGCAGCTGAGGAGGGTTTGGACAAAGGCGTCCGGAATTCCACTGCCATATCTTTACTGATTGTCTATCTATCTCCTGCGTTTTTCTTTTCTTTTTGGTTTTTCCTCCAGCTTCCTTCCCTACTGTGTATGGAGCCTTTCTTTTCTTCCTTTCTAAAATATCCAGTGTATTACGAGTCGTGCCTTCCTGTGAGCGGAACCGTGCCTGTTGCTTCTCTTTATCTAGTTACTTATCACACATAACTCTGATGTATCCTGCACTGCCTTGGATTACACCTACTACTCACTAATTGGTATGGTAACAGCCCAATATTACCGATGCCTGCCTTTCCCTCAGTATGCAATCCGGCATCTGGAAGCTTCGAGACGAAAATAAACGGGTGAATTATTAAGCTTAGCTAAATGAAAGCACCTAAGACAAACGACGACCACGAGCAGAGGGGAGAATGATGAAATGTGCGATGCATAGACTGTGCGAGTGTACAACATAAGGATGAGGGTGTAGCTCGGTCTCAACCAGAAGACTTCTTCCTTTTCTTTCCAACGTTCACCGGTGTTGTCGAAGTCGAGGAAGGGCCGGTTTGTGTCTGCGGTGTCTCGACCAGGGGTTTTCCCTTGCGTTCTGTGGAGGGCGTGGTCGTGATGCCGTTGACCCTCGTCAGGGCGGGAGATGAGACGACGTCGTTGGGGCACGTTGACACACCGTTTATCCCGTTCGCGTGTACATGAGATGTCGCATTGCGAGATCCCACAACTGGGGCGCAACATTAGCACCACTTCGCCAGTGAGACGCAGAGATCATACGTACCAGTTAGTCCGTAACGCTTGAAAATCTCCACAAATTCATACATCTCCCTCTCGTCCACGACCCTCGTCGTATCCTCGACGATAAGTGGGGCGCCACTGTCCGGCTCCGGATCCTCGTCCACGTCCATTTCCTCACCATCCCTCTCAACCCGCTTAACATCGTCTTCGCCATCCTCGACGGTTGATCGCGGCTTAACGAACGTCTGCATGATCGAATCGAACATAGTTTCCAATGGTGGCATAAGGTACGCGGGTGTATCGAAGAACGATGTTACCGCTTGCTTTCCTTCCCGTGGAACAAACGCAGAATTCTCGGCCGACACCGAGGGGTATGTCACGTCATCAAACGCGGACTTTCCGAAGATATCCTGCAGAAGGGTGTTCTTCCTAGGGAACTGGGCGTCACTTGTAATTTGAGTGGTCGTCGTGCCCTCAAGGGAGGAGGGCGACTTCACGTCGTCACCAAACAAAGCAACGCCCCAAGAATCCGTGATACCGACCAGTGTAAAATCCGCGGTCGTGCATTTGACCAGTGAATACCATGTCGCGTTCTGGATCCCGAACGGTATCGAACAGGTACGGAATGGGATGGCCGAGCCAGATCGGAGGAGGAGAATGCGAGTCTCCTGTTGGTTGGAGTTTGTGTTCTTACGTGACTGGAGTATTGCCATTTTGTCCTCTGAAGGGTGAGCGACGACTTGGCCAATAGGAGTTCCAGAGCGGAAGTGCCATTGTACTTCATAGTCGCATGAGTAAAAACTCAGTGTAGGAGGGGAAGCACATACTCGTCTGGGAAACAAGGTCCCAAAGGACCAAATCCCTCCCTCCAGCGACGGCAAGGTATCGCCCACTGCTTCCCAAAAAGTGGACTGAAGTCACACGACCACACTCTGAGGCAACCAAGACCTGCAGGAGAGCGTTGGTGATGGAATCGTAAATTGGGACGAATGTCCCAGCGGCCACAGCGATGAGGGATCCATCATTGGACCATGACACGTGGGTAGGTAACTCGGAGCGATAGTGGAACGAAGATCGTGGAACCCAGAAGTCTACCAACTCGGGTTAAGCCTGTGGTAAATAAGACACGGGGAAAATGGCATACCTTCGACTTCCCCCTTTCTATCTACATTTGTTCGCAATCTCCACGTCTTCACCTGTTTGTCCCCACCCGTTGTCACCAGCAGTATCTTCTCCTTAGCCAAAGCCGGGCTGAACGAAATAGAGATAATTTCGTTCAGGCCGTGAGGTCGATTAATTCGACTATTCAATATCCAGAACCCAGACTTCCTGTCCCACCACCATATCTTCAGGTATACTTCTGGCCTAAATCCCTCATCACCTATTCTGCTATCGACTGTAGCCATCCATTCTCCAGACGTTGAGACAGCAACGTGACGAACTCTTGAAGGTTCCAGGTGCTTTTCGTCTTTGCGGGACACGCGGTTTGAGGGCGAGACTTCAATATCATAAAGAAGTCGGGAGTTTGAGGGAGAGTATGCTTGCAGGGATGAGGGGTGGGACGACGTTAGGATGAGGGAGGACGAAAGGGGATGGGCAGCAAGTGGGATGGGGGTAGATGTCGACGGGACATCTGGATTAATTAATGGGTCTGGCGGAGGGGATCAGTTATGGGGACCACTTCCCTAAAACCTCTCAACCATACCTAGTTTTAATTGGGAAAATGCCCGGGAAATCTTTAGCGACCCAGAGCTAATGAACGTGTATGTCGAGTCTGAAAGACCGAGGAGGTATTCTTCTTCCTTCTCTCCAGCAGGCGAGATGGCAATAGTTAAGATAGGTGCACCAACCCTTGGAACAAACTCCTTTTTGTTCGTGTGTAACTGCCAGATAACCAGGACGGCCTCCTCACCACCACTAAGCAGGTAAGCACCATTGGGGGTGAAGACGAGGGAGGAAACAGCATGGGCATGCCAGTGGAAGGACGTGGTCTGAGCCCGTTTCTCGAGACCTGAGGCTTCGGATAGGGATCCATCCGTTAGACAGTACCACAGCCGAATTAAGCCTTTGCTATCCCCCGTAGCAAAACAGTCGTCAGTTGGGTGGAAGGTAAGGCAGGTGAGATGTTCTGGCGCTGTGAACTTCTTGAAACCTGCCCGAGGGTTTGTGGTGCTCGCGATGTGTGCCTTATGACCAGAAATCGCGACAACCCAGGAGCCGCTGGGAGACACCGCAAGGCCGTTCGGCGTCCGCAACTTGCCAATCCCAATGACCTCGGATGATTCTTGGACCGGGAGACCTGCCGACTCCGGTGTGGGCGATAGTGAAACACGATAGAGGTGGGTGTTGTCTTCGGCCGTGGTTTTTCCTGGGAAGGAGCTGTTAGGTGAGAAGCTTTCAAAATTAAAAGATATATACCAGCGGCGGTTTGGCGCTTGGTGCCCCTCGATGTGACTGCGAAGATATAATCCTTGACCCTGTCGTGGGCTGCGATCATGAATATTGGATGGGGGAGTCGGATAGTTTGAAGAAGAGTGCCATCCAGGTAGTCCCAAAATTTTATACAGCCGTCGAGGGAAGCGGTAATGAGTTGGAACGGGTTGTGCGGGTTCAAGAGCGCAGACGTGATCTTCGCGGTATGCCCGCCATCGGAACGTGACGTAGAGCCACCAAGGGTTGCGACGGACAATGTTGAAACGACATATCCCGTGGATGATGTGTGTATTTTTACGGACGATCCTACGACGGAAAAGAAATATCTGGAGCGGAACCTGTTGAGAGCGTCTTGGAAGATGATCGGATGGCTTGAAAACGTACCGTCCGTCTTTTGTGAAGACTGCAGGGTGTGTGCTGGCCGAAGAATCTGCGAGCGAGGTCCAGGACCAGATGTCTTCAATTTCTGCGGCGGTTTCGGAGGATGGGCCAGGTTCCGAGGGGAGGTCTGGCTGAGGCTGGAGAAGAACCTCCTTGCCCTTTGGTTTCCGGAATTTTGTCCTGGTTTTCGCTGGCTTCTGGTCTGGCGGAACATTTTCGAGAGGTCTGCCCATTGGCTGAGCCTTGGATTTCGACGCAGCCATTGGCGTGGACGGGCAGACAGACCGTGGATTAGAGTAAAAGTCTGAAAATTTGTGATGGCCGCCTTCCTATTCCGGATACTCGTCGCTCTTCCACTTCCCGCCATCTTCCCCAACTCCCTAGCCCCTAGCCTCTTCTCTCCGTCGCTCTACGACACTGTATACAAGAAATGCACAAGCCCAGTTCTTCGGCTCATTCCAGACCCTCATTGATCTCGACCAGTTCCGGCGGTTCCTCGAACATTAACTCATTGAGATCGGCCCAGGGAATGGAGGGTCTTTTGTTGGCAGAAACCGGAGGAGGGATGGTCGCTCTCGATGTCTTCAACAGTACAACTGGATTCAAGGAAGGACTGCCTATTAGCCAAGATAATCCGCCTTCTAGACGACCACAACTCCGGTCTAGGTACCACTCATTCGACAGCCAGTTGACAATCAACCGTCGAGGAACCTTCTCTAATCCTGTGACTTCATCTACTGCAACTTCCAAAGAACTCAAGGCGATTCTAGGCAATGCACACTCTAGGTTGAAGTCTGGTGCCTCTATGTCATCTTCACTCGCTGACGAAACCACTGGTGTTAATGAACGTCTGCTCTTGGAACAAACGAAGCCTCACGCGCTCGCTGAGGTTGATATTGCTTTGGAATCGAATACCGGCATCCAGGGTGACTCGCTGGAAGGCTTTCTCGTTGTCAATGTCCTACCACACCCGAAAGGCTATCTGGTCCAGATCACGGAACCACAACTCCGCGTGGTCGGATACGAATTTGTTCCAAGCATAGACGAGCGGCACGTTTTCTACCAGGAGTCACAATCAATTTCCTCCATCAGTAATTCTTGGAATGATCCCTTCGACTCTGGGCTCGACGATGATGGGTTTGCACGTGCCAAGACTGGACTCCATATCATCCCATTCTCGTTCTTCCTTCCGATCGTGGGTACATGCGGCGACTCAAAAGGTGTATTCACCTCTTCTGGTGTATGCGTTAGATATATTATCATGGCGTAAGTCCACCCCTAGCCTCTTTCACCATTGACTCATTCTTTCCAGTACCACCAAGGTCAAGGACACGGAAACGGGAAAGGTATCAGTCGCTCATTTCTATCGGGAATGTGAGGTTTGGCCTCGTCTCGATCCCGCGACAACACTGCAGTCTGCACCTCGGCCAATCCAGGTCACCGCCTCCAAATCTCTCCTCATGGGTGGTTCTGGTACGGTCAAACTCACAGCTATGCTTCATCGGCTACACTGGGTCTCTGGTCAACGGTGCTTTGTGAAAGCTCTTGTCTTCAATAATACAACAAGAACTCTGAAGTCGTTCACTCTGACTTTGATTCGGCGTACTACCACCTTCAAGCCAAGCGCTGCTATGAACATAGGCGGAAGGGACGACCCAGATGCGTGTCAAACGAACACGAGTTACAAAGAAGTAGCACAAAGCACCCTCGAAACAACTCATCGTGTACTAAGGGGCTACGCCGGAAGCAGGGGATGGTGGACCGGTGTAAATCCCGGAGAGAAGACTGTATTCTCCCATTGTGTGCTGATCCCTGTGAGTCCTGGTAGCGCATAACACATGGCTACGTCTGACGGGCCCTCCTCTCTCATAGCCAGATGCGTTGTCGGTTTCTCGTGGTAGGATACTGGAAGTCGAGTACAATATCCGGGCCAATATCTCTGCTGGTCCCTTATCCTCGAATGTGTTTGTTGATATTCCGATCCGGATTGTCAATTTCACATCCCTCGATACGCCACCGTCTGTCGTGGATTCTGATGCCGTAGTTGGGGCAGCATCGTTACGGACGAGATGCCGCGGTCACTCAGAAACTCGCAACTATTCCACCGACGAGCAGCTCGACGGGGAGAGTTTCAGGTTATCAAGGCGGCCTTCTAGACGATCAGGCCTTGCCGCACACGTTGATTCAGATACAGAAGTTGATATGGTTGTTCGCAAGGCAAGCTCCCATCACTCTGACCCAGCTGCGGAACCTGTCAGGATGGACAGCTCGCGAAGCCTCGGTCGAAATGGCCCAACCACTATACAAGCTCTCGTCTATGGCCAAGGTCGCGCGAGAAGTAAGACGATTTCATCGATCCCGCAAAGCCCCAGTTCCTTTGTCAAGTTGACCCAAGACAAACTTCTCCGCATGGAGTCAGATTCCTCTTTCGCCATAAACGGGATGGCGTCATCCACCACTTCTGGTTCCCGGCACGACATCACGAATCTCACACCCTCCCCCGTTTTGACAGCCAGTCGTCAGTCCTTGTACCATCCTAGCACCTCCCAATCTCCTTCGGATTCCACATTAGAGGAACTGACTACGATGCAAACACCAAGCACTCCAGGGCGCACTCAGAGTGCTCCGGTCCGACGTGAGGAGCTCCCAGAACAGGATACTCGGCCAACTTCTGGGAGGTCGCAAAGCGATACGGCCGTCATATCATTACCGACAAAGGCAGGACCAGACAAGCCTAGCGATGTACGGAAGCGGATAGAGGAGCTGGAGGCGAAGATGAGAGGGGGTACAAAGTAGTTTCGGGAATTTATGTCGATAAACGAATTGAATGGATCCATGCAATCCTGATCGGTTTTCTGACTGTGCCCACCACCTTCGGACATGTCGTCATTCCCGGTCGAGATCTACCATCACGTTCTGGCCCAACTCCCACCACTCAGAGACTCGGATGTGTCGGTGCGCACGCTCGCGAACTGTTCGGAGACCGGTTCAATCCTGCGATACATCTCGACTTCCGCTGCACTATGGAGGCCGCACTATCAGATTAGGTACAGACACAGCGATGAACGGAAGGAGGAGGAACGGAAGTCGAAGACCGGGTCCGACTGGAGAGCCCTGTATGTCGAGAGGCGCAAGTTGGAATCCCAGGCACTGGATACGATGAGAAACGTCATTCTGGGGAAGACAGAATCATTCGGTCCCGCAGGAGAAGAGTCGGAAGAGGAACATGACGGGCATCCGGTACCCTGGCTACAGGTTGTCGGAAGGTCTACCGTACAGCTCGGGATGGACATATACGACATGCTCGACATCCTGCAAAGGACTGCACCACGCAGGTTCAGAGGTGTACCAGAGGAAGCGGAGCTAGCTGATGGACATCCCATATCACCCTGGAAAAGTTGGGCGATACATTTGAAGGGCCTCATCCTTCGCCATGAAGCCCTCAGCGGGTGGATCCGTATAAAGGACAATCCCAAGGAGATGACGTTCGAAAGAGTATTGGCCGGGTTATCGGCATTTTACGGGGTCTCGTATGTCGAAGTGGGTGGAACGGTATTTATTTCATAGATTGGTTCCAAACTCTGCTGATTCAGATATCGGACGCCCTAGATTCGCTGGCATCGGAATGCCGGGCCCTCTTCGAGTCTTTTGGCGTTCCCGTCCCGGAAAATCCTACGGAATTGTACCCCGATCGGGTTGCGGGGATGTGTGAACAGATATGCACATTCATGAGAAGCAAAGGTTTTACACCCTGCCGTACGGAAATGTTTCACCGTGTTACGGAATACCGAAAAAGGGTCTCTGATCCAATGTCTCGACCTCACAGATTCCCTTGTTCCTCCTGAGGATCTCTTCCCACACCGGTTTATCTCCGTCCCGGCGGCAAGGACGAACATCCCGATGGCACTGGTACACGTGTTCGTCGCAATATGCAGGAGGTTCAATATCGTCGCGTCAGCCACCAACTTCCCCTCTCGAGTCCTCGCCCACGTCGCGCCGGGGGGGGGTTTACCGGACTTTTGGGTGGACGTGTTCGATTCCGAAACACGCCCTATCCTTCAACGTGATGACGTACTTCAGATCTGGAACCGAATCTTAGCCTTTCCCAGTTCGTTTTCCCGGCTTACCGAACCATGTACGCCAGTGGTTTCGCTTATTCGACAGGCGAACAACATTATGGCATCGATTCGAGATATACCCACGGCGTCTTCGGAACCGCGATCGTCAACGATATATCCCGTCGCGAGCATCTTATGCTTCTTGGACACAATGCAATGGCCAACTGGGTTTGGGGTAGTCCCGGACATTGATCTCGAAGCGATCTTGGCTGATCTGGTAGCCCCTCGCCTATCCCGGAATGACAGGTTCCATACGATCCTGAAGACTTGGACGAGGTGGGAAGGATTATCCTATTTCGTTTGTAAGAGGGGGGAGTCTTCGTCCACCTCGACGCTGCTACCAAAGTACTTTGTGGGAATGGTCGTGTGTTCGGCCGAGTTCGCCGCGGCGTGTATCGTTGACTGGATGATCGTGAGTTCTCACCCCCACATGCGCTCGCTCGGTGTCTCACCCGTTTCATAGACACCTTTATCGGGTCAGACCGATATCCTATATAAACTCCAAATCCCAATAGAGGGTGACCCCTGCGGAGAGATCGGTACGCTCCAGATTTACCCACCTCGCGCGCGGACGTATCCAGGGCACGATTTTAATGAAAAAAAATCCCCGCAGCATATCGGCTTGAGACTCAACTCCGCCCGGTTAACTCAAAAAATGCATTTGATCAAGTTTGTGATGCCCCCTGGCTAGGGTTACACTTCTCCGGGATAGAAACGAACAACGAAGGATTAATGAGGCTCGTCATGAACCCTACCCTTCGCCGACGCTTCCCAGAAGATGACGAATTTGGGAAGAAATGGCTTGAAGGGGATCGGAAGATGGACTGACCCGATGAACACAGGCTCTCATATCCACACGTTCACCCTCATTCACACGGTTATAACGCTTACACAAACAATGTCATGTATTTCACTTTCGTGCCTACCAACTGTAACCTGTTTCGTGACTTAGGACCGAATAGAGAGAGGGGTAGTTTTACAAATGGGTTGTGAGATTAATTTGCTCGGGGAGTGCTCGGTGTTTCATTTGCGCCAGCTCCTTCAGACTGAAGTAACTCTTCCACGACGTTGGCGACAATAGCATCTTCGCTCTTCTCCTCGAGGGTCTGATCATCTGGAATATGAACGCTAACCCTATTTTCGACCTTGGCGGCCTCAAATCCCATCTGGGAAACGGAACAATGAGTTCCCCGGGTTTCAGGGTGAAGAGGGTAAGGAGCAAAACGACGTACATCAGAAAGCTTACGGACAACACGAGCGCGGCGAACTTCGACGGTCGCCGTCTGGTTGGTAGATCCGGAGGCATCACGTCCATGACGGGAACCACGGATCGTGCCACCGCCGATAGTGTGATGACGGCGTGGGACACTGACCATCTCAAGGGAAGGGAATTGCCCCCTGCCCTGACTGATGAGAAGCCCGTCGGTCTGAGTCTCTGGGCCGGCGGCAGAATTGACATTGACGTTCGTTGATGCAGCCCTAGCGGCAGCCTCCGCAGTATCGCTGGAGGAAGAAAGGTCAATAGGATGCTCCCTCAAACGCAGGGGGTGAAGGAAATTCACGTACATATCCGCTGTGCTGGACCTCTGCCTGTCCATCCGCTTAGTCTGCTTCTCGGCGCGATACATAGCTTTCTGAGCTTTGTATTCGGCTTTAGCAGCGAGAAGTTTCGCCTTTCTCTCTTCAGGTGAAATCTTCTGGTTAACACCGTACAACGAGATATCGGCCTCTGGGTCGTCAGCACTTTCACCAGAGCTGTCCGAGTGGGAATCCTCTTGGTCAGTGCGACGATCGCGACGGCGATGGCGCCCAGGTCCGTGGTGACCGCCGGATCCGTGATGCCCGTGACGACCATGGGGTCCCCAATGGAACGGGCCGCCTCGTCCTCGTCCAGGACCGAAGGGCCCTCCTCCAGGGCCGAAGGGTCCTCGACCGTAGAACGGGAATCCAGCATGTAGAGGTGGCATGGGCGGATGGGGTGGGAACGGAGGGAAAGGTCCGTGATGGGGAGGAGTAGCAGGAGGGAACGGTCCATGATGAGGATGCGGAGGGGGGTGCGGAGGGAAAGGTCCATGATGAGGGCTAGGTGGGACCGGCCTATGGGGCAGAGGGGGAGGGGGACCTGGCCAACCTCCAGGAACGTGCTCACTGTCACCCTCTTGCGGGGGAGCGTTCCGAGTAAACGAAAGAACGATATCTCCGACGGCCTCGGCGATCTGTCGTGCCGCATGGGTCTCCGCATAAGCAGAGCCGGTCGCAGAACCGATATGAGCCTGGATATCGGATGCAGAGCGACGAACTTCCTCCGCAGCACGGCCGAGTTGATCACGATGCGCAGCCCAGTAGGTACCGTTTCCGATGTTCTCCATGATGCTCCTCAACGCAGCAGTGAGCTGAGGGTTGTGTGCGAGAGTGGTGCTGAAAGTGCCGAGGAGTGCAGCGACATCGCCGGTAAGAGTAGGGGCAGATCGAGCGGTAGGAGGATCGAGCTCTGCAAGAGGGGGGTCTGGGGCATCGTGGGTGGAGGGGGTGGTGGAAGGTGGAACTTCCTGGATATTGATGGTAGTATCAGAGGAGAAAGGGATACTGTGACCAGAGACCTCGTATACGTGAACAGGGGGTTTCTCTGGGGTGTCGTTGGCGAGAACAGAATCGGTGGACGAGGTAGAGTCGGGCTCGCGAGCTTTTCCCTTGTTCCCTGGGGTCGGTGTCGAGCCCCTGGAATGTGTGGCGGGAGCGTCCCTGGTCGCGCTGGAGCGGAAACTGGAGTCACCACCCATCCGCGCAAACTGGACCTCGTTCCCAGATCCGGAACTAATCTCGCCACTGTAGAAGGGATTGAACCCAGGAATTCTCTGCCAATCATCCTCGACGGTGTCCTGATGGAACGGAATGGTTCCAAACGTGTTGCGGGACGGTGTCTCGCGGAACCTGTGGGAGGTCGAAGGAGTGTCTGGGAGGGGTTTATCTTCGAAAGCCCGGATGACGCTGAGGTCTACGACAGCGAGGCGTCGAAGCAAGGTGTCGGAATCGGCTCTGTAGTAATCTTCGAGTTCTCCTTGGGAGCTGAGAGTGACCTCATCTCCATCGATGTCGGTATACGCCACAGCGATATGTTCGACGGGAATGCCGTACAGAGACTCGAGCTTGGCCGCTATTTCGAGCCACGACGGGAGTTGGGTGAAAGCGACGCGACGGGTTATACCGTCTTTGCTGAACTTGAACTGGGCGGGGGAGGACATGGTTGCGGTTAGATAACAAGACTGATCCCAGCCAGGGCGGATCTCATATATACGGAACCCAACTGACTGCGGATTCCGCAGAAGGGAGTCATTCACGTGATACAATTCAATTGGTTCTCCCACCGCAGTTTCGCGGCAGGATTTTTGTACAGTGTGCGCGTATTTACTTCGCCGACGAGTCACGCAGTTGCGAAACCGCGCCGCACGAGCACTTCGGGCAGGGAAAAATATCGATACGACGGTACCCCGATCAAGCGAAGATCCCAAGGCGAGGGTCGATGTCGACAGGATTGTTCAACTAAGGGTCCAGAAATTATATTCATTAGTTGTTTTGCGAAAAACGAGCAACGCTATTCCTACCCTTAGGTTGAGGTTCAAGTCGCTGATGCGCTTGACATCTTCGGCAGAGAGCTGGACGTTCGCAGCCTCGAAGTTCTCAACCAATCGGCTGTGGCTGGTGCTCTTGGGGATGACTGCGAGTTTTCGGGCCAATGCCCAGGCCAGGAGGATCTGTCCTTGAGCTAGATCACAGTTACCAGACTGTTTCAGACCCAACAATTACGTGGCCTACTCTTCGATTGTGCGTTGGCGATACTAGTGATCACACCATGCTCGAAAAGGCTGGCCGTACCTTGATCCATCGAAAGTTCGATGTAGCTCTATCCAACCATATATTAGTATGTGCTGCGAGCCGGGGGACGCACGCCGACTCACAGCGGGCCCGAAGCTGGAGTACGCAGTCACGGCGATTCCGTAGAGGTGGGCGAGCTTGACCAATGGCTCCTGACTCAGGTACGGATGTATCTCGACCTGGAGAACCTGGGGAGGGATCCTCGCATAACGAAGGACATCAAAGAGGAGTGAGCCCTGAACGTTGCTCAGACCGATATTCTTAACCAAGCCATCGTCAACGAGTTCCTCCACTGAATGCCAAGTCTCGGACAATGGGATATCCTCTATCGAATTGGATGAGAAACAGTTGAAATCATTCGCCGGGTGCGCTTACGGAGATGAACCTTGCCATCATCGCCAAACCACTCAGCTGGGTAACGGTGGTTGGGATCGACGTAGGCAAGAGAGATTGGGAAGTGGACGAGGTAGAGATCGAAGTAGTCAAGACCCCAATCCTCGAGTTGTCTCTTCGCCGCTACCTTGACCTAACCCCACACTCCCATTTAGTCGGCGTAACCTTGGATCAGGAACAAAACCTTACATGATTCTTGGAATGGGATGTGTTCCAGAGCTAAATATCAACCCAGCTCAGACCAGGGTTCCGACTCAATGCTATGGGAGGGTAAGCACCTTGGTGGTGATGACTATCCAGATTTGATAAGCGGCGCGGTTCCGGATAATGAATATAAAAGACTCACAGAGATCTTCACGTTTCACAAGACCGTCTGCGATGGCACGGCGAACACCCCTGCCGGCCTCTTTCTCGTTACCATAGTCGCAAGCACCGTCGAGGAGACGGTATCCAATTTTGATGGCGTCGTAAACCACCTCCAGACCCATATCAACGAGCGATCACAGGCAACAACCCCCATCTCGACTCACATCCTCGCAAGTGGCATTGGGGATCTGAAATGGGATGAGAACGTCATCGATAAGGTCGATCAACGGTTACAGGCCGCATACCTTCCACAGGCCGAGGCTGCATACGGGTAGATTAGCGAAAGGTAGTCCTGATCAGTTCCGTTTTGGGGGGACGTACCCGATGGCTGGCATCTGAGCACGGAAAGACCTGTCAGCTTCTGTAAGCGACGCCGCAGAGATCCGCACCTTTGCGTTCGTTCTATTCAAAACGAGAGAGGACATGGTGGTGAGGGTACAAGCTAAGGGGACTGAAGGGAGCTTCTGAGGTAAAGCCCTTGAATTCAAGCACACCGTAAATGGTCACGGCGACAACCTTTGATGCATTGATGACTTCACGACTTTAAATCAACGTATATTCCTCCGCAGCGAAGAGGCCTCAACACATGTCTGAACAAGTATTCTAAAATTTTCATCACATATGAAGTGGAACTGAAGCTGAATAATTTGCGAGTTTTCGAGGGAGCCGGCCAGCCAACCTGAGAGAATTGATGGGTGACCACGTGCGATGGAAACATCCGCTTCCTCCCTCTTGGTCCGATCCCTCCAGCGAACCCGGCTGCTCTCATATGTCATTTTGGTAAAAAGCTCTCCCCACCTCTCACGCGTCATTCGCAGTCGCTGACCTCGCTGGTTTGCTTTGTTTTTTCTCCGCAGAGGGTCGTACACCGTGCATAGTTGGTTGGATGTCCTACTCCGTGACACGTGCACTTCCGAGCCTCAGAACAGGACGCGCGAGCCTGCTAGTCATTCAGTGAAACTGTACGTGTCTCCTCCCAGCTAAATGCGTCGCGTGTGTTTCCTGACTCGTTTTTTGTACTCCTTTCAGAATCCTGACCCAAACTTCGTCGGATGCGGTTTCACGTCCTACATTCACCACTTGGGACTCTACTCGCATACCACCTTCGTCAAACCCTCCCTTCAAAACATGCCGTATCTCTCGTTTGCACCCGTAAAGATGTGGTACAGAAACAAATTAGCCCTAATAACGTTGTCCGCCTCGAACACTCCGGCGTGATCATGTCCGCTCGTAACGTCGATTTCGAGTTCCCTCGTTCCTCCGGCGAGGAATCCTCCGAAACCTCCACCGCTGCGCCTGCAGAAGACCAAGACTCCAAACCTATAGAATCATTAATAGTCACCGTCCCCCCCACCTACACACGATCTACCCTCAACTCATTAATTCACCGGCTCTCTCCGCAGAGCACCATCGTCCTCATGCAGACAGGCCTCGGGGTCTACGAGAAACTGGTGACGACGTTATTCCCAAACCCGGCTCGCCGACCCCACTTTATAATTGCAAGCCCTCGACATACCGCGTGGCTGAAACGACCCAATCACGTCGTCCACAACCTGGCTGGATCCATCGACTTTTCCATCGTTCCCGACCCGCGTGGCCGCGACTACGAAGCTATTCTCCGCTCCTCCGATGTGCCCTCACTGGACCGGGGTCTGCGGCTCACCGACATCGCAAACAAGGACGACGACCCAAGATTCGCGGAGTACGCGTCTTTACGGAACACGGTCGCGGTCCTGTCGAGGTTGGACGAGCTGAGTGTGTCGTGGTTACCGATGGAGGAGGGGGAGGTTGTGTTTCGGCGTGATCTGGTAGTGGGGGCAGTGACAGATGCGCTCGCGGTTATCCTTGGGTTACCGAACGGCGAACTGCTTTCCACGAGCTCCTCGAGGAAACTCGCTGAAGCGCTGATTGTGGAGATTCACGGCGCTTTTCGGGGGCAGTGGTTCACAGAACTCCGTTCACACCTGGCGGGCAACAAGGGGGGCCGGCTGGGACCGATGCCGCAACTGCCGAAGGGGCTGGGAAGAAAGGCGTTGATGGGGGATCTTGTGAGACACTTGCTGGTGACGAAGGAGCACACCGCGCCTATGCTCAGGGACATGCAGATGGGAACGAGGACCCAACTGCGGTATGGGCTTGGGTATCTGTTTGAGATCGGGCGGGGGTATGGGATTCCCATGCCCACGACGTCGGCGCTTTGCCAGACGATTAGAGCACGAGAGTCCCTAGGTCAGCCTGCCAAGTACATAAAAACCTAAAAAGACGATCTAGCCAAATGTCGAGTGAGGACTCCGCGCGGTGATTGTTGCCCCCCCAGCAGCGTGCATGTGTCACGGAGGGGAGATTTACTTCCGTTTAAGGGCGGCAACAGGCTTAACGGCTAACCTAATCTTGACGACGACGGCGAGGTGGGGAGGGGAAGTGTGCTTGTGCTCTTTCTGGAAAAGGTCTAGACTGCGAGCGGTGTCATTGGTGAGAAGACGTTCCGGCCGCTGCGTCGTCGATTGACTCCCAACCATTCTGTGGCTGAAACAAGCATGGGGCTTCTATTTCCCAGAAGGCACGGAACGGTATACACACGGAGACGTGATTAGAGTGACGGTATGGTAGGTAAGGCGGAGGATATCCACAGGCGGGGGAATAATAAGGATAAGGTATGTAATGATGAACGGCGAAGAGTGTCCGGAGCAAAAAAAGGAAAACAAAGAATGCGTTCTCTCTGGGAACGAGAACGGGGTCTAGGAGAGGAAATAGGGTGGGCGAGTAGACACAGGGCGAGGTGCTATATACTAGTGATACAATGCTTGTCAGGGATACCCAATAGCCGTGAGGGGATAGATTAATACGATAGAGCAGATATAGAGAGAAAGGGGGGGTGATTGCTACAGGCGAGTGAAAATCAGGAGTGCATGGGCGTATGCGTTGCGATCCACCAGGGAGAATTATGCGACATGGTGTGTGGGCGAGAGAGGCGGCATTATGCTTTTTGTATGGTGGATTTTCAGAAATGTTGCGAAAACGCCTCGGGATTGAGATACGTCGAAATCTGGCACGCGCCCTTTTTCGCTGCGAGGGTGATGTGACTGTGGAGGCCTGACCGGGAGTCAAGGTCTCGATGGGGACTGCAGAGGGAGAAATGAAATCAGAGATCGTGTCCGAAACCAGACAATGCATTTGACTCACAAGAGCGTTTGGAAATCGTCGCCGTAAATGCTCCCGACGAACTGCGACATCACCCGAGCAACGTGAGCGTCGCTCTCCAGGAAGCGAGCAGCGGGGATGTAGATCTTGGGAATGAGGGAGGAGCTGCCGAGGGCCATTTCGTAGTAAAACAGGAAACCTGTCGGGCCGGTGTTTGATCGTTTGTGCTTGACTGGAGTATCGTCGGAGATGGGGCCGAAGAGGGCGCGCCAGATCTCTCGGAGCTTGACGAGGGTGGCATCGACGGCAGGTCCCTTGAGCTGACCCCCCAGCGTGAGCATGTCGCAGAGGGCGGAAAGGTTGGTCGCCTGTGTTCGCACGTAGACCTTGAATCGGTTGTCGGCGTCGGGCACGCAGTCGACGGCTGCGATCACAGGCTGGACGTTGTACTCTGTTGGCAGGGTGGAGAAGTATGATGTCGCTCTCGACCATGGGAGGGCCATGCCGAGGTTGTTGATCGCGTGGTTGAGGATCTCCATGACCGGAACACCGGTGACTTGGGAGCGAACCTGTGGGAGAAAGTAGGCCTTCAATCCCATGCCGGCACGCGCGAGGTCGATGCCTGGGTATTAAACGTCAGCAAGAGTCATAATCTGGAAACAGAACGTGATTACTCACCGATAAAGAACTGAGAAGCCCGTTGGAGATGGTGTGGTAGTTGCTGTGACGGGCAGAGAAGCGACTGGGTGCACTCTTGTGACCAAGAGAGATCGAAGTCTAGACACCGACCGGCTGCGGCGAGGTTCTGGAGGATGGTGAGGTTTTGGTAGGGAGAGATAGGAGAGCCGTCGGCGGCGGTGAGGGCCTCGATGGCGTATTGGACGGACATGTCGCCGGTAGACTTGAAGACCCAGCCGATCTCGACGGGGGTGTGATCGTCGCACATGAAGGAGAAGGGCTTCGTCGTCGAGGAGTACTCGTGGGGAGCAGGGCCGAGCAGGGGGGCGACGGAGACCTTGAAGAAATCGTCGTAGCGAACCCTTGTCTCTTCCGAGTAGGATGATCGGGCGAGCAACGTGGACAAGACGCGTCCAATTACGCGCCACCAATGTTTGTTCCGCTTCGACAACCGGAGCGTCTATCGTCAGAAAGGACATTCAGTTCTGCGAGCGTCTTGGGGGCAGGATGGGGAGGACATACCATGTTGGGATTAGGTTCTTGGGAGGTGAACTGGAGAGCCATTACGATTATATACTGCAGGGGTGGCACGGCCTACGGTGAGCACGGCGGGCCGGGGGCAGGATAGAGTGAAAGCGACTAACGAGAAAGAAAGAAAACCGGAAACCAGAGGAGGAGGCGGAGGAGGGATGAAACCCGGGACGAGTGAGGGAGGGATGTCGGCGGACTGGGAGGCTTTATATCATTGCGGCAACTCTAAATAAAACCAGCAGGCTTTCCAGTGCAGCCAGGACGGAAGACGGAAGAGACGCGGGCGGAAAAAGCTTCGAGACGAATATTGACACCGCCTGTTTCTGCCGAGCAACAGAGGTTTCCCTGCTCTGGCGCGTCCCTTGATACACACCGCTACTGCATCCGTCGCCATCATTTCAAGATGTTTCGTCACAACCAATTATTTTTTTTACTCTCCCGCCCGCCTGGTCCGCCAGACGCCGGCCTCTCGGTTCTCGTCCCCTTTTCGTCTTTTTCCTGCCACCCTTGACTCGACCGGCCAACTCCGCCACTGCCTCCGTCCACCGTCAATTTCGCCCCAGCCCGGTTTAATCTCCACCTCCCCCCAAATTGCTTCATATCACGCCAAAAACATATTCGTCAATACCGAATACGGGAGGTCTCATCGTTCCCCACCAATCTGTCTTTCTTCATTTTCGCTTTCCACCCTTCGCTGCGATCCGTTCATCTTCCGCTGGTTTCTGTCAATTCCATACAACAGGAAACCCCGTCCCTCGACTGTTTCGGATCACACTCCCTGACTAATCCGACCTTATGTCCGACCCGTACCAGCCCTCGATTCACACGCTCTCCCCCACTCCAGCTCTCGTGCCATGCCCGGGTTTCTGGCGCAGGAACATCCCGACCGGACACACGAGATCAACTGTGTAGATCCTCTGGCTATCAGGTCGGGTCCGCTCTCACGACCGCAGACATCGTTCTCGTGATTGACCTTTCTATTGTCGGTTTCTGTCGCTCCTTCCGATTCTTACGTCCCTCTTCATCGCCACACACACCTCTCGTCATCGGGAGTTGTTTCCAACCCGCTCCAACCTTCTGAACGAACGTCGTGCTTTGTGGGAATCCTTACCACCCTTGGCGAGCACAGCCAGTATTCGCCAGTTACACCCGTCGCTCACCACAAACCACGCTCCTCATCCTCTCGGTCGACCCCGCGCTCCCCGTAATCAGTTGAAGAAGCTTCTGCCCACCGACTGGTCCCTCACATGCAATACAGATCGCAGTGATGGGTTTGATGCCAGATATCGCCACCGGTCCCATCTAGCCGAATGAATAGGGTAAGAAGAGAAAGAGAGACCAAGTTGACATTGCGGCAGCGTTGGTCGGTATGTAGATCTGTCACTATCATCACATTGATTTCATTGTGTCCGTAATGCTTTCGAGGGTCGTTAGGTCCACGCCGAGCAACATAAATGGGCAGGTTGTGTCTCGCGAGACAGAAATTACATGTGATACCTACATCGCTTCACAACCCTCTGTCGGAACACCCGATTGCTAGAGACGCTGTTCGTTGGCATGTGCGAAGGAACGCGCATCGAGAAAGCTGCATCATCGCAGTGGATCTGGCCCCCAGCCTCCGTTCATCCTCTCCCGTTTCCCATACTTCTCAATTCAGTTTCTTCTACCGTCGTAGCGTACACGTGCATTGCAGGGCTCGGATTGCATCGCAGACGAGTTGCATAATTGCTGGCGCGTGATGATAACTGTTTTGTATGGTCCGTGATGTGGATTTGAAGGCCTCGAATGGGTTACGCGTCGGAAAACACCGACGATCTCCATCGTTTGTTGAGATGAGGTGGAAATACGGTTGGCGTCCCTGATATCTCCCACCATTCAAGTGAATCGCCGGGTAGCTGGGGACGTATCCAACGATCGGGTCTGGCTGAGAAGGTGATCGCCGACGGTACCAGTGGCTTGGCGGTAGCCGCACGGTTCGATTCAGCGGATCAACCTGATCCGCG
>Ga0307513_10004277_pt1 | contig 19098 bp, 17 predicted proteins | sample 15_EM_MG_FD_202174 | JGI IMG/M metagenome (GOLD analysis project Ga0307513, IMG submission 202174) | Populus trichocarpa ectomycorrhiza microbial communities from riparian zone in the Pacific Northwest, United States - 15_EM | ecosystem: Host-associated > Plants > Roots > Unclassified | place...
TGTAGCACACGAGAGGGTTCAATCCACGAACCGAGGAGAGAAATCCACTGTTCAACCACAAATCCTTTAGGGTCGCTAATGTCTCTGCCAAATGTTAGCCAACACAACCTGTTGGACAACAGGGATAAACGAGAACTCACGAAGGATTCTCAACAAGCCTATCCTCGACCCATTCCCTTGAATACCCGAGTGTTGTGCCCTGCAAATACCCATCCAGTGCTACAAAGTACATCGGCGTGACTCCGTTTCCTGCGGATATCCTTTAAGTGGTTGGGAGGTGCATTAACGAAGCCGGGGGCACACACCACGAGGCATCTTCCCGATCCGTAAACTCCCATTAACTAATGCTGCCATCATCGCTTCTCTGGCCTGTGTATTCCAGTGCTTTGGTTTGTACGAACCAACTACACGGTCGTCCTGGACCTCAGGAAGGCAACCTGCAGGATAACCGAGGAGAGCTATGCGTTTGGCGGCGAGCATTTCTGGAAGGCGCCTCCACGACGGCGACGAGGATCCAGTAATAGGATCACCGAATATGACACCAGCCCGTTCTGCGTGATTAAAGGAAGCAAGTCAGGACCGATTCTTAGAACAGGCCGGCTAGGAACACGGACTCAACAAAGCAGTGAACTTGGTGGCGATATCCTCAGTGGGTACTGATGAAGAAGGCGCAGCAAATGACATTGGCTGTGACAGTATGGTGGGGATGGGGGCGGGGACTGTGGGAGATTCGAGGACAGTGGAGCGAGTAACGGAGGGAATTAGACCAGAAGGTGGATGCGGTGCCCTTATCTTTCGCCGGGAGTGAGAGGCGAGTCCATAGTGATCATCTGTGAATGAATAGTCTTCTTCTAGAATTCGAATCACCACCTGACGATCTGTGACGACAACGTCAGCAACCAGGTCTACCGCCCGAGGAGTTTAAAGGTCATATTTGCATGGTTAGAGCAAGTCCTTACCTGGTGGGCAATGCTCGACTCGCAAAACTCCAGAATCCAGAACGCGTTGAAGCCACACCCTCCAAGCGCGGGGCCATAGACCTTTGAGCCCATCGCTCCTGTGTTTATCGAGTGGTTTGGGAGTACATACTCGTGGCATTCCCGTTACCATCATTCCGGCATTCCAAAGGATGAGCGGCAATCGGCGCCAAGGAATGGTCTTCTGGTTATTCAGGGGCCCTAGAAATCAGATTTATTTTGATGCTACGACAGGTCGGAGCTAGCTTACCGATCAGAGCTTCGAATTGCGGGACTTGTTTTTGTCTCATAACGTCGATTGTTTGAGAACTAGAAGAAAAATAAGGGGACATATCGAATTAAAAATCAGGAGCTCGTACGAATAACATTGCTCGGTAAACATATTTTGTAGTAGCCACATCGGTGAGTAGCCACACGTCGAGTCCACGAGCTTGAGGTGGCCGCTACTTGGGTCCGGAACTTTAGAAGTGAATATAACTTTCCTATCTATCCAATGAAGCATAGCAAAATGTGAGATGAGTGCCCATAAACGACCTGAAGAAAAAGTGCTCACCAACAGGTCGCGGACATGCGCGAATTGTGGATCCATTCAAAGCGCACTGCATAGCAGAGTGTTGCTTTTCGTTCCAGGTACGAATGTCGTTGGTAAAACGATCATTCCCGTCGACGATAGGGATGCAGACTGGCGGCACACCATCGACGTATTGCTGGATATTTGCAAGAACTCTTGGTAGATCTTTCCAACGACTAATTGGACAACCCAAGAGAGGCAAACCTGCAAAACAGAGCACAGCCCAGTATTAGCTGACCTTCCGGCCGGTTTCTTCCGCCGATTGTGTGAAGCGGACACACCGAGGAGACTGTTGAAATGAGACGTGATACACTTCTCGAGCGAGACAAGATCAGCGCGGACGAGGGTAGATTTACTGAGGGACAAATGGGACGACGGTGGAGATGGTAACCGCTCGGAGCCCAGTGCAAGTGTGTGAAGGAGGTCTAGTGGGCTATGTTGTATAGGTTCCATCGCCTTGATGAATTTTCATCTGTCTGGCTGGGTGGATAGGGGAAGAGATGGTGAGCGGAGTTCCAAGTGATCCACTAGGTAGTAGGGCTGGCCACCCGCCACGATGCAAGCCCCAGCAAGCCCAGCAAGCCCAGTAAAGACCATATCCATCTCATCTCAGATACCAAATATACAGCCATATCCGCCTTGTTCCGTCGTCATCGGCGTTGGGCTGCGAGACCATTCGGCGCCGTAGACCCAAAATTTGGTCCCTTCTTCACACGGTGAGGCCATAGATTATGCAAAGTAGCGCTGTGGAATATCCACGTTATTCTTGGATGACGAGTGTGGTAGCGAGTGGTAGCCAGGTGGTCGCCGGGCTTTGGACCACACACATTTTTGGCGTTGGCGCGCGCGTTGCGGTGTTGGCGTGTTGGCGTACGTCTTGCCGGAGAACATCGTCTTCTGTAACCGTGGAGCGATCGATCTAGGACGTGGTCTCAGACCGCCGGCTCGAATTTGGACGAGCACCTTGTATCGTTCACTATACCCACCTAACCCCCACAACGGCGGTTGAAAAACCTAGCCTCTCCCATATATCTTACTAAAGCGCCCTCTTATATCTGCCTGAACGGTTATCCCTAGTCGGTTTGAGTCGATTGGGTGACGACGTAGGTGGTAGCATGCGGAGGCCAATATCAGGTAGCGTTCATAGAGTCGTCCGATGGTCGCCTTTGCGCGGTTGGACCATTCGTGGGCTAAACAGCATGGTCGGATATGGTGATAGTAGCCCTAACGAGTCGCGAACGTGACAAAAACGCTGTGTAGTCTCGGTACTTTTGTCGCCTCCTTGAGGCCGAACTCCAGCCGTCGCAGAACTTGTGGACATCTGCGCCCCCTGGGGCAGCAGGATATGCTTGGGCCGTTAGTAACGGCCTCCTCAGGCGGGTCTCGCGTGGGGAGATGATGATGGTTGTCAATGAATCAGATGGGGGTACATACTATCAAGGTAGCAACATAACCAGCATACTACTGCGTCGGTGGCCGCTTGCACCCTTCTCTCAAGGACGATAGCGGGCAAAGGAACAAACCATATTTGACAGTTTATAGTCTAATGAGATGAGCCTCTAGACTTGTTGCCTCACCCGGCAATGCCACTTGTTACTATTTATTATTTCCATAAACATAAGGACACTACATCAAATTCATCGCCAAGGATCAGGATCACTCATAGACCTGTCCCGGAGGTAGCCTTGATAATTCGAGCTTTATCCACATACATACTAGACTGCTCCGTATAATAATTTCACTGGCATTAATTACATGGAGGTCAAATAAGTCGACTGCGAATGCACCCTTTCATTGTAGAGGAGGCGCAACGTGAAGTTCTTCTTGAATTATTTACTGCCAATCGAGGTCAACTGACACCGTACCGGTTCCAGCCGGCCACGCTCCCTTCTCCGTCTCGTGTCGCGGTCTAGACAATTCCTCCTACCTTAGCGATCCCTACGGTGTCTTAAGGATATGCGGCCTGTTAGTCAGTCTATTTTTTTTATCATGTATGGAGAGAGCGCGACAAGCGAGTTCCAAAGGATCACGGTTCTTTCACCTGCTCACTAGGTTTGCGGACGCAGCGCTTGCAAAAATAAATTAAAACGCGAATGGAACTGATAAGCCAATTTTCACAACCACCGTGAGTGAACCGGCTAGGATAACGTCAGGGAGGTACGAATCTAGGTGGAATACGACTTTGCTCCTTTCGTGTCAAGATTTGACTGATTCAAAATCATTATGGGACCGTCATCAGTGCCGTGGTAATGCGCGGTTGATAGCGGTATGATGCCCATCAGGAGCAGTACACAAAAGGGTTAGTGTTGGCAGCACGTTCGCCTTGAGGACTTTAAAAATCGTTTCCGATCTGATCCGCATCTTCGTTCCCACATGGTTGGCATTTAGTTAGCCGATACGAGGACCCTACTAGCTCAGCGTTCGCATTAGTCCACATCCTCTGAGCTGTAAGTTAACACATATTTACTCTGTTATGTTTGCAGACTGACTTGCTTGCTATAGTTGCCTTTGATAATATAGCATTTGTATTAGGCGCATCCGCTGAGCTTGGTCTTACTTTAGGCCCGATATTCTAAACCTTCGGCCCTACTCACTTGCCTGCGATTGAATTATCATCGCCTCTGCAGCCTGATACATGCATGGTGGTCCAACTTTATGAGAGGAGTTGCTGATTGGAACGCATTCATATTATAGCCTCGTAATGAATTCTCTCCAGCAGTCCCGGTCGCCCACGCATTCTCTGAATCTGAGTATGTGCACGCTCGAAGGTCTTATCGGGGACTTCGACATGGAATACGTGGTGAGAGGCAATGACTCGAAAATGAACAGTTATTTTAATGTTCTTTCGGGAAGAGACGTGCAGTTAGCACATCTCTCAACGCCTTTCGACGAATATAGATATCGGGTACTAACTCAAGGAGACCCGTGACCCACACGTTCCATCATTGCAAGTTTCTCCTATGGGCAATGAAAGGGCCCTCCTACTTCAGCGTGTAATACCCAAGATTTACCAGAAGGCCTACCGGGGATGGAGGAACAGAAAACTGAAGTCCTGATCACTCGAGGAGGCAGCGGGATCGTATCTGCAGTATAGCATGCACTATTGGTATGTGTCCATCCCTTTAAAGTCTTCTGACACAGTAGCGGCCGTGGTAGAACAACAGTCGACAAGGAAAGTATACCTCCAGGTCGGTGCTGCCCGCTGAAAACAGGAGAACCCTTATTAAACGTGTAACTCTTCTCATATGACCATCACGATCCCCCCGTCGACCTCTCCTCATTTACACCAATTCGGTCATGTATCAGCGTGCACGTGAGGGGCAGTAGTAATAATTCCAGGTTATATAGAGGGTCCGAAGGTATGGTGGTAGGCTAGTTACGAACTAGAAGACCGACCGAAGAGGTATAGCACTAGCAGCGTGGTTGGGCTTCGTGCCTCTAAAGATCTGCACAAAAAATGGTATAACAAACCCCTGTGAATAGTGCAACGGAGTTTATTTGGTTCCCCGTGGTCCTGTATAACCAGTCCGACGCCCAACACGTCGGACGTCATCGAAACGCCGGCCGGCGAATGAACGCTGCTGCTGCGACTTGGCCACGCTGTTAGTCTGTGGCGTCGTCCTTCGCGCCCACCCTTGCTCATTTATCAGAGCGTTTCCAGGGCTCGCCATAACCTTTAGCGCTTATCCATCGACGATCGGAACGGAGAGCGCGTGGTAGGGTAAGGGTGTACGTATCGTCAAGAGCGTAATGTGGAGCGGTTAACCCTATCCCGACGCCGTTGCTTTGCTTTGCAGTGCCTTGCCGAACTTAACCCTTGAATACGCAAGACCCGGAAGGCGCAGCAAAGCCAATCGCTCATGGAGGCTGGATTACCTCCGAAGCACTGGGTGGTATGTTGATACCGTGGTTTGTCTCTGAGAAGGAGCTGGGGACTGCAATTGAGGTTCGAGCGCTTGCAACGAGATTGTGTGGAACGCTCCAACCCCAGTTTACGATGCCGAAATTGTCTCTTTCAGCTTCTTACTTCGTATTTCGTTAATCCGACAGGTTCAGCTGACCACCTCAGGGCTGCGTAAATAGATATTCCAATCATGAGCTCAGCGACGCGTCTGGACGTACTTATTGCCATTGAAAACAATGAATACCTTTTTTTGGCCATCAGGTGGAGGGTTTGACGCGTGAGCGACGCGAATTGACTGAGCTGACCTGAGTTTGGACCAGCCAAGAACGCAACTTGGGCGCCTGCAGAATTTATTAGCCCGGAGAACTCACTGGAATCATATTAAGAGTATAAAAATTAAACGTTCAGATGATTCCGGCTCCTTCCGATTGTCTCTCCTCACGGAGTGTGGCAGTTCAACGTCGGAATCGGGTTAACCTTAGAAAACGACCATGGTGTCTAACCCCCATATCCAGATTGCAAATTCCACTCTGTTATTCGTACGAACTCTTGGGATTGCAGGCATCCCGTCGACAGCTCCGCGCTGATTCTGACTAAACTGGCGCTAATAAGACTATCTGGGGTCCTATCTGGAGCCGCAAAGCCCGTCTAGATAGATAGTGGTGGTATTGTACGCCCAGTCAGCAACTTTGATGTAACATCGTCAAGGTGGGGCCTCGTCGTCCTCTCCAGTCTCCACTAATGAGATACCTCATACGGCACTAACTTCCCATTGGTTCATACGTCGGCCATAGGGGCTGGCGAAGCGATACTAAGGTCCGTAACGTTTCATCATTCAGTCCGGCCTGGGTACTTACGCATGGTAATCAATCAGGTTCTAAGCCAATAAGAAGTTCTATTTCATATTTTTATTAAAGTGAGAAGAGACCGGATGCGCAGGCACGCATTGCCGGTGTGGGGGCTGGCTATGAGGCGGATATGTCGCCGTATGTTGGAAGGGCAGCCAAACCGAGGGCGTCTGATTGCGGAGGGCAGGTATGACATCCTCGGATCTAGGTGAACAGTTACCTCGGCGGGGCGTCCTGGTGACCGCCATGCAGGGCACTGGGCAACGTGGTGAGGCAGAAGCGATGTCAGACGCACCAGATCGGGAATTTTGGTCGTTAACAGAGAAGCTCTTTCGGCTCCTAGTCATTCGACACATTCCCAAGATTGTCTCTCGGGGTTCCGCGGCGCCTGGTTAGTTGCCCAAACCGATTCGAGCTCAATTGTTGTGCCATCCTTCGGCAACTCCCCCGCGCCCAAGCTCGCGTCCTTGTTTTGGCCGCTATCCACCACCGTAAATGGTAGTTGTTTCTTGCGCGCTCGCCGGCCGTTTGGTGCACCCGCCAGTAATAAATGCATCTCTGGGCGTAAACGCAAACACGATATATTGTGGATACGATGCAAGGGTCGTTCGATGTTCCGGTCATACAGCCACGGCCGGTTGGAGCACTCGTCCCGCCGTGAATCCGAGCAAATTCCTGACACCGCGTCATTAGCAAACTGACTTGTAATTCGCCCCAAAACGGTCTAAGGATAATCTGCATCACCCCACGACGCTACGCAGTACCGGTGCGGGTTTGCGCGTGGCCACTTCTCGCTTTGTTCCCACCTTCCCCTCCGGCCAGGAGTAGAGATAGTGGCGTGTAAGCAGGTACCTCCCTTCTGCGCGTCGGCTAGCCAATATCAATCGTATCCACATTAACATGACGCACGCAGAGGAACCCCCGCGCCCAACAAGAGTCACACTTGGGGTCCGCAGAGGAAGCTGGCTCTCGATCACTACCTCCGCGCGTCAACGGACCACATGATGCGCCTATCCTACCCTATCACGTCGTTCTCCCTTCCCCACCATCCTCCGATCCCCAACGCCATCTCAAGAGTAAAGTATACATGTCGCTCTCGCTAGACGAGCGCCACATTGGTTGCACCAAGTATAAAACCTTCTCGCTCGTCCACTCGGTTCTATCATCCCGCCCTCCTTCATTCTTTCAACCTCCTTTTCCCTTCGACCCCTAATACCTTTGGTGGTCCCTCCTAACCACCCGCGCTCCTTCAGTACTCTTCGGGAGTATTGAGGTCTTCGACTGTCCCATTTATTCGTCTCCATTTCCCCCTCGGAATGTCCTTCACCAGCTCCAGTGGTTCCTCTGCTACCGGCCGCCCCTACGCGAACCACCCCATGCCTGGAGCCAAGGCTCAGATCTGGATTAGTCCCAGGCACGCCACATACGCAGGGTTCACCAACACTTCCCGCCACCCTGTCTCGTTCAAGAACAGGGTCTACGAGACCGCGGAGAATCTCTACCATGCCTTCAAGGTACTTAAACGATTCACCAGTACCAGACACTCCTTACCCATTATATCCCCTCTGCAGTTTATTGGCCACAAGGATGCGCTCGCCGAGATGCTCGCTACAGCCCCCGATCCGAAAAAGACGGCAGATGCACTCCAGGACCACATCAACCCGACGTGGCAGAACATGTACGTTGCCATTGTGAGTACGCATTTGGTACGAATACGTCGCACCGCTTCTTATTCTCGGTCTCAGCTTGAACAGGTCCTCACGATCAAGTTCAATACATATTCGCGTCTGAAGCAGGATCTCCTTGCCACTGGTGAAGCCGAGTTGATCCTGGTTTGTTCATTCCCTCCTCAGCCTTGTCGTCCTTCTCACACTGATGTTTCCAGCTTGGATCGGACCAGTATTGGTGCCGCAGTGAGGATGGAAACGGTCAAAACGAGTTCGGAAAGGCTCTCATGAGGGTCCGTGCCAATCTCCGCCAATAAAAGTATCCACTGCTTGGTGTCGTTCTCAACGACCCTCGTGAGACACCAGTCGACAACTTCACCACTCTCGGACTATGTAAAACTTCAAAACCTCACACCTCTATTTCGGTCATGCCATCTGACGATTTCGCTTCATTCTTTCACCTTCTTGGACCCAGTTTCTTGATTCCTCCTTAACCACCGTACTATATTCCGCAATCCGTGCACTACACTCCCTTTGGGTTACCTTTGATGTACGCTTCTCCGCCCTCTTTCCCCCTACATTTCCTCATCTTCTCAGTCCCTTCGACCTACTTCTATCCTTCCGATGCGTTGGGTACTACTTTGCTTCGCTTCTCAACTTTGAACGACTGGGATTGCCACGACCCTAGCCTGGATTTGCGGCTTTACTCCTGATTCGAACCGCCGGTCGTACGCGCTCCTCTTCTTCTTGCATACGGTGCACCCAAGCTTATACAATTTCTACCTCTCTCCCAATCTAGACTTTTCTTGGGTTGAAATATCCCGCTTCGCTGTTTACCCTTAACAGCAATTGCCCAGTTCCAAAGTAATTGTCTCTATAACGCCCTCCCCACACCCCTGTCGGTCCGTCGGCATTCTCCCTGATCTGTTCTTGCGTTCTCCTTCCCCAGCCTCGCTCGTACATGTCGTACGATACAAGTAGCTATGGACTACACTACATCTTGAATTGTTTGTCCCGGAAATGTTTCCTCTCTCCCTCCAAAATTTCCTCCTCTTGCTTTCAGTTTTTTATGTCTCTCATCATGCATTTCACTCTCGATCTTGCTCCGCTCTTCGTTGTATCCTTGAGCGCTTACAACCGATTACGGTAAATTAGCTAGCCCAATATTAACAAAACACGACAATTTGCCGTCTTTACGAGATATTCCCGGGCGTGGTTCCGGAGTGAGTATATTGATACTCCTAAAATCCAAGCTCGAAAGAGCCAGTAGATATGAACGGGATTGTCCTCTGTCCGGTCAAACACACAACGTTCTTTATCGGGTGCCATTTGGTGCTCGGAACAGGCTTTCTATTTGTAGGGAGGCAACAAGTCCGGTCCATGGGCTGGGCTGCACGTCGTCTCCGTATCGTTGGTGGTACGCATAAGACCTATGCTTTGCACAGCCATTTGGACATGGAACAATGCTAAGAAACTTCCACCCTCCCTCTCCTTTGATTCCTGTTGGTGATCGTCTTCAAGCCGCAGTCAATTGGATTAAATTGCAATACCAGCTGCCTCAGCTAATCGGTGCGTGACGGGTCCGTCAGTACATACAACCTTGACTGGGTAAGCCCGTCGCCAATGGGTGAGACCTCGAGGGCACGGTCTTGGATTCATTATCGGGGCCCAAGACAAGGATATCGCAAGAATATTCGTCTCCGTGAGCTCGTCCCACACCTGATAAGTGTTCAATTCAGGGGCCGAGGTCTCAAAGGTTGGGTGCAATGAGGTTGATCACAATGGCCCCGTGATGAACCGGAAGACGGGGGAAACGACAGATAGTAGGTAGTAGGAACAGTACAAAGTGCCGAACGATGTCGGGAAGTGGAACCTCGGAGGTGCTAAAGCGAAGTGATACGAGTGGTAAAGGCATTATACCTCACTAGAGGTGTTGGGTGATAGGCCGGCGTTGCCATAACATCATTCACAGTTGGACACCGTCTCAAGATGAGCAAACAACCAAGAGGCCTGTCCGCATATAGGTGGTGTGACAAAGTCGATTTGGTGCTCCCGAAAGACATTGTTTCTGAGGAGGTGTGTCGAGGACTTTCCCAAAATTGAGGCCGGTTAAGAGTTAGGCGCCTTTATATTCGTGAGTGTCCTCTCCCGGGTCAATGCACTCAAGCGAGTCACGAAGTACATTCGACTCGTTATGGGTAACGGGAGATCCAGTCCAGTATAGCGGAACCTCCAGAGCCGGACAGGACGGAGTTAGATGGACTATCCAAGAAAGAGACCTTAAGGTGAGACTCTCGAGTGGCTTGTTTGCCCCTACAACCTGGGTCATGTCATATTTTTGGCTGGAGAATAGGCTTGTGTTATTGGGCAACGCTACATCTGTAAACCAATTATGATCTATATATATATAAAATCTCTCCGAGAGACGATAGTCACCAACATAGCCGAGGCGATTCAGGCATTTTGCGATGAGATGGCCGGGACCAAGTTGCGTCGGAGTTTGCCGAATGACGCTAGGCCGCGACTTCATTTGGCATGTATCCTGTCTCAAACATTCTGGAGGACGATCCACTATCTTGGATACTTACTCGATTCGGTGTGCTCTCTGGGCTCACGGTAGCCGGTTCCGCCGCACCGGGACGGCCCAAACGCCGAACAGCTCTCGTGTGGACACGCTGGACATGCTTTACATAGGCCGAGCGAGCGTCTCAACTTCTTCGAGAGTTCAGTCTCTCATATCGAGTCCTTATTGAGGCCTCGACGTTCCTTATGGGAACCACGCCCTCCTCGTGTGGCCGACGGTCGCGAAATAGATAACCCCAGGGTCTCGTAGGCTGTCGCTTAAGTGAGATTTGAGTTTCCCATATTGGAGGCCGATTCGGCCGCCTGGCTTTCTCGTTTGGGCGTCTGGCCAGCAAACGACTCCTGCTCGTGAAACCTCGAAAGCTTCGTTTGCAAATTTAGGAGTGTAAAAGCGGCTTTATTGACTGTCTAGAGCACGCACGGAAGAAATATTTGCTACCGCATGGGTTGCGCACCGTCCGAGAGTCTAATTGGCGATGAGCCAGCTCGTACAACGTACAAAGCGTATCGGAAAGATGAATGCAACGCCATCTGGACATATGAGGTCGTGGGGGGTGACTCGACATCGCTCTCGTGCATCCAAACATGAACGTCGCGTAACCCTCGATCGGTTTCATGCTTACGGCTAACATTGGGGGACAATATACAGAGGAAGGGTCAACTAATATACTTTGGTGGGTGGCGGCGTGGTGTTCACGGCGCTAGGAGGCGAGCTCGAGGAACTAAGTTTTACGGACACTTGCAGCTGACCGTTGAGACTTTTTAGGGAACCCTCATTCCTCTCTTCACTTATGAGTTAGGGGGAGATGAAATCCATTCACCAAAGGGCACCCCCTTTCAACCAGACTCCTCACTGTCCACCGAAGCACCAGAACACCCCGACTCCCGGCACAATACAGCGAAGAGGTTTCTATCTCAAGTGCTAAGAAGCCTTCAACTCGCCCGCCTCGCCTTGTGACGGTTCTCCGGCTGGCCTGTCCTATTTTGAAGGCAGGGGGCTTCTAACGTCTATGAAGTGGACGTTTCGCACAAGGGAGGCTCACACAGGCTGTGTGTAAGAGATAGCGCGTGAGTACGTAAATACCGTGGCGGGGAGGCAGGAGGTAGGCTGCGACACATGAGGAGGGGAGGAACAGCTGATGCGGGACTTTGCCTCCTCCACGACCTGGTCATCACCGACAACGACGAGCAGCACGCGCCTGTCGCGATAACGCGTGTCCTTGACGACGACGGTTACCGAGACCGGGCCTTTGTCCTGCCTGCTTCAGCAGCGGTAGTAGCAGCTCAAGCAGTAAATAAAATAACACCGCCGCTCTTTTTCTTGCTCGACTGTCCGACTGTCCGACTCTCTGTACCTCCTCGCTCTTAACTCGTAACGACGACGACTGAACAACCTCCCCACCGACCAACATGTCACTCCACGAGCGTTTCCTTCGCCCGGGCGGTTTTCAACCTAACCCTCACTTGCGAGCCAGGCAGTCCTCGAGTGGTCCTCCTGGTATGTCCCCAACGTGCTCGACGACGACCCAGCTGATTTGCGTACAGTACCTACTGGCCCTGCTACTCCTGTTGCTACCACCGCTTCCACCGCAACAGACTCATCCACACCCTCTGCCACCCCTCCGTGAGCTGCTCCTGTTCTCTCGTTCTCCTACGATTGCTATTATACTCACCATGCTTCGCCTTGCGCAGCGTGCCCCCGTCAAACTCGGGTGCGAGCAGCTCATCCGCCGCTTCGTCCTTGGTGAGCGTACCGTCAAGCCCTTCCACCATTGTCTCTTCAGCCTCCTCTTCAACATTGATCTCGTCAGCGTAAGCACCAACATCTGGTCTCTTCATAAATAGTGTCTCTGATAACCCTATTCTAGCTCACCATCTTCTGCAACTTCCCAAGCCACCTCGTCCGACACCTCGACGACTACACTCTTGGCCACCTCCACGACCAGCGACATATCTCTATCTCGCGTTTCCCGTGTAATCTCCACTCGCTCTGATGGCAACGTCGTCACAATCACCACCCTGGTTGGTGCGCCAACCGACGAACCGAATCCGTCCAGCAACAACAATAACACTGGAGAAGGTGTCGGGTTCCTCCAGAACAAGGGCGCGATGGCGGCCACATTCGGTGCGTGCAGCCCCATGCGACGACGACGACACCGAGCTCTCGTCGCACATGTCTCATATCTGGTCCCACTGACGGCGCTTCTCCGATTCCGCTTATAGCCGTAGCGGGCATCGTAGCCGTCGTCCTCGCGTTCCTGTTCGTCACCACCTGCATTCGCAGACGTCGCGCAATGAAATTCGACCGAGATGTTGCCGCGGCGGCGGCGGCTGCAGCCGCAGAGTCCCTTGCCGTTCGACCCTATGATGATGATGATGATGATGACGACGTGTTCACTGGTGCACCACGCTCCCAAGGTGGTGGGTATGGCTACGCTCCGGGCAAGGTGTGTTTGGTCTCGTTTCCTGTACCATGTGGAGGTGTGTTGATTTGGCGTCCGGCCCGCAGAATGCCGAGCACGATCCATACGTGTATGCCGCAGCAGGTGTCGTAGGTAGTGGACCCGGTGGATTCGGCGCCCCGGCGCAACCGATGCGCCAGCCACAAACGGGTGGACCGCTCGCATACCCCACTGCCCAGCAGTACCCAGTTCAGTTGTTCGACCAGCCCCACAATGGTGGAGTCTTTGGACGACAGGCTGGGCCCCAGGAAACATATACTTTGCGGGATCTTGGCATTCCGGGAGACATGGCCCGCCGACCCGGTAGCGCTGGTACTGGCCATGACACCCTCCCTGGCATAGCTGGTGTTGGGACGCAGGGCAGCGTCCCTAGTCCTGGTCCTAGTAGAAACAGCGGATTCTCCGCGCTTGTAGGTGCTGCAGGGCTTGCTGGTAACGCTGGTGCTGGTGCTGGTGCTGCCTATCGGAATCAACGTGAGTACTCGCGATAAAGTTATAGATGTAGGTCGCTGATACATCAATTGCCAGATGACGACCCCTATGGCGGATACGTTACCTCTCCAGTCGGTGAATCAAGGTACCCGCAACCGAGATGGTCACAACAGCAGGCTTTACAGCCCAACCCCCCAGATCAACAGCAGAGTGGCTGGTACCAACAGTATGGTCAAGCGCCCGTGCAGCAGCAGCAACAGCAACAGCAACAGCAGCAACAGCAACAACAACAACAACAACGCGCTCCTTCCCCGACCGCCTCGGCGTTGACGCATAGTCCCGCACCTGCGTACTCTCCCCCTCCTGGTGGGCTAACCGCACAGGGATACCCGAACGAAAAGGGCACGTACTCGTACTCACGCTCCGCGACTAGCGCTCAGACCCCCAGCAATGAGGGTCCAAGCATCAGTGGACATACTGTTGTATCGACTAACATACCTGGAACGCCACCTGACGAGGACGACGTGGGTAGCGTGCTTGAAGGGAGCGGTGGTCCTCGGGTCTTGAAGGTTACGAACGAGTAAAGGCAGTGCAATACCGGATCAAGTCGACCGGACGTTGTGTGTCTGGTCTGTCTCTCATTTCACATTTGGAGTATGGGTACGTGGGGTTTACCCTCAAGCTACCTTGTCAATATGCTGGTGGACGCTGGATGTTGCAAATTATTTGGCTATAGCGTTATTGGGTGCACCAGCAACCTTGGACTTGTGTTTGTTCTTGTAGCCACGAAGGCTTGTCCGCTCTACGCTTGCACATGCTGTAATCTGCGCGCTAACCTTCGCCTTATTGTTGGGATTCGCTTGTGTGTCCCTGTCCACTCACTCGTTTGATATTAATACTGGGTATATGTAGTAGGTTTGAGATATTGTACTGAGGCTGAATCAAGGCTGAATCAAGGCTGAAATGAGGCTGTATGGAGGCTGGGATCACGTGCCTCAGCCCAGGATTAATTTCTACCAAATCGGGATGAATGGTTTGTTCGGAGACTGGCTTCCATCCCTCTTCCGTCCCTCTTCCGTCCCTCTTCCATCCCTCTTATCCATCCCGCCTCTTCTTCCAACTAACCCTTGAAGAAAATGCTCGAGCTGTCCACGGTCGCCCCCGTCGTCATCGTGTCCACCATCCTCGCGTACACCGTCCATCATGCCCTTGGTGGTCAGAAGAAACGGTACCCGCCTGGGCCTCCTGGTGTTCCTGTTCTCGGCAATTACTTCGAACTCAGCACTGGCCATTGGAACGAGAAGTTTACCAAATGGAGGTCTATATACGGTACACTTATCTCAATCCACCTTAAATGGTACCCTTACCTCTTCCTCAGGCGATATTGTCTTCGCCTATGCACCCGGGTCGTCCGCCTACGTCATTAACTCGTGCCAAATGGCAGAGGAGACGCTGGGTAAAGGTCTTGCATATGCAGGACGGCCGTATAGCCGTATGACCCACTCTTTGTAAGCCCTCCCAGTTTTCTTCGTCTATTTTTCTTGTCTCACCTCGTTGCAGAATGGGTTGGGGGTGGAACGTCGGACTCATGAGCCCTTCAAAGGAATTGAACCAAATCCGCACTCACATCCAACAAGCCATTGGCCCACAAATGATCCCACGTTATCGGCCATTAATTAGCGACGAGATCACTCGACTCGTCAAGGATCTGGTGGGCTTTGAGGGGGACCCAGGAGCCCCAATTAATACGTAAGGATGTGTATGTCAACCTCTCGGGCAGGCGTGCTTATTCACATTCAATCCATCCAGTGCGGTGGGTTCGATCATCAACAGAATAGCGTACGGCAATGAGATCTTTGATGAACACGGACAAGAGCTCTTGGCGATGAATCGGAAGGCGTTGGGTCTTCTCGCAAGTGGGATGAGTAACATCTGGCTCGTCGATTTCTTCCCACTGCGTAAGCATCCGTGGGTTTCTCTCCACAACTCGCTCACGTTGACCTCTAATTACAGTTCAATATATCCCGGCATGGCTCCCTGGTGCTCGTTTCCAACGAATTGCGCGAGAGTCGAGGCAGATTACCGATTATATTCGTTACAAACCATGGGAATTGGTCCTTAACAAGGTGAGCTTGACATCCATTGAAATGGGCTTCCTAACTCTTTCGTAATAGTTGAAGCGTCCCGAAGGGTATGAGGACTGCGTCGCAACGCGAATGATTGAAAAGGAAGGTGCAACAGACACGCTGCGAGACGCTGTTGCCGTTATGTACGCCTGTACGTTCCAACTCGTCTGTGCAGCCTTCACGAAGTAACCTGACCCGCTCCCATAGCTGGCACCGATACGGTAATTCAATTTTGATGCGCACAGCCCTCGCCAAGTCTTGATACCCGTGACAGACGAACTGCCAAATATTGATCTTCATTCTGTGCATTATGTTGCATCCGGAAGTCCAACGACGAGTGCACGAAGAGTTGGACCGCGAGATCGGACAAGAGCGAGTGCCCACATTAGAAGATCTCCCGTCGCTTGTCTATCTTCAAGCTGCGTGGAAGGAATGCTTGCGTTGGCATCCTGTCACCCCTCTGGGTGTGTGGAAATGCGCTCAGCCTTTATTGCCTCTCTGACTCTCGCTAGGCGTGACGCGTATGACTACGGAAGATCAAATCTATCAAGGGTTTTGGATACCTAAAGGGTCACGCGTTTTCCCAAACTCTGGGTCAGTATTCGTACATCAGGTGGCGTCTGAACAGGACTAAAACTACCTGCCAGGTTCATGCTCCGAGACGCGTCTCTCTGGGAAGGACCAACAGAATACAAACCAGAGCGTTTCTTGAGGCCTACACCCTCCAACCAACCCGATCCTGCGATTGCCTTTGGTTACGGTCGACGGTTAGCCCCTCTCTCGAATCGTTAAACCCGCACTGACGGTCGTCTTCCACACAGAGTCTGTCCTGGGAAGTACCTCGCGGAGGAAATAGCAGTATATGCGCTGGCCACGTTGATGTGGGCGTTCCATATCGAATGTATCGAAGGACCTGCGACGCCAGACGAGGCACAATTCCTCGACGCCACGTTCAGGTAGGCAGCCTCTTGGATGTAACCGTGCCAGTGTGGTTGATTTACGCCTGCCTTATAGTCCCGCGTTTCCTTTCAAAGCCAGGTTCCGGCCGCGCTCCAGCCATATCCGCGATATAATCGTTGCGGTATAGTTTCAGCTACCACACCAGAGGACATTGCTAGGGCCTCCAGTGTTATTTAGGACCTTGGCATCGATTATCAAGGCTTTGTACATAGGATTCCAAGTTTGCCGTAAATCCCACTGCAGAAGTGCGATTCCCCTTGGATTCCCCACTGTGCTGCATTCAACCTCCAGCACGAAGCAGAAGAAGGTCCTGTGCGTTAGCCAAGTATACCGATGTGGTCGCTATGCCAATGAACTCTACATCACCGTGTTGGATTGATGCCAACCGTCAATATTCAACGTATACGTCAAACTGCCATGAAGACGGGTAGACGAATGTTGACAAGATATTTGGCCGCTACCGGCTCGCTAATATTGCCACGCGGTCTATTCCAACCTGCATTGGCAGAAAATGTGCTATGGAGGATTAACTGGAAGCTCGTGAATCTTGTTGGTTCTTGGGAGAAATCGGAGTTTGAAAGGAAGCGGCGGGCTGGGCGAATGAACCAGTGCGAACGAAGGTCATTTAAAGCCAGTCTTATGATTGAATCAAGCCATTTCATCTCTTCCGGAGAAGCAGGTCCTCCGACACGTTCAATGCGGAATACCGGAAATATCATCACAGCAACAGCTAGGCCCGATTCGTCAGCAAAGAATCAGTCCAGACAAACCCTATCACTGGGCGCCAGGAATTGGTGAGAAAATTGACTGTTGTCCATAATCGAGAGATCGCGTTCGTCCTTACGTGGAGGGACCAAAACCGCTCTGGGTAATAGTACTCTGGTAAATCTCATCTTTGTGGGTCATACATAAAAATTACTCACGCTGGTGGATATGATGATCGCCAGACTACTTACCCCGTGTTTGGGAATTTTAGAGATCCCTTTGGTATCCATTAGCCCTGGAGTGCTTAATATCCAGTAGTGGCATGAGGAGAAGCTTCCAGAAGCTCGTTGGCTCGTCCTTCTGTTAACAGCTTCGCTAAAGGGACGACAGGGCACCAACGCGTCTTTCCACACCACCTGGAAGTACGCCGATGAGGCGCAATCTTCATATATAGGTAAGCGCCCGATACGATCGAGCACTTCATGATCTCGTTGCTAAACATCTGGGTGCGGCATAATGCAAAGAAGAAATCCCATAATTGCCCCAGTCGTCTGTTCAGTGATTAGTGCGATACATGATGGGGGAATCGAATGTGGTCTCATCTAATCAGCGCCAGCTGGAGTTGAGACTTCATGAGAAAATCTTCATGAATTGGAACAAGAAGCGTACACACCCATGTACATAATTGCAATCGCATTTGTCGAGATCTGTCCTGCGTAGAGTACTCAGTTGTGGCACTACGACGAATAACCCCTGAGAGGTCGAGTTCCCTCTACAGTCCGTTTATATACTGTACAGTTAGCATGGCCATCCAAACCTTTACAAGCCAAACTGGGACCAAAACAGTTGCCCATGGAGTGAACGCACTGCAGGCGGCATCAACGGGCCCCCTACAATGCGGCGCCACTGCATGGCGCCTGTGATGTACTTTTGGTCAGTTCATCTGGACATAACCACGATCACTTTCATGGTCCCGAGATCTCCTGCATCTCCAAAGGGTCTGCCTGATAGCGCGCCCCTATTGACTTCGCTGATGCTTCGAGTCCCAGCAGGCCCCGGAAGTAAATGCCGATTGCAACCTTTTCGGTGGACATGAATACCCACCGTGTGGGGTACGATTCATCGTAATCGATGCTGGGACGTTGCTGATCCCCCCGGGCCACCAGGCTTGCATTGTTTATCTCGAAGACGCCATCCACAAACTTCTGGTGAAGAACCCATCTGTCCATGGTTTCCTTCCACCCATCAGTGTCAGGTGCCTCCAACGCTTTGCGTACGCTCCGGGGGTCAGGCAACTGCGAAAGATGAATGCTGCCAGGCAGCCCCGCCGAAAACGCGACCAGAGAGTAATCGACGCCTTCACCGTCATCAGCGACGAACAGGGTGTCACCACCCCCATCTCCGCCGCGCTCGAGGCCAGCAATACTACCATCGCACGTCCCATGCCTCCGTCCCAAATGCAGCGTCCGCCCCGGATAATCCAGCACATGGGCGACATCGTGTCTAGGTCGGTCGAACACCACCCCGTCATCGCTGTCGGAGTCACCGCCAGAAGCCACAACGATGCCGTCGCTGGGAGCACACCGATGGTGCAAAGCTCCTTGGTCCATATGCCTCCCCGGAAGACGAATGACCAATCGCGGGTGCTGCGGTGCGGGCGATGCGTCTACCATGTCAGAGTCGGTCGTCGGCGTCCTCACTGGCGACGGCGCATGCGCTTGCGTCGGTACGGTCTGCGGTGATACATGGTCCACGGATCTAGTCTGCTCGAGAGGTTCGTCAGCATCAGTGTTGAAACCGATCGGGGCGGGGGGAGGCAAGCAGTCTTCAAAGAAAACGATTTTTTCTAAGTCCAAATCACCA
>Ga0307513_10004278_pt1 | contig 19097 bp, 23 predicted proteins | sample 15_EM_MG_FD_202174 | JGI IMG/M metagenome (GOLD analysis project Ga0307513, IMG submission 202174) | Populus trichocarpa ectomycorrhiza microbial communities from riparian zone in the Pacific Northwest, United States - 15_EM | ecosystem: Host-associated > Plants > Roots > Unclassified | place...
TGTAGGCCTAGGATATAAATGCTTCCGCCAACATCTCAGCTCCCTCCAATAAAATATATTAATACCCACCCTATAGATTCTCTCGAATCGGCCCTTCATCTTCTGCGTCTGATCTACAACCCAAATGTTCGGGGTTCACGTCGTCGTCGCAAATCATCCCGGCCGCCAGGACATTCCCATCATGCATCGGAGGAATTAGCCAACCTCCAGGGCGACCCCTTCGAGCGATCCTATGCGATAAAATGGCTCACAGCCCTAATCACGCAGTGTGGAACAGCGGAGGAGGAAGAGGCGGAGGCGAAATCTTCTACGACTCAGACGAAGCATGATCTCATTGAAGAGGCCGCCGCTATATTGGCCATGTGCGCTGGTACGGCGTCAGCTGGGGCGGGGCCTGCATTATGGCTGAGATGATTGTGGAGAACCCTCTTGCTTTTGGTCTTGGTGCGAAAGGCTTTTTGTGGAACTGATTCTACACTGACTTCCACTTAGACATTTTTCCATATCGGTGTCTTGAACTAGGAGCGGGTACCGGTCTCGTCAGCTTGACGGTGGCTAAAATGCTTGGAAGCCTAGGTTCTACTGACACGGATATCGTAGCAACAGATTATTACCCATCCGTCCTCGAAAACTTGAAGCGGAACGTCGCACGCAATTTGTTGTCGGATGGTGTTCGCGTCACCTCCAAATTCTTGGACTGGTCTACCTTTTGCCATGCGGATGTCATTGCTGATCCCGTTTTCGAGGGAGGATTTGATGTCGTATGCGGTGCCGATATCATCTACGAGGCTCTACACGCCACCTGGATCAAATCCTGTCTTGAACGATTGCTTTGCAAACCCTCGACAAGGCGCCCCGATCCCACTTTTCATCTCGTCATTCCTTTACGAGCAACTCATGCAGTGGAATCTAGTACGATCGAAATGGTGTTCCGGGACGATAGAGAATTTTACAGGGAACAAGAGCATGTATTGGAGGTCAAATACAAGGAAATTATAGTCTGCGATGCGGAAAGTGGCAAAGAAGGAGAGGAGGTTGAATACGCATACTATAAGATTGGGTGGTCATAAATATATATATATATATATCTCAATGATGTCGACGATAACACCATCCTTGATATGTGTGATGGTTTCCAAACACCAAGAAGATTTGACGTCCGAGTCCTGCTGCGTGTGCGAACTTGATTGTCTCTCGGACTTCCTGGATCAGGGATTGCATGAGAGCGGCGGTCGATAGAGAAACCTTGTCAAGTATCGTTACTGTATCGTCGACTTCCTCTTCTGGAACTTCGTTTAGTCGGCCGGAATTCATGAAAAAGAAAATCTGGGACTGCACATACCAACTTGGGCGAGGATCTCCAGCTCATCGGCCGTACTCCTTAACAGGCCCCTCTTGAGAAGCAAAGCTCGTTTCTGAGCTGACGTACACGATAACTCCAGAACGAACATCAGCGGGGACCCTGTTTAGTGCGATCTCAACAACTAGAACAACCTTCAGTAACTTGTCGTTGTGAGGAGAACAAGAGAGACTAACTCTTTGAATGGGGTGTGTTTATATCGTAGTTCTGAGATAACGTCGGGAAGCTTTTCAGGACATCGTTCGCGACGACGACAAGTTCGGCACCAGCCGCCAGTGGTTCATGTTCCAAATCGGACTTAGAATGTCGAACAGAACGGCCTTCGTGAATTTAGGATGACCAGCAACCGGACTGAACAAAGGAGAACCATCACACCCGGTGAGCCGAAGGTTTGTCAATGAACAATTATAGGAATCATACCTGGGTCGGAAAACATTCGTAATATGATACCGCTTGATTTAACGAATGCTTTTCGCAAGCGGCCAACCTCGCAGACGCAACGAGAATATTATTAGCCAACGCCACAATCTCGCCATATCTGTCTGTAAACATCGCTTGGGTCTTCGCCTCTTCCGGGTCGGTGATGGGCATTAACAATGGGGGTTCCATATCAACCGCGCTGTGCACGTGAAAAATAGCTGCAAGGCTCTTTCGAGATGCTTTACTCTGCACCTGGTAGCGCGCCCGTGGTTCGTCAGCGTCTCTGGGTGTTGACAGCTGCGGCGGGGCTTTGTGTCGTGGCTCGCGCTTGCGGAAGGGTGTGGAGGCAACGGCGCAGATGATGGGATCCCGCCGTCTTATCTGGCTTGCGGAATGTGTAAGGGGGCGTGAACGAGCTTGCAGGAGGTATAGGTAGCGCGAGGCTGGCGGTGGACACTGGAAACGAGCTTGCGGGAGGGGCTCGCTGGCAGGATGGTCCCTAGTTCGACGCTTTCCTCTCTGTGAGATAAGAATGAGAAGGGAGGGAATGGGACTGAAGATTGTGACGTACCATATCTATCCCTTGCGTCTATCCCTCACCGTTGCGGGTAGTCACCTGCTGTGGCTCGCGTCCGTGGTGCTCAGGATATCCCTTCGCTGAATGAGGATTAGGCCTGCGTCGCGACAGTGTGTCAGCTGTCTGCTTACCCCTGGGATGGGATAGGTGATAAGGGGGCGGATGTGGGGTCGTATGCATGGGAAAGCGATAGCGATAAGAGAGCCATGTGATCGAATGATGGCATTTTGAATTCATGACCAGCACACGCAAGAAACCATCTGCGACATTGCCTGGTGTGTCGTTTCTTACCATGGTGTGTCGTGATCTTCATGTATCCTCTCTTCTGTACTTCCTCTACCATATATGCAGAGATGGTGAGGGAGGTAACGAGCTGGGGACGGAGGGTGCCGGGCAGATAACATGGCAGATAACAACCCACCGATGTGATCGGTAAACCGGGATTGGGGTGCCTGTGGTCAGGTGTTACGAAAAACCGCTCCGCTCGCAATCGAAAGCTCTTGTTGTCTGCTACCCTCATCGAGATGGCTGAAGATCGCCAACAGACTGCCGGGGAATCCAGTGGAATTTTCAATCGACTGAAGAAAGCTATACGACTTGGTTCGCAAAGTACGCCACTGGATGAAGCTGCGAAACTCCGAGCCAAATACTCCCACTTTCGCGTTCTTGTTATCGGGAGGGCGAATGCTGGGAAAACAACGCTGCTAAAGCGGGTATGCAACACGACTGAGGAGCCATCCATTTATGATGAGGGCAAAAACCTGGTGAGCTCTCGCCTTATCGTGATACCCCACTCTTATCATCTGTTCATCAACAGCTCGAACCGACCTCGAAGGTGCCGGCTCGGTGATTTGTACTCTTACCCTAGACTAGAGAACTGATTTCGACGCTGTAGCGGGGGATCCACAACATTCATCGTTCCTTCACCTTCAAGAGCAACCCAGGGTTCATCTTTCATGACTCACCTGGATTCGAGGCCGGAGGGGAAGAGGAACTCACGGATGTGATGTCATTCATTGAATGGAGGTCGAAGTCCAGGGAAGTCAATGATCAAATCCATGTCATCTGGTAAATTTTTATTGTGCCCCTTGAGGTGGTTCAGGTGACAACATACTCAGGTTCTGCTTCGATCCGGATACATCCCGCCCTTTACTGCCATTAGAAGTGAAGTTCTTTAATGAGGATCGCACCTGGAATAGTAAGCTTATCTGACATGTCTGAATGTTGTCAGAAACTGAAAAATACAGTTCCAGTTGTGGCGATCTTTATGAAATTTGACGATCTTATCACACAAGTCTTTGATAGGAAAAAAGATAAAAATGAGAATACCAAGCATGCATTGGATATCTTGGAGAAGAAATTCAAGCAGCCTCTCAGTGGTTACAAATTCCATCCTTGTGGTTATGTGCACTTTGAGGGTAGGTCATTTGTTATTTAGCAGTTGGACCTTAGGACTGATATCACATCCAGCTATCCACAAGGATAAAGGTAATCATCAAGAACAGGTTGGGGAACTAATCAAACAGACAGCAGCATCAATCAATAATCTTGCACTGAAGATGCTGTTTATCACTGTCCAACAGAATAACTTGGACATTTGTATTGAATTTGCAGTGCGCAGTAGGTTAGGTTTTCCACTTGTCCACCCTTGCTGCCACTTATCCCCTACTTTAGTTTTACTCTTCGGTTAAGTGATACAATGGTACTATTCTCTATGAATTCTGGATGTGTCACTGCTTAAGTGAATCAAGGAACATTTGATTTACTATACTTCAATGTGGTTTGGACACTGCTATTTGATGGTATGTAATCATGTTGAAAGCATGTCTCAAAGCCAAAACTGACAGTGGAGAAGAATCATGTGAGAATTTCCTTTTATATTAGTAATTGAAGACTACAATGTCAAATTTAGAATGTAAGTACTATGATCATATGATAAGAAACAATATTAACACATATATCTAGTATGTAGGCATAGTAGTAGAAGCTTTGGACAATTTTCTGATAGTCAATTTCTAAGGAAAATGATGTAAGGTTTGAATTGATAGAAAGACAATGTCTGAATATTATCTACAGGAGGTAATAAACAGATTATGAAGTTGATTTTCAGCACTGACATAACCTGTATCAAATTTTATCTAGGTAGTGAGTTGTTGTGCAGCTCTTCTGTTGGATTTCTATTGCTGACATTGTTTCTATGAAATCTCATCCAGAAAGTAAGTCATATATGGCTTCTTTGCTTGACTTCTATTGCTAATATTGCCTAATTAAATTCTATCCAGAGAGTGAGTTGTGTGTGGTCCCTTTGCTTGATTTCCATTACTGACATTGCCTGCATTAAATTTTATCCAGATAGTAAGTTATGTATAGCCCCTCTGCTTGATTTCTATTGCTGACATTGCCTACATGAAATCTCATCCAGGCAGTGAGTCATATGCAGTGATTTTACTTGATTTCCATTTCTGACATTGCTTGCATAAAAGCACCTCCAGGAAGTCAGTCATATGCAGCTATTTCATTTGATTTCCATTTCTGACATTGCCTGCATAAAAGCACCTCCAGGAAGTCAGTCATATGCAGCTATTTCATTTGATTTCCATTTCTGACACTGCCTGCATAAAAGCACCTCCAGGAAGTCAGTCATGTGCAGATCCTTTGCTTGATTTCCATTTCTGATATTGCATGCATGAAATTCCATCCAGAACGTGAGTTATGTGCAGGTCCTTTGCTTGATTTCCATTTCTGACATTCCCTGTATGAAAGTCTGTGCAAAAAGTCAGTCATGTGCAGATTCTTTGCTTGATTTCCATTGCTGATATTGTCTATATCCAGAAAGTCAGTTGTATGCAGGTCCTCTGCTTGATTTCCATTGCTGATATTGCCTGTATGAATCTCATCCAGATTGTGAGTTATATGCAGCTTTTTTGCTTGGTTTCCATTATTGACATTAGATGCATAAAATTCTATCCAGATAGTAAGTGATGTGTAGCTTTTTTGCTTGGTTTTTATTACTGACATTGCATATATGAAATCTCATCCAGAAAGTAGGTGATATAGCTCTTTTTTTGCTTGGTTTCCATTATTGACATTAGATGCATAAAATTCTATCCAGATAGTAAGTGATGTGTAGCTTTTTTGCTTGGTTTTTATTACTGACATTGCATATATGAAATCTCATCTAGAAAGTAGGTGATATAGCTCTTTTTTGCTTGGTTTCTATTGTTGACATTATCTGCATGAAATGCTGTTCAGAAAGTAAGTCATGTGCTACTCAGGCTTTTTTTTTTTTGATTTCTATTGCTGACATTGCCTGCATAGAATTTTATCCAGGGAGTGAATCATGTGCCACTTGTCTGCTTGATTTCTACTGCTAACATTATATGCATGAAATCCTATATAGATTGTGAGTCATGTGTAGCACTTTTGCCTGATTTCTATTGCTAACATTGTATATATAAAAACCCACCCAGAAAGTAAGTAATGTGCCCTTTTTTCTTGATTTCCATTGTTGACTTGCTTGCATGAAATCCTATCCAGAAAGTAAGTTATGTTTAGCCTTTTTGTTTGATCTATATTGCTTATATATTGCTTATATGAAATTCCATTCAGCAAGTGAGTTATGTGCAGCCTCTTTGCTTGATTTCTATTATTAACACATCTCATCCAGGAAGTAAGTCATGTGCAATGACTTTGCTTGATTTGCATTGCTGACATTGCCTGTATGCAATCTTTCAGACAGTGAGTTGCTGTGCTTATTTGCTCAACTTCGATTGTTGATATATTATCTCTTGTTTTCTAGTTTGTAGCTACTCTAATTTGCTATCTTCTCCATATTCCACTCACATGATTTTATTTCACAGGTACATAGTGTTCACAATGTTGTTAGTGCTCACTTCAATGTAAGATTATTTAATTTTTCTATATCTTATCACTTATTGATTCACATGCCAATAGACAGTATCTTTATGTGCTCTCATAGGTATAACCACCAATATTTATATTTCTATTATTTTTTGTTTCTCATCCTAATATTTCTAGCTATTCTCATCTGTCTTGAACACTCCTTCTGGCTTACTCAGCAAGGCTCCAGTCCTACTGAAGGCTTTGTTGCAGCTTTGGACATTTATCTCAGGGACAAGCATGTGCTCCTTGACCAAAGAGTTGAAGACTACCTGATGTCAAAAGGAATCAATGACTGGTTCACCACAAAACATAAGCCATCTGATGATGAGCGCCTTGAATTTAAAATAATAGTTCTTGACAATCTTCTTCGTAAGGCCAGTTCTTGTCTTCTTTAAATCTGTGTTACTAATACAATATCCTCAGCCCATCCTAAACCCTCCATTTAACATTGGGGCATGCAGTTTGGCTGCATCTTTTGTGCAATCTGAATAAATCAACAAAATGCTTGAGATTCTGTACAATTACCACCAATATCAATTTTTTTGTCCTTTTTTGCTAGATCTAATGGTTGGCAGCTTATTTCCTTATTGCATTCAATTTTTTTTTTTTTTACTTCACCTATGATTTATAAAATAACCCAATATTGGCACTTGTTCTATAAGTCAGAGCCACAAAAAAAAAGCATTATACTTATGAATTGCTCCAAAATAATAATAATAAAGTAATAGACCAAAAATTCTGAATATTAATAGAGGCTACATATTATTTTTTTGTTGTTGCTTAGCCACTCTGTTGAGATCACACCATGATCGTGTGATCGTGCTATGGCCATGCCACACCTTTTATCTCTTTATTTCTTTCTTCTTCTTTATCTTATATTCGGCTTTGTCTCGTACATCGTATATATACTATGGACACTCTAATTAGCACCTCAGTCTGTATTATCGAGACTGAGGTGAGCCACTTATATTATACTTACATTATATATCACTAACTGTACCATAGTTTATCTTAGGTACAGTTACCCTAATCTAGTCCATATTATCGAGACTAAGTCTATCTTAGGGTCTAATTTCTACAGGTTATGGGCCTTATTCGCCACTAAATTGAGTGGCATAGAAATCTTTGATCCCGTTTTATCTTATCTTATCGACGCGCATTAACAACATGCGCTCAACCCCCCCTTTGTTCTTTGTGAACTTGCATACCGCTCTTACTGCTTTGCTTCCTTCCCTCACTTGCAACCCAGATGTCCATCATGGCTGAAATGTCTCCCCCCTGTCAATCCCAATGACGTGCTCCACCCTCGTGTTACTATAGCGCACATCAGTACCAGCTTCTCTGGAGATCCTCTTGACAAGACCGTCGGGAATTGGAAAGTCTGGAGTTCCAAAATCCTGCTATCTGTGGACTAGGCAATCATATCAAAGACCTCCCAAAGGGTTCCACCATTATTCCGGATGCTACAGTGCAACCAATCGCTCATGATTATTGGAACACCAATGATGGCATGGCACGGGCGTATATTCATCTGAACTGCGCAATTATCAAAAGCGAGCTTCTGGATGACATTGACACTGCCTACAAATATTTCAAGGCCCTTGAGACATATCATCTTAATGAGGGGCCCATCAAACAGGTGAATCTTATCCAGAACGCACTTGCCCAATGCATTGCTCACGACAAAGACCAAGTCTCCAATTGCCAGAAAATTCATGACGACATTCGCTGCGCTTTCAACATGCCTGGGGGGATCACAGAGGAAACATTCATCAATATCACCCTCCTCATCGTCCTCGGGTGTGGCCACGAACATATGTGCGCCATGATTCAGCGCGACATGCAGGCTGCGACTGCAGGAGTCCCCTTCAAATCTGAACAGATCATGCTCTACCTCAAGCAGGACCTCCAGCTTCTCCTGGGGGATAAACAACGCTCGGGTACCGCCGATGCAATCGCACTCGCCGCCCAATCTTTCCAGAGGCGCAGCGGATGCTCTTTGCCTGAGTGCAGTAACTGCCACTGGCCCAGTCATACCGCAGGTTTCTGCGTTCGTGTGGGAGGAGGCATGGCAGGGAAGTCAATCGACGAGGCTCAGGCAGCGAAGAGGAAAGGGAGGGAAAAGCAGGACAAGTCTAAGGACTCCAAGAACGCTAAACCAAAGGTAGCCCTTTCATTCAAGGATTCGAATGGACAGGCATTCATTACCCATGTCAATGCAGATAACATCACCGCGATGAACACCAGTGCTGCCACATCTTCCACCGTTCACGCAAATCTCACCTCCATTGATTTCAACTCACCTTCCCTCAATTTACCTGCCCGTTTGACCAGGATCGAGACTGTCGAATATGAGGGATTCCTTGTATGCTTTGATGACCCTAGGGTCAGCATCGATTGGGCTCAGTACAGCAACAACATCGAAGTTTCTCCTACAATGATTGCTGCCCCTCATCAGACGAAATGCACTGCTGTTATTTCCCTCGACACCTGCCCGTTCTTCCTTGATTCCAGGGCGAGCATTCATGTATCCCCAGAATAGTCAGATTTCCTTTCCCTCCGCCCCATTTCCTCAAAAGCCATCAAAGGCATTGGGGGATCATCTATCATGGCAACTCACCTGTAGCTGCTACCGAGGTCTTAGTGATGCCCCACTGATTCCTGCCAGATTCCAGTGATTCCAGTGGATTCCGGTGGATTCCAGAGGAATGCAAATTGGCAGGGGGTCCTGCCAATATTGCCATTCCGGCAATTGCTCATTCCAGCGGAATCGAGGCATTCCGGAATTGATACCGGAATGTTCCGCGGAATCCACCGGAACAGAATGCAACCGGAATCCGTTTACCGGAATGTATTTTAATTTATAATAGATTTTAAATATTAAATCGTTGATTAATAATAATCGCAATGTTTGGCAACCACCCGTTGCCAAACATTGTTCCATCACTGCTTGTCTTCTCACCACCACCAACCCAGATCCCCCCCCCGCCGCCGCCGTCGCCGCCGCCCCTCGCAAATGCCCGCACGGGCCAAGCGACGGCGCGCTCATCGTTAACGCCCACACCCGCCCACTGCACCGTGTCACCGGCGCCCACCACCATCCGTCGACATTCCCCCGCGTTTGCCCCTCCCCTCGTCGAGGGATGTGGGCAAACGACTTGCCACGTCACCGCTCCAAGCTCCCGCCGCGTCGCTCGCTGCCAACGGCGACCCCCAACCGCCACGTCACCGCTGAAACAGCCCGCGTACGCCACGTCACAGCTGCCGATGACCCCCTTACCATCCAAAAGCAGCGTGTACGCCACGTCACAGACGACGACGACTGGTTGAAGAGGCGTGAGGAGCAGGAGGAGGTCAAGGAGGAGTGGAGGGGACGAATGGAGTGGGAGGGGATGAACGAGGGGGAGCGAGGAGGTCGAGGAGGCGAAGGGGAAGCAACGGGGGCGAGGAGGAGGAGGGCCACAACCAGCGAGCAGCGAGGCGGCGTGAACCCAACACGCCACCTCGTTCGAGCTCGTTTATTCCCCCCAACGACGGGGGGAAGGCTCCTCTCCCGTGGCCTTGATAACGGGGCGGCGTGCTTCCCACACGCCGCCCTATTTTCTCGCCTCTCCTTCCCGTGGTGTCAACGAGGCGGCGTGCAACCTACACGCCGCCTTGTTACTGCTCTCTTTCCCGAAACCAAACGAGGCGGCGTAGACCTATAGGTCTACGCTGCCCACAACCTCTGGGGGGGTTTTCTCGCCCAGCAACGATGGCAGGGTGGCGTGAAACCTACACGCCGCCCCGCTTTAACCCCCTCGTCATTGAGGGGGTTTTCTTCCGCGGCGTCTAAGTCAATGAAGGGGGCAGTGTGCAGCTTGCACGCCGCCCCCTTTTTTTCTCCTTAGTTGTAATTAGCGTCTTTTCTATTCAATTCAAGTAAATAGTATCATGTAACTATTATAAATAATGTATATATATAAATAAAATGGTCCCTTATGTCGAATTTCAAGTAAATTAAGTGGATTTCACATGAATCTAGTCCATTCCGGTCCCATTCCAGTGCCATTCCTGTGGAATCCGGTCATTCCTGCGGATTCCGGTGCCATTCCTCCAGAATTCAACCATTCTGGTGCCATTCCTGTGGAATCCGGTCATTCCTCCGGAATTCAACCATTCCAGTGCCATTCCTGTGGAATCTGGTCATTCCTGCGGATTCCGGTGCCATTTCTGCGGATTCCGGTGCCATTCCGGCAGATTCCGGTGGATTCCGGACGGAATCTGTGGGGCACCAAAAAGTACAGCCTCCTTGTGGAAATTTGATTGATTTATAATGGACCTAAGACAAGATATAAATAAGATAGGATGGATTTTCAAGGCCTAGGATACATGTAAATGTATTGTATTTACTAGCTTACTTTTTTTCTAAGAAAAACTGAGCGCAAGTAAGCCCAACTGGGATCACTTGCCTAATTTGGAAAGCATCATCCAAATCCATCCATGCGCATCCACCCATTTCCACCTCCACAGAGGCATGAAAAAGAGTGTAGTATGTTTAAATAGCTTAGAACTACTCAAATATAAAATTTTAAGTATAAAGAATCAAGCCCAACGAGCCCAGGAGCAAAACTGAGCCTGAGGAAGCCAACTGGCACCACTTGCCTAATTTGGAAAGCTCCACAAATTTGGCACCATATAAATGCTCTCCAGCCTCCTCCCACTCCCCCTGGAGCGCCAAAACATTCCAGATGGGCATAATGAACCCTACTACCCCCAAAATATACAATTTCCCACCCAAAATCCCCCCCGACAAGCCCAACAGTGAGCGCACCACCCGACCACCGCTTTTGGCATTGTTTACATGTATTTGCCAGTGCCCCCAACCCCTGCTCAACAGCCCCGCCCCCTACACTACCCCGCCCTCTCATCTGGCACCCTCGGCATACCAAAGACCCTATTACTAATCCTAACCAGCCCCAGCACCACGGCAATACTTCTTTTTTTTGGGTGGTGGGGAATACCCGGTGTGGATTTACGATATGGTTCACACAAGTCCTGGGTATTGATATAGAAATGTAGCATCTAAGGCTGAAATAACAAGTACCTGCGGCAAGTACCCACAGCTTCAAAATCCACACCCAGATCCTCAGCGATCTGTCTTGGTGGGTGAGCTGGACCCGTGGGTCACATTACCCATGAGTATTTCCACAAGTATACTTGCAAGTACCCGTCAAAGACCCAGACTCGTGCTCAGCCTTGATTGTCTCATTTATCTCAGTTTTTACTGCTCATTGATTTCTGGCACTCCTATAGACACCATCTTTATATGCTTTTATGGGTTTGATCAATATTCTTTTTTTTGTGATTTTGGTTTCTTATCTTGATATGTCTAGCCATCCTTATATGTTTTGAACATTCCTTCTAGCTTACTCAGCAGAGGTCCAGTCCTACTAAAGGCTTTACCACAGCTTTGGATACTTATCTCAAGGACAAGCATGTGCTCCTTGATCAAAGAGTAAAAGACTACTTGATGTCAAAAGGAAGCAATGACTGGTTCATCCCAAAACATAACCCATCTAATGATGAGCGCTCTGAATTTCAAAAGATAGTTCTTGAAAACCTCCTTTGTAAAGCTGGTCATTATTTTTTTCAAGCTTGTATTACTGATACAATACCTTTAGCCTATCCTACGCTCTCCAATTGATATTAGGATCCACAGGTTAGTGGTGTTTTCTGTGTAATCTGACTGGATAAATGCTTTATATTCTGTACAACTACCACCAATATCTAGTGTTTGAAAGTTAGGTTAATGGTCATCTGTGGTTAATTTGACTTTATTTTAAGCTACAGCAATATCCTTAAACTTGGCCCATGAAAGTGGGTATGAGAGAATCAATTCTTTTTCAATTTTTCTGTTAGCTAACTGGAAATTTTTTCAAAATTTTTGTTATTCCCAGCCCCCACTTTCATGTGACAATTTTAAGGATATTTCCATAGCTTAAAATAAAGTCAAATTAACCACTAACCTAACTTTCAAACACTACCAATATCAGCTTTTCCTCACTAGATATAGTATGTAATAAGGATATATATAGCTAGGGATTATCAAGGGTTTTGAAACCCGTGCGGGTTGCGGGTAGGGTACACTGGGGTAAGGGTACGGGTTTGGTTTTTCTGACCCTCGCCATACCCGTACCCTCAGCGGGGGTTGGCGGGTTACCTGTGGGTTTGATTAGTTCTGCGTTCTCAATGGAACGAGGTTTTTCGGAGTTTGAATCGAGATCAACCATGACCAACACGGTTGATCTCACTTTTCACCACTCCCACAACATGCCTCTGGACTCAATGAATGCAGCAGAATGTGTGAAGAGGTAAGTAATTCATCTACAACCATCTTACTATATGTGCACTAACCTTTTTATGTCCCAAGCTCACTGCCACCTGCCTCTCCCCTCCAACAAGGGATGTAGGCCACCGTTGAAGGATTTTGGTAGGGTGTATGAGTTGGGAGCACATAGGAAATATGAGGGGAGATTCGCAAGGTACACAAGGAGGTGAGCCTCACCTCCCCTCACCTACCTTTTGTGCTACCTACTAACATCAAAAACGCGTCAGGACATACACCGGCCACTTACACACCCCACAAATATGCCATGTCACCGCCTCCCTTGAACCATGCCTCCGCCACCTCCCTCGCATGCAACAGCAAGCCGGGGGTGGATTCTTATGGCATTTCGACCCCGTTCGTGTGTCCTCCACCTTCCTTGCATGCAACAGCGAGCTTGAGAGATGATTTTTATATTGTTTCGACCCCGTTTTCCCAACATCCCTGAATCCATAACCTCGCAATGCTGCACGGCAATGTCAATTGACATCTGCACTGCTGTTGCGAGGTTTTTTAGTCGGTTTTGGAGGCATACCCGCACACGGGTTGGAGTACCCCCGGACCCCAACCCGCCGAAACCCCTACCCTTGAATGCGGGTACGGGTTTTCTCAGGTACGGGTACGGGTAGCCCTGGAATACCCCAGGGTTACCTGTGATAATCCCTATATATAGCCATTGTGAGGAGAAGTTTGGGGGACCCCTCTCTGTGCCGTTTATTCTATTTTCTTGGGGTGTGGGTCACAGTGGTGGTAATTCATAATTATCATACAAACTGAGAGGCACAATACAAACTGAGAGGCATAATACCAGTAAAAAATTAAAAACACACCACTACCCAGATTAAACCAATGAGTTTAAGAACTTTGGGCACTCAAAGATAAGAAATAAGATACTAAATAGGGGCAAACCAAAGAATCCTCCAGATGAAAAATATTGTAGATGATGGAATTTTTGAGGATATTTAGAGTCATTGAATAATCTAAAGTGTAATTCCTGTATATTTGGCAACTATTTGAGGGAGGTAATTCTTTTGCCAGACAGAAATATGTCCATCAATCCTTGGTTCTCATGAAGTACCTGAATTTCAGGGCAAATATGAGAAGTGTTTAACTCTGTATCTACTGTACTGATATGACCTACTCTTTGTGTCACATGTTGCAAGAATGACCCAAGTATTTTACATCTGGCCAGGTTGACACATACTACAAAATTGGGTGGTCATGAGCATGAATTTTTTATTTTTATTTTAAATCTCAATAATAAGGTGAAGGTTTGAACTACCTAAATAGCTACTATCGAAACACATACATTGGAATCATAATGCAGGAGATAAATGGGGAGGTCATAAGCATGCAAGTGAGTCAACGTGAATCTCAACGAGGGGAAGCCTCAAGTCCTAGTCATTAAGATATTTTCATCAGTTAATCGCAAGCAATTGTGCTCGATCCTCGCGCACAGAGTGGAGGAGAACATAAGCATGCCCCTCCGATTTTCGTTTAGCAGCAGCTTCACGCACAGATTGCGCATAGCCAGAATGTCCAGGTGGGAACATTGCAGCAATGCCCTTCCACGCTTCTTCGTCCGTGATCCACGCAGAATTTTTCACCATCGCATCGAAATGCGCCGGCGACACTTCCACGGCGAGGACGTGCATTCCATTCTGGAACGAGTTCTTAATCGCGTCGTACCTTTCGAATGCTAACCGGTATCGTCAGTATTTTACCATGGAACAAACGGTGAAGATACATACCTTTCTCGAGGTAAAGTTGTTTCGACTGCTTTCGCTGCTTTCTCGGGTCAGGAAGGACGAGCTGTACATCTGGAGCAGCAGCGGTATCCTTGATAATAGGCATGTTCAGGGCAGTTTCCGTAATGACAGCGGCTCCAGACGTCATCACATCTGTACGCTTTTGGTCTGCGATTTGATGTTGTAACCAGCCAGCCAGCTCTTGTCGAGAAACTGGACTCCAAGTCAGACATAATTCTTCGCTGAAGGAATCGAGAACTCACGATCAACCTCAGTGCCTTTGAGGATACTCTTCACCTTGAAAGCAGGCAAGTTTCTTCCACTTCGTGGACGTGGATAAACCGTAAACCTGTGCCAAAAAAACGATCAGATAGACTGACGAATCGTCGAAATCATTGAGCAACCCACAAGATCCCCTCTCTCGCGCAGATATCCAGGTGGTTCTCGTGTTCCCCATCCGGCAACCCAGATTCATACATTAAATCGGCGCTGATACCGTGCTTCCACAAGTAAGCTACCACCTCCAAGCGATCCTGCAGATACCCTGGGTTGTAGGACACAACATAGACATCGCATCGTCTCGGACTCCAGAATCCAAACGAACGCTCCTCTTTGACGAGGGTCTTGATGGAGGCGCTCTGGAAGGCCGCCAGAGCCGCTGCAATCTTCTCAACGGCGATTTGGATGCCAAGCATACAGACGGGTTCTGGTTTTTGCTTCGTGGGGTGGAATCGAGCGATTAAATTGTCATAACTGGTGAAAGTCCATGTGAGAAGGGCTGCGCAATGCAAAAGCGAACAAGGCTTACCGGCCGCCTGCAGCGAGGATATCGGTGTGTTTATTCCGTTTCACGACTTCGACGATAATACCATCTTTGAAATGCGTGTGGTGACTTCCGAGCATCAAGGGATGGAAGAAGATTTGACGTCCGACTCCAGCTGCGTGTGCGAACTTGATTGTCTCTCGGACTGCCTGGATCGGGGTTTGCATGAGAGCGGCGGTCGATGGAGAAACCTTGTCGAGTCTCGTTACTGTATCGTCTACTTCCTCTTCTATAATTTCGTTTAGTTATCAGGAATTCATGGGGAAAAAATTGCACGTGCCGACTTCAGCGAGGATCTCCAGTTCGTCGGCCGTACTCCTCAACAAGCCCTTCTTGAGAAGCAGAGCTCGTTTCTGAGCTGGTGTAGACTTGGACTGATGGATGATTTCGATAACCCCAGAACGAACGTCAGCGGGCACCCTGTTTAGAGCGATCTCAACAACTGGAATAACCTTCAGCATCTTGCCACAGTGAGAAGAATAAAATAAACTAACTCTTGGAATGCGATATGTGTATATCGTAATTCTGGGACAACGTTGGGAAGCTCTCCAGGACATCGTTCGCGACAGCAATAAGTTCGGCGCCAGCCGCCAGCGGTCCATGTTCCAAGTCCGGACTTATAATATCGAACAGAGCGGCCTTTGTGAATTTGGGATGACCAGCAACCGGGCTGCAAAAAAATAAGAATTATCATGCCCGTTAAATTGAAGTTCTGCAAGGAAATTTTATAGGAACTGTACCTGGGCCGGAAAACATTCATAATATGATACCGCTTGATCCTACGAATGCTTTCTCGAGCAGCCAGCCTCGCAAACGCAACGAGAATATTGTTGGGCAACGCCACAATGTCGCCGTATCTGTCTATGAACGTCGCTTGGTTCTTCGCCTCTTCCGGATCGGTGATGGGCATCAACAACGGGGGTTCCATATCAACAGCGCCGTGCAGGTGGAAGATAGCCGCCAGGCGATCCTGGACCGTCTCGTTGAGCGAGGCGTACTCGGGGAATTCGGCTTCGAGGTCGTATATGAATGCTCGAGAAGGGCGAGGGGGTTGTTTGAAAAGTGTTGCGAGGGCGGTTTGATGGTGGGCGGAATCCGGTTTGGCTTTGGGGATATAAATTAAAATGTAAGAGAGAAGCATAATATGTTCGTGACTCACCCATCATTTGGAGGGCGCCTTTGAAATACTCGTCTTCCAATGGCGCCGGTAATAGAGGGCTCTGGGACAATTCAAGTGCCGAGGGCCTCTTATCGGGATCGTGTTGGAGGAGCCAGATGATAACTGCGATGGGCAAAACGTCAACGGTTGTCCAAGCAGGTAAGAACAATAAATATACGTACTCTCTCGTTGTCTGTTTCGATGTGGATCCCAGCTGGATGGGAAAATAATGCTCGGCTTTCGCAAGTCCTCAAGGACCGCGATTCGTTCGGCGCCCGTGTTGAACTTGAAGTTCATCTCGAAGAATACAATCTAGGGACGAAGTCATTGAGATATTGGTTAACAAAGGATTAAGGAGGGAGGAACGCACTCCAAGACTGTACATGTCTGCTTTTGAATGGTCTCGAGGTCCTCGTCCTCTCCGTCTCGATTGTACCTCAGGAGCGATATACAACCTAGTTCCAACTTCTGCAAATTATGTCAAAGTACTGGGATGAAAAGCATTCCGAAGCTAACGAACCGAGGGTCATATCTGCTTCCAGAGTAATAGATGGAGAAGCCACGTCAGAGGGGTCAACCGCTGCGAGACTCGAGGTAGCCAGCCCAAAGTCTCCGACTAGTAGCATGAAAAGAAAAGTCAGAAATATCAATAAGGGGGATGCATTCGACTACCTTTACAATCGCCCTTCGCGTCGATGAAAATATTGGTAAGTTTGATATCTCTATGCAAGATATTGAGTGTGGACATGTGCACGAGTGCATCAACGGTCTGCTGGAAGAGCCGCCAAGCTTCATCCTCGGAGATGCCTTCGTCGACTCGCTGGAAGTTTATCTAGTCAGTTTGGCGAATTCGCGAAACGATAAAGGAAACCGACCTCTCTTAACGTTTGACGTTCAACGAATTCCTAGAAATAAATAAATGCGTAAATCAACACGAACAGACCAACCTCAAGGTCAGACAGCACGAACCATCTGGATATAAAGCGTCCTCGACACCGCAGGTGACGTCGGAACCGCAAACTTCCCCTTCTTCCCAGACGGGATAACAACCATCGACTGCTGCGACTTGCCATGCGACGACGCAAACAACGACGCAAAATCATCCCCATCCTCTCCACTACTCGTACTATCCGCCTCCTCCTCCCCCGACGAAGTCGACCTCCCAAAGTGAATACTCGGGAATGACGACCGAGATATCGAGAGGTCGTCGAAATCCTCGACATTAAGATGGAACCCGCCGTTGACGGGGAGATGCCGCTCGCTGGCGTTGTCGTGGTCAGGCACGGAGGTCATACCGCCGTTGGTGCCTTCGGTGGTACCTTCATCTGTACTGGAATCCTCGGAGTGCGCGTTTGAGGTTGGCTCGAATGTTTCGACCCATGTAGTGTAGTATCGCACGATGTTGCGATGTGAGAGACGGCTGAGGGCGTTGACTTCGCGAAAAATCTTCGTGTCGCTTTGCATTGTCTTCAAACGGACCTTTTTGACTGAAAAGGGGATGTCAGTCCCAGACGTAGATGTTAGGGGTAGGAACAGATTCGTACCAGCGTAGATCCTTGAATCAATCTTATTTTTAGCCTTGACGACAGAACCGAATGCTCCTTTGCCCTGTGATGCGAATAAACAGCGACGCCAAAATGAGAATGCAACAATAAAACCCACAAGCAATTCCAACTCCTCCCAATCTTCCTTCCATCTACTAGTTTGCTTTGCCCGAGGAGACTGCATATGCAAACGAAAATGATCCGGACCTTCAGGGGACCCGAATTGGAATGGTAATGGAGTTTTGGGATCTAAAAGGACGCCACTTAAGTTGGGTTTTATTACGGGCGAAGACCGGAAGAGAACAGACCGCTTAAGGAAAACTGGATGCTGCCACGAGCGGTTACATTCGGGCTTTGAAGCTGCATGACACCGTTCATGTCTGATAGAAGCGAGTCGCACGAGACCAACGACTTTTTGGGTGGTTCGAGCATGATCATTAGCTGCCTGGCCATGACGGGAGATATCGATGCTATAAGAAAAAGTTTGGATCAAAAACCGCAAGGAAAAGGAAAAGAGAGACAGACGTACAAGCTTGGATGGCCGTTTGAGGGTCCTGAACCCGCGTCGCCACGTCCAACCCCATAAGCATCTGCGCGAGCACGATACCCACATCATGGATATCGCGTTGGCGGGTGTACAACAACGAAGACTCGTTCTGCACATCTCTGGAAACCCATCCACCACCCAGCGATTCCTCAACAGGAACGGGTGTAAGTGGTCCGAACGAGTTGGATCGATGGAGGTCGAGTAGGCGGGTGTGAAAGGTAGCTTTGCAGAGTTTAATGGATTTGGGCTGGTTTGGGTTGTCGTTGGAGGCGAGGCCGACACAGCGGGCTGTGATTCCTCTGTGCACGAGACCGCTGTGGTGGATCGAGTTGAGGGCGGCAAGAATTTGACCGACGTAGTCCTAGAAAGAATGAAGTCGTAAAAACGCGAAAGAGAGACAACAAAGAAATTACACACAGAAGCTCTATCCTCCCTCAACGACTCGCAATCCTGCAACACGTCATGCATCGTCAACGCTGGCGCTTGTTCCATTAACACCATGAGCTGTGGTGGGCCACTTGTATGCGGCAAGTTTAACTTGACCGCGTAGATCGACAGGAGCTTCGAGTGCCGGATGGAGATGAGATTCCGGATTTCCGACTCGACCTGATTCAGCTTTTTCCTGCCTTGCGTGGTGGTATAGTAGTGT
>Ga0307513_10004279_pt1 | contig 19095 bp, 13 predicted proteins | sample 15_EM_MG_FD_202174 | JGI IMG/M metagenome (GOLD analysis project Ga0307513, IMG submission 202174) | Populus trichocarpa ectomycorrhiza microbial communities from riparian zone in the Pacific Northwest, United States - 15_EM | ecosystem: Host-associated > Plants > Roots > Unclassified | place...
AGCTGGTAGTTGTATACTCACTTGTTGTGTTTCCTTCTCAGACTCTTCAATGTACTCGCCCTGGCAGTAGGTCTGGTCCTGTACTATACTCTGTCTCTAGAATCAATCCACTTAATTCCTAACCCTACCTCAACACCGATGGCAGAGTGCATTGACCACTATTCCACGATATTCAATACTAGCGATTATATCCCCAATTTTCAAGCTATACAACCTGATAATACGCCAGATTCTCCTTCCCACTCTCTAAATACACCTTTATCTTCTAAACTACCAAACATTCCTCCATGTCCCACATTTGATGAAACTACTCTACTTGGATCTGGTCTGCTTGATACCGTTACAACCAACAAAATCAAGTTTCAACTCGGTCGAATATCCAGCACCTCCTCTTGTGGTAGTGATGGGATTACCGTTATCATGTTACGCCACTTGCAGGAAACAACCTTTGCCCAACATCTCTGTCAACTCGACCATGCATGTTTACGTAGTGGACAAACACCAGCCCGATGGAATGAAGCCCTTGTTTACCCTTGATGCAAGGATCGAAAAAAGCCATACACTACAACCAACTCGCGTCCAATTAGCATTGTGTGTCTATTCCGCAAACTCTTTGAGTCCCTTATCCTACCAGTTATCTCAGCCTCAGGACATATAACCTACTCCGGTATCCAAGCAGGCTTTCGCTCCGGCTACTCAACACTCACCAATGTTCTCACACTGCATCACCTGATTGAAGCAGATGCAGCACAACATATTGTGTTCCTTGATTTTGCCTCAGCTTTTGACAGAGTTGGCTGGACATACCGGCAACAAGAACTCCGAGAACAGGGAATGAATCCTCTGGTACTGCAACTTGTCTATCAGCTAATGTATCGGGATATATCATACTCACTTATGGTCCATGGTTGTGAGTCTCCAAAACAACCTCGTACTTGTGGCCTTCTCCAAGGATCTCCCCTGTCTCCCATCTTATTCAACCGCTTCATCAATAGTCTATTACAGTCTCTCAATTGGAATAGTCATCCTACCTTTCCCTCCGCCTTATTCTTTGCAGATGATGGAGTCCTCATTGCACCTACAATTCCCAAGGCTCAAAGTCTCTTGAACCAGGCTTCTACCTGGGCGGATATGCATGGAATATCCTTCAATATACCAAAGTGTGGTTATATGGTTACCAATTAACCTATACGTACCTATATACCGCATACGCTCACTCTCAACAACCACCCTATTCCCCCTGTCACTTCCTACAAGTATTTAGGAGTTAGGTTTACGAGTAAAGGAATAGATTTTGTCAACCAGGGAATTCTTCTCTGTCAAAGGGTTGAGGGCTGCCTGGCTGGAATGCGGTGGTTTTCAGATACCTGGGCTCCACGAATATGATTGAACATCTTCAAAAGCATCCTTCTACCAACACTTGAATATTCCCTTCCGTTGCTCTATGCCAATTACCAACGGAATCGCAAGGCTCAAGAATGGATAACACTTACTAATGCCTACAACAATTGTCTGACCTGGATCGCGGGAGGTAATGCAAAACGTCCTCATATTACCGCACATCTATTAGGGCAGCTTCCCTTCGTGGATCGATCACAACATCTGTTTACCAGGTTTTATTTACATCTCATGGCCATGGCATTTTCGAATCTACTCAGGGCTATTCTCGATCGCAGTAACTGGTATCCAAAGTCCAATCACTTTATGCGAATTCACAAGCATGACCCAAAGCTATCACAGTTTCTGAACCCCCTGCCCGCATTCACAAAACCCCTATCCAACCTTGAACACACACCTATTTCTCTTCTCCGTGATACTGTGCTTGAGGAACTCTCAACCACCAAGTTTACTCAAATCCGTAGCACAATTGGTCCTCACTCTTCAAATCTATTACAAGTTAGCATGGTGACCAATACAGTACCTGGTCTGGACAGTCATGTTGTCCTCACTGCCCCTGTGATAAATCAAGCACGGTTCCTGGCATGGCGACGTGGCGTGTGTGGCTGGGGACACAAATGCCTTTGTAGAGAACACTTTGACCGTGGACATTGCAAGTGTATGACATATCCCGATCCTGGCCTTACTCAGGAGCAACAGTTTATATATGAACTTGACAGCTACCTTATCGATCCCAACACCAAGTACACTATTGTCGACTACCTTCTCAACAACAGTCTTTGGAACCAGCCACGAAATATTCTCAACGCATGGAGACTTACCATGTCCAACCAACTAAGGTCCACTACTACTCACCATTAGTACTGGCACTATTGAAAAATACAAAAAATGTTTTTACTTTGATATTGTATAGTGATTATTCCATTTCCGTTCACGATTATGCTTTCATATCTTTTAGCTATTCACACTTTACTCTGTTCTGATTATTATTTGCGTCCTGCATTTCTCATATTTATTTCTTCCCTTTGTTTAATTCTCCTTTATCTCATATATTTTACTCACAGATTCAGTATCTTTTTTGTTATCTCTTATTACTTTACTCTAAGTACTTCTACCAGTTTCACTATTTCTTTCAACCCCGGTTCGTGATTTATTTCTTAACGCGTCCTTGCACACTATTGCTTTCTTACTATTTCTTTTTATAACAGCTCTGATTAGCTTTACTTAGTTCAAAGTACAGCTCTTCTACTCGGCCGTCAGGTAGGGCCTTGTACCCCTGATCGTCGTGTCGACTGTCTACCTTGTGAGCTTGCTGCTACGTTCCTTTCTCTAAGATCAATACACTTAACTTCTAACCCTAACCCTTTATTCTCAATAGTTACTTCTCATGTTCCAACCATGACTTTCAATTTCCTACTTCCAACTTCACTATTAACCTTTCACTTTTTTTAATATTCTTCTTTGTTTTGAATAGTTGTGCCTTGTTCCCTCTGGTAATTTCTAATTTTCCAATAGTAAGATCTTAGATTACTCTTTTTTTTAATTCTTCATCCTTCTTTTGTAAAACTAGTTCTTATATTCCAGTAATATCTTTGCATTTCCAATTGTAACTCAATAGCACACGTTTATTTTTCATGCTTGTCTACCTTTTTTTCACTTGTTCATATCGGTAACTTCGCTCTTTCCATTAGTCACTCCATAGTCCAACCCTATTTTTCATTTCTTACACTTTGTTAACTTTTTCCCTCATAGTTACTCTGCATTTTCTAATATCAACTCTCCAGTCTACTTTTACTTTCTTATCTTTTCTCCTGTGTTTTCTACTCTTACGCATGTAATTTCACATTTTCCTATTACAACTCCTTGTCAATTCTTTCCTCTTTTTCTTCTATCATTTATCTTTCAAACATATCATTATTTTCCCAATAGTATTTCTTATTTTACTTTAACCACCTAATAGCCGGTTCCCCTCCTATTTCACTGTCGCTCATAGTCGGCGAAAGCAAGTGTGACGCGAAAGCAAGTGTGACGCGAAAGCAAGTGTGACACGCTGGCCTTTTTTTTTTTTCCAGAACAAGGAGCCAAGCCCACCACCAACTACAACGAAGGAAGAAAACATCCACGCGGGTAACGACGCTGTACTTGAATACCAGTAGTGTAACTCCCTCACGACCCTCTCCTATTGGCTGGAAATCATACCGGCAGGTTCAATACCTCCCCTTGAGAACTTGGGTTGATCTTCCCGGCATCTACTATCTATCCCTTCGTATCCACTATCTCTCCCTCGGCATCCACTATCTCTCCCCCAGCAAGTTCAACCTGTTTGCCCTTGTGGCTCCAATCTTCTTCCTCCGGTAATCTTAATTCCTTCCACCAATACTTCCATTGGCAATTCTGGCTTTTCGACTCTAACCTGCCTGTATCCTTAGTAGCTTTGAGTCTCCTGAAGTGACTCAAACACTGAACTGGAACACCCTCAGTAGCCCCTCACATCTGGAATCCTTTATTCCTCAAACAGCACCAATCCAACACATTTTACCTACAATTACTTCCTACTCCCCGGCATGACTTCAGCCCCTTCCTAGTTCTCTCAACCATTTGGGTACTGTTTTATTACCTCCTTTTCCTCCGCCCCCTACCTTCAACCTCATTGGTTTCCTGCATCAAAAAGCACAATGTCAGAACAGAACTCAAAGCTTCAAAGCAAGCAGCCTTTGGATTGTCCTATGAAATGGCTAGAGGATGAACCAGATGAGTTGGCTAGCACAGCAGCCAAAATGTTTGATGTCAATCCATCATCAATTCGAATGCGTCAACTACGCAAACGGCATCAGGAGCTCAACACTCGTGGCTCATTTAATCAGCATGGCGGAAACAACCTGATTTTGACTCCAACTCAAGAGCAAGCCGTTTTCCGATTCTGTCAAGACCAAGTAGAAATGGGTTTGGGTGCTACACCATCCATAATTTATGCCGCTATCTGTCATCTTCACCAGCAGGAGAACCGCAATCCACCATCCCGTAGATGGTTCCAGGAATGGATAAAGAACAACCCTCATCTCCATTCGATCAAGACAAAGCCAATTGCCCATGTTCGTATCAGAACTCATACTGAAGAAGATCTCAAGAGCTTCTTCCTCGATTACCAGAATAACCTTGCAAAATATGGCATCCAGCGTGCCAAATATATATTTAATATGGATGAATCCGGTGTGAGAATTGGGTGTCCAACTGGTGAGATTGTGGTTGTTCCAACACATGTCAAGGAACTGTACACCGCTAGTCCTGAAAATCGCAAGTCTTTGACTATTATCGAAACAATTTGTGCCGACGGAAGCCCACCACCTCCACCTGTTGTCATCTGCCCTGGGGAAAAGATTCTGGAGAATTGGATTCAGGATAATCTGACTGGCGCTGAAGTAATTGCAGTCTCACAAACTGGTTATGCAAATGAAGGGATTGCTCTTGCATCGCTTAATGACTTCATCAAATATGCTGGTGCAGGCCCTGATGAACATTGGCGGATTCTCCTTCTTGATGGCCATCTTACTCACTGCAAAGATGACTTTGTTATAAAATGTCATGAGAATCATATTGTTCCCTTCCAGTTTCCGTCTCATTTAACACATGTCCTACAGCCACTTGATGTTGGTGTTTTTTGTCCTTGGAAGCACTACCACAATAAGGCAATTCAACATGCCATTCACTCACTTGATATGGAGTATACAATCTCCTCTTTCTTCCGAGACTTAAGTGCAATTCGTCAGCAAAGGTTTCAGCCTTATACAATTAAAAATTCATTTCACGAGTCTGGAATGTTCCCTGTATCCTATAAGAAAGCCTTAAAGAAAATGTGTTATTACAATAAGGGGAACCTTGCTGGAACACAACCTGGGCCTTCCAACACAGCTGGACCAGCATCAGAAACCTATGATACACTATCAGTTGAGGAAGGCGGTGAATTAGATCACCCCACACTTCCTAGCAGCTATTTTGAGTGCCAGAAAGGGATGGGCGAGTGGATTGAACATGCAGAAACCTTCAGTCCAACCTCCAGGGCCAGGTTTCAACAATGGGTAAAGGGAACTCAGATATAGCTTGCTCAGGCGGAACTCCAGTAACAATCTTACCACGATGTTCAAGCTCGAATTCTAGAGGAGGCAATACGCAAAAGCAAATCCAGTCGTGTTATTCAAAAAGGTGGTGTGATAACTGTTGAAGCCGCAAGACTCAGACAGCAGGAAAAGGCTGAGAAAGAAAAAGCCGCTGCTCTTAAGAATCAAAAGAGTATTCAAATTCCTGTGAACAAAGCAAAAGCTACTCTAAACCGCCGTGGGATTAATGCTCCGAAGGCTGCGAAGGAGAGAAAGAAACAAGTTATAGCAATTCAGGCAAAGGGTGAAATCGTCCTACCAGAGATGCAAATTGCGATTCCCGATCCAGAGAGAAATCCCAGTGCAGAAGATCTTGAATCATTACAACCCCCCCGCGATCTATTACAAGCTCTATCAATGCTAAACCCTACAGCTACCTCTACTGCATGTGCAATAGATCCCCAATTGTTTGTTCTGGATAGTGAAGCATCTGATGTTGAGATTTATACTGCAAGAAGGGAAGCTGAGGCGAGACATACTATGGAACAAGATCGAAGAGGAAACAGTTTTACAGTGGATAATGGAGAGACTTTCCCTGAAGAATCTGATTCTGATTCTTCAAGCATATCAGCAGACTCTATTATGAGAAATGCTGACTTTGTAACTTTAAATTGAGACTATGTACCTAGATAGAAATATAGATTCCAGACTTATTTGTGGCATCCTCTTCTGATGTTCACAGTATGGGCGAGTTTATCAGCTTCAAGTTACTACTTGTATGTGTATTATGTAAGCATCTCATTGGGAAAAAAAAAAAAGGCCAGCGCGTCACAGTTGCTTTCGCGTCACACTTGCTTTCGCCGACTATAAGCGACAGCGAAATAGAAGGGGAACCGGCTATTACTGGTCAACCTTCATTTTTCTAATTTTCTAATTTTCTTCTTGTATCATGCTCAAATATACTCCTCTACTGTTTTCTTCTCATACAAATTAAAGTTTTTCACCATAAAAAGTATCAGAAATACACACAACACAAGCCACAGCTCTTAGTGGGTGGCACTATCTTCAACCCACAACAACTTTGTTAGTTTTTAATTAATTAAAATGAGGTTTCTTTTATTCTTCTTCTAGCTTCACTCTCATCTTAATTATATAATTTTTATTATTAGAATCTAATATGAGATTTGTTCATTTTTTATTTGTTGTGGTAAACCTATGACACCTTGGGTTACCATGATAGAATCCTAAACCTGATTTTCACCATAGATGGCCATGGCCATGGCACCTTCGAATCCACTCAGGGCTATTCTCGATCGCAGTAACTGGTATCCCAAGTCCAATCACTTTATGCGAATTCACAAGCACGACCCGCTGCTTTCACAGTTTCTGAACCCCCCGCCAGCATTCACCAAGCACATATCCAACCTTCAACACACACCTATTACTCTTCTCCGTAATACTGTGCTTGAGGAACTCTCAACTACCAAGTTTACTCACATCCGTAGCACAATTGGTCCTCACCCTTCAAAGCTATTACAAGTTAGCATCGTGGTTAATAGAGTACCTTGTCTGGACTGTGATGTTATCCTCACTGCCCCAGTGACGGATCAAGCACCGTTCCTGGCATGGCGATGTGGTGTGTTTGGCTGGGGACGCAAATGCCTTTGTGGAGAACACTTTGACCGTGGACATTGCAAGTGTATGCCATATCCCGATCCTGGCCTTACTCAGGAGCAACAGTTTATATATGAACTTGACCGCTACCTTATTGATCCCAACACTAAGTACACTATTGTGGACTACCTTCTCAACAACAGTCTTTGGAACCAGGCACGAAATATTCTCAACGCATGGACTCCAACCAACTAAGGTCCAATACTACTCACCATTAGTACTGGCACTATTGAAAAGTACAAAAAATGTTTTTACTTTGATATTGTATAGTGATTATTCCATTTCCGTTCACGATTATGCTTTCATATCTTTTAGCTATTCACACTTTACTCTGTTATGATTATTATTTACCTCCTTCATTTCTCATATTTATTTCTTCCCTTTATTTGATTCTCATTTATCTCATATATTTTACTCACAGATTCAGTATCTTTTTTGTTATCTCTTATTACTTTACTCTAAGTACTTCTACTAGTTTCACTATTTCTTTCAACCACGGTTCCTGATTTATTTGTTACCGCGTCCTTGCACACTATTGCTTTAATGCTATTTCTTTTGATGAAAGGTCTTATTATCTTCTCTTAGTTAAAACTACTGCTTTTCTACTCGGCTGTCAGGTAGGCCCTTGTACTTCTGATGGCGCATGGCTCTGAGTAGGCCTTGTTTGCTCAGCCTCGTGTCGCTTATCATAGGTCTTCTGCTGACTCTCGATTCGTTTCCTAGTACCAATACTTAGATATGAGTACCAGCTTCTGTGCCTGGTATGGGCTTTATACCTACCCGCTCCCGATGTTTTGCTGTTGTTTCCTTCATCTCAGATGGCTCTGCCTGTTGTGCAGCTGTCTTCTTACTTGCTGTGTTATGCTACAGACTTGGTTGTGTGCGTGTCGACTGTGTACCTAGTGAGCTTGCTGCTACGTTCCTGTCCCTAAGATCAATATACTTAACTCCTAACCCTAACCCAGGCGAACCGAGTACAAGAGGAACTGTCTCTGTCCAGCATGTAATTAATTCGCGGTGAAACATGGTGACAGGCGTGGAGGGGGAAATACTAGGCGTAGCAAAGGATCTGAGGCTTCAGTACACCCTTTATGTTAACCCACTCCCGAACACGGTTGCTTTGACATCTTAGGTACATAGTGTTTGGAGTCGCGCGCAAGATCAAATTGCGGATGCTGGAAATATTGAACCGTCGTCGAAGAGTATAGACATTATATGCCAGAGGTCACAACCATCAAGTGTGCTGCACTAACTACACAAGATACGTCAAAAACATTCTGCCGTGCGGGCGCAGTTCGTCCATTATATAAACAATCATATACGGGAATCATACAGACTACCAGGCGACCCCACTGCCATCCCTCGTACAGTCGAATACCTTCTCGAGGATGACAGGTTCAGGTGCCCCTCAAATGGGTATGAGGTGTGTATCCACCCATCGATCGTCGCCCAACCAGGACTTCCAATCACGACTGACTATGACCTGGATGCAGCCTATATCATTCTGGTTCCTCGCGCCTCAGATTGCCAACGCCATCTATGGTAAGTATTTCAATAGCAAGAGAAAGCTTGGGATACGAGAGCCCAAATTCATCAATTGTGTCAATGGTACGATGGTGTGTCTCACTTGTGCAATCCTGTGCCATCAACTACGCGCATATCGACTTGGGGTGTATCAGGATCCTGCGGACTTCAAGCCTGACGCAGTTGGAGGTAGGAGACCCTCAATGTCCACCCATCCTTGGTTTTTGTTCTGATGACTAACCAATCTTGCAAGACCTTTTCTTACGGCAGAAGAACACCTGGCGGGCAGTACCAGAGCCAACGCAGCATCTCATACTGAGGAATCTGCGTGAGACGATCACAGACAGGATCCTGCAAAATCATCGTATGATGCAGGAAAGTTGTGAAGGCTTTGCTCACAATCATAACGCAGTTCATACCGAACTGGAGCGTCAGCTATCCAGGCGTCACCTATCTAGCCCGAATCCAAGACGAGCTGCTGTGCGGGAACAGACACCATTCAACAATCACGCCGGGGGTTTAGACCACTACCGGCAGAGTCAAGATGGATCCCAGGGCACCAAACTGTCTTTTGACTCCAACTAGGTGTCGTTCGTCCAGGCGCTTCAGATGCTAGATTCAGATCCGGTGAGCCTAGGTACCTCACAGGAGCTGACGCTGGGAGTAGCGCAGGAGAGGCCAGCGACCCCGGGTGTCGCCAGTCCGCTATCGTTGAGCCTGGACGACTTGCAGGAAAGTGACCCAGGTGTGAGAGAAAATGGTTTTTTGTAGACTTGGCGATGTGTGAACTGTTGAGTTTATGGAATTTGATTTGCAGGAAATGTAAACTATTAGATTTCGGTTGGCCGATCTGTGGAGCCGTAAGGACAATTTGGGGTGTATTTCTGGGCGAGATCTGAGCGAGAGCTCAGAAACGTACAATCGCCGTGGCCAGGGTGTCCTGGACGCCCTGGTCATGGCAGTAGACTAGTAATAATAGAATATCAAGATGCGGATGAGGTTCAAAGTCACAATACAAGGGGCACCAGCGCCTGGAAGCTTTTGTGAATCGCACTCTGTAATGCGAATGAATAGTGGAGCGATTGAGACGGCGTCTGGAATATGTGTGCTATCATGACGCCGTTGAGAGTATGCATGTGAGCTATCACGACTTCGTCAAGACGGCGTCTGGAATATGTGTGCTATCACAAAGCCGTCGGGGGTATGCATGTGACCTATCACGATGTCGTCAGGACGGCGTCTGGACTATATGTGCTATCACGACGCCGTCGAGAGCATGCAAGTGAGCCATCATGATGCCGTCACGATGAACATTTGACCTATTTGGAAGGCATTGGGAGCCTATAATCAGACATCGCAATTGATGCAGAGGGGGTTCAAATATCGCTGTGTAGCATTCAGAAGACTAAGCATCCGGATAGTCTTCTGGATGCAACGGTGGAGTTGGATTCCGCCATGACGAGGGAGGCACAGCAAGGAGGTCCTCGGTATGCGGGAGAGCTTAGGGTCTGAGGGCATCTGGACGCATGCGCTTGGTGGTGGACGTCGTCGGGACGTTGAGGACGCAGGGATAGATGGGGAATAGCGTCCAGAGTAACGGTTAACGTTCTGAGCGTCCTGAGCGTCTGATGCATGAGATGCTCAGGACGCATATAATAATTTTTGCTGATGCATTTTGTCTATTTGTTTCTACAAAAGTTCTCTCTTTATTTATGAACCTGTCCTTGCACTGTATTGCATTCACACTGTTGATTTTTGTACATGTTTCTATCATCTTCTCTTCCTTAAAAGTACTTCCTTTCTCCCATTCCTCGGCCATCAGTGTGGGGCCTTGTACTCCTGATCGCGCATGCCTCTGAGTAGGCCTTGTTTGCTCAGCCTCATTTTGGATCCAGCAGGTCTCTTGCTGACTCTCGATTCGTGCTCCAGTACTAACACTCAGGTATTAGTTCTCCCTCACATGCCTGGTATAGGCCTTATATATGCCCGCTTCTGATCTTCTGTTGTTGTTTCCTTCATCTCAGTTGCTTCTACTTATGTAGTTGTCTCCTCACCAGTTGTGTTATACTTCAGACTTGGTTGTGTTCGTGTCGACTGTCTACCTAGTGAGCTTGCTGCTACGTTCCAGTCTCTAAGATCAATAAACTTAACTCCTAACCCTAAGACTTCTGGGCACTTACTATGTTCTATTCACTAAGGGCTAATGCTTCTGCACACCAGCCTTTTCTTATTTTTTATTTTTCTACTATGTTTTGACCTGCTGTTCTTGTCTTGGTATTAGTGTGTGCAATTGTTTGATATTGTCTTCTTATACTATATGTGTGTTAAGTTTCTTCTCTTGGCATTGTCACTTTGCAGATCTTAAAAGTTTGTCTTATACTCTGCATGATTTTCCTCCTCTTCTCATTTACTGTTCATCGCATTTCCAACAAGTTCCATTTTCTTTCTTCTTATTTATCAATTGTTCTCTTACTGTTTGTTGTTCTGTTTCGGCCTATGGGTAGGGCCTTGTACTTCCACTCGCGAGGGGGGCTCCATATCCGCATGCCAGTATGGTCCCTTTCGGCTTGTAGGCAGGCTGCCGGGCTTGCTTTGTAACTTGTCTCCACTGAACTGCTCCTCGGGTACCACTATACCACTAGTGGTACCCACTACTGCCCCTGATGCAGGCCTTGTTTGCATCCTTTGGAGCTGCTCGGGTGTTTTGTTTGCCTTCATCTCTGATGTCTCTGCCTTTAGAGCAGCTGTCTTCTTACTTATTGTATTGCATGCTCAGACTCTTCAATGTACCCACCCTGGTACTAGGTTTGGACCTGTACTTTACTCTGTCTCTAGATCAATTCCCTTAATTCCTAACCCTAACTCTGTCACCTGTGTACCAAGTGACCTTGCTGCTACGTTCCTGTCTCTAAGACCAATAGACTTCACTTCTAACCCTAACTCTCAATATCCTTAACTTGCCCCATAGTTCTAATTGCAATTGCCCACAGCGGTACTGTTTCATTTCCTGATTGTGATATCCTTTCCCTGTTTCGTTCATTTTATTCTTTGCTTTGCTTTAGGCTTAGTATCGCTTATGGAAGAATACTATCTGCTTGGCCCAAAGTCATTGTTTCAGTACCTGTTGTCGTCCAACACATTTCACATAACATATATTAACAGATTTAACAGGCACCTAGGTCTCGATATGCAAACCCTCTAGTGCAACTTGAACACAGATCTTCCGCGGAGATTATCTGGCCTGTCGGGGTCCCAGCTGCGTGGTATTTTCACCAATCTCCCATGCCTGTACTCAGCGGGATATGAGAATTGTTTTTTGTCATGATTACTTGATTGCTAGGGTTAACTTCTTCTCGTCCGAGTTGTATGTTACCACTTCTTCTTTTCGCCAGCAAGCGGCATGCGGGACCGGTATTCAACCAAAATTACACCTGTTTTCGGGGTTGACCTCTTCCCGCCTGAGTTGAATTTTCACCACCACCTCCTATCCCTGCTCAGCAACCAATAAAAGTGCGGTAGACCCCTAACGGTGGGCTGCTTTGAGATAATATTCCATCTCTATCAAACTGTTACAATCTCAACAATTCCAAGCACAATCCTCCCTGCGGTCCACTCCATAGGAAATTCATACCAAATCCTCAGAAATATCCCGGACTTTGTCCACAAGCAATCCCCTGATACGTGGCAGTCATATTCCCTAAATATCTGCCAGGCAAGTAACCTTGCACATAGTGAGAGTTCCTTTTTCGCATAGTTTTCTCCTCCACTCCACCCATCCGCCGTCTGTAGTGATCTAGCAATTCCGAGAAATCATTAATCGCTTTGAGAACTAGTGAGTTAATTGAATGCACCACAATTGCCTCTGGACATTTCAAATCTGAACCATTGTGAGAATTGAATGGGACACTTTAGATATAGTTGTAAGAGATCAGTCTCTAATCACTAAAGAAAAATGTCCCCTCAAGTTTACAGCACTATTTTTTACGTTATCACAATTCCATTGTTAGGGTTGGAAATACTAACCAATTTAGAATGCCAATTTCTAGCAATGATACTCAAGCGTTAATTCATCAAGGTCACGGAGCCGGACCACCGGGAGGACTTAGGGCCCATTTACCTCGGTGTTCCTAAGCGCCTCGTCCGCCCTGTAGGAACCGCCAGGACTACAGTCCCGGGCGCCCCGGGAGTGTGCCTCAAGCTGTAGGGCAAGATCGTCCGTCCTTTGGGAAAGACTACCATCTAAGAGGGTGACTGTAGGACCCTACATTCCTCGACGGATCGATAACTCCCGAATTGTACCTGTAGTCCTCACCCGCATCTGCAATCCTCACCGATTACCTGTAGGGCCCGTCAATCACCCACAGGGCCCTCCGGTCATCCGGAGTTACCTGGAAAATTGCTCCCCCTAAGACACCTGCAGTCCCTGCCAGTCCCTTCCGGGCTGTCGTTCGGACCGACACCAAGATACCTGTCCGTCCCGACCGGACCCGAAGACGGACTGACTTGATGCTTGGGAACACTGATTTACCTATAGACAGCCGTCTAGCATGGTGCAAAACGGTCAAAACGGGTATGATATCATACCAAGGCCGTTGCATCATCTAATGCCTCCATTGAATAGGGGTAGAAGGTAAATATATGGGAAATTATTCCTTGGATCGGGCGTTCAATGAAGCATTTGTTCGCAATAACACATCATACCACTCCGTTCTCTTCACCTAAGCGAATCCAGTATAACTTGGAATTGCTGAACTGAAATGAAAGTTCTAAAAAACCTTAATCTAACCATAAATGGCGCTTGGGACCTTTGAAAGTTATTATTCCCACACATAGCCCTCTGTCCTGGTAAAATTCAAGAATTGCATGATGCAACGGCCTTGGTAAACATTAGGGGAGCTTTGCACCACACTTCGAGACGGCGCCAACTGTTATGGGGGGTTAGACGGTTGGAGGGGTGCGGGCAAGTAGGTTATGTTCATCTAAAGTAGCGCGCCGTCCAGAGTCTGGTGGGATTTGCAAACACACCTCCCAGGCAGCGTCACGTTTTGACAGTCAACTACAAGAATTTGGGAGGGCAGAAAAATAGGTTCACACTTTTGCACCGTCTATAGGATAATGATGCCGGTCGTAACTCCACCGTCTAGTTTTACCACCCAAATTTTGGAAATAGACGGTTAGGTCAACAGGCCCTTAGACTGCAATAGAAATGCGAAATGAGAACAATTTCTTAACATACATTAAGCACCAACTGCTATTTAATGAATAGACAAGTGGAGAGAGAAACTGCAGCTAAAGACACCTTGAAAGAAACGCTGCCCGGAAAAAGCGATAGAGTGAGAGAATATATATATTCAACCGTCTTAACCAAAGCTAGAAGACCTTCTCCCCCCTGCTCCAGCAACCTCAACTCTTGAGAAGCATATGACGGTTCATCCAGCTCAAGTAACTTTCTATATCCGTAGGCTTTAACATTGCACTATCCGTACCCCCGAGTTATTTGTCGTCAGCGTTCGTCGGCCTCGAGGTAGCTGTTGCCCCAAGCTTTTCTTCAAGGTCGGTTTTTGGCAATTGGTCCCTCAATCCCGTTGGGTCTGCGAATGGGATGAGTGACGCCGGGTATCTCCAGTCCCTGGAGTTTATCCTCTGGTCCAATCCACGATATAGTTGCGTAGCCAGCAAAGCGACCCTATTTTCTTTCTCCCCAGGGATTATGGGGTCTTGTTCGAACTCTGAATTCCGGAGCACGTAAGCCAAGGCTATCTTGACAATAAAAAGAAACACGAGAATGGCCGGGATAGCAATAAGGATCCGGACAGACAAGGTGTCAATATCTCCACTTTGAAGGAAGAATTGTGCCACACCAGCTTCCACCGAGCCTTGTGACCCTTCCATAACGCCCATCAGTTTGCCCCTGTCGTATGTGGTTGTGTCGCGCAGGACATTCTTGCTGCTAACCCAACTAGCCAACACCAAACGCTCGAGGTCTTGGAAGATACTGGATGAGCCCGCGTGCAGGGTGAAGGAAGGACCTTGAGTATAGGAGGCCGATTTTAGGGCAGCCGACCCTGCGACCCAACCGACACTAACCATACGTGGGACGCCAAACTCGGCCGGGAAAACACTGTCGACCCAGAGCTTGTGCAGTTTTAAACCAGGCAACGTATTTAACTTGATGCCATCCACACTTTTGCCATTAAGATGCCACGTCTTAGCTTCCCAGCAACTGAGAGCTGGCCGCCCGCCGCGGACCTGATATGCAAAGGATACGTTGCCCCCAGTCTTTTCAGTAATATACCATGGGTCGTCCCCAGAGGTGTAGCTATATAGGCCGGCGGTGTTAACAATCATCGCGTATGAAACATTGGAGGATCTCCCAGAGTCCGGGTTGGTCTGAAAATACACCGCTGGAGACACCCGTGGCTGGCGTTTGACCTCAAATGTGATGTTTCCACCGAAGAGCCTGTAGGTATCTCCTTCGTCGGTAGAGCTCAGGAGCCACGTATCATCTAGCCGGCATGAACCTTTGACCTCGAGATTCAATTTGGGATCACTCAGCAGCCCCATATCCATCCCGGTAACATTATAGGTGTAGTGTAATCCCCCCAAACCCCCAGCCCTTTGGACATCTAAATTTACTCGTTTTCGGATTGCAAGACCGCGACCTTCGGTAGCTCCGAGTGCCCGAAGTGCTGGAGGGACTTTCAATGCAGCAATCATAGACGCTCCCGCGCCGTTGTCGTCACTTCGTGAGTAGAATGCCACGTCGGGGTAGAAGATGGCACTCTTAGCTACAGGAGCGACATTTCCCATCGAGAGTTGTACCGGCACTAAAATACCCGCGGCGGCATTTCCAACGGTCATAGCCAAGGCAATAAATGCAAACAGGAGGCCCCACAACAGGTTGCTTACCCCGCACTTTGGGTTCGAACCGAAGTAGCCCTTGGGAACCCTGTTCTGCTTCTCGTGGATAAGCGGCGCGCTCTCGTTGGTGAGGCCTATGTCGTTCAAGTCGGTCTTCGGAGCCTGGCCGGTAACTGCTGGATGGGACAGGATGCCTTTGTCTTCCGGATCTGAGGAGGTCCCTTTATGTTTGCCCCACATGTACATTATCACTCTTATGCAGTAAGATATCATTAACTTCATCGCGTTCATCGATTCCCCGGAGTTCCAAAGTGCGACTAGGGCACTCCGACGGTTTGGGTCACCCCGCGTGGGCCAGAATGCCATTATAATGGCTAGGATCAAGTTCCATCCAATACTGAAAATCAGGATCATCAGGATGGTATACCCCGAGGAGATTAAAACGGAGGCACTTTTGGTAACGGCGACGGCCGGTATCCCGCCTGAATCTGTTGGCATCAGGAAAAAGGCTTTGGCGCCTGTAACGTAGGAATACTTCGGGGCGTTGGTTTGAAGTTCCATGATGAGGGGACGCGGTACTGCCGCACGGAGATCCTTGCTATTCTAATTAGCTTAACAAGTGCTTCTTTTCAGGGGGTAGCCCGACACATACCGGGTTGTGCGCAGTATCGCCGACCAAATCCGCGGGGAGTTCAATCTTCAAGCACGAATGGATATTGTGCTTCAGTCCAGAAGATTTCCGGGGCTGATCCAGCTCTAGAAGAGGGACGGAAGGGGAGTATGGTCTGATATTCCCAGTGAGGATGGCCTGAGAAATAACCTATGGGAAAAAAACATTAGCACATATCTAGGATTCACACCAGCAAGTTTAAGATCTTCCGCATGATCAGCGGTTTAAATAAGGGCGCCCAACCTCTTGCATAACCTTTTCTTTCATGAAGGCAACCCGGAACGTGAAGCTATTGGAATAATTTTGTTGGTATCAACGTACGAGTACCATGGATCCCAATTGGTCAAACCCCGCACTGATCCCACGTGGCTCAAAGTGAGCATCCTATTCATGCCAGAGGTGGGGAGGGGCGCTTTCTTTCGGGTGGGACGAGGGGGCAAGGCAATACAAGTGCCGGCTAGAGTGCTCAAAAGTTAATCTGGATTCAGCCGCGAAATAATCAGTCTTGTGCGAAAACATCCATTCCCGGTACTAGTACAACATAGGCCCAATGGAGACTGGGGCGTACGCTTGCTTTTTCTCAGTGCAGATTTTGAACATTGATGTAGACGAAGAAAACCTAGGGCCGCTAGGTAATACCTGAACTTACTCTGCGCACGGCATGTATCCAAGTGCTACAAGGATCTCCTCAGCTTTTCCCGGTCTAGCTTGCCCCCTTGAAAATAGTGTAAAATAGGCGCGGTGAAGGGAGCGAAAGACCTCTAACGCAGTGAATTCTAAGTTTCGGATTTCATATCTCTTGTGCAGTGGCAGAGTCTTTGTTTGTACCGGAAAGCGAGCACAATAGCGATGATGCCCATACCAATAATCCCTGTCCTGTAAAAGTACTTTTAGCCTTGTTGCCTCGCTGTGTTCTAGCTTGGTGGGTCACTGAACTCGAGCGGGGGCCTGTTGTCGCGTGTACTCGAGTAAAGGCACTAATTTACACCCTCCACTCCAAGGACCAGTTCGGGTGCCCAGAGATTTGGAATCTATGATGATAACATCTGAGAGCGGAAGGAGTGCGGGGTTTAGCCAGGGTGGCAGGCTCAGCTCATCCTAAGTGCCAAGACCTTCTGATTAAACCACGCGCAGCCCGTGAAACCAATATCACTCACATGGCTACTTCTAGCTCCGTGTTTCTACGGGTGCGATAAATCCTAGCCCACCACACAAGCCTCGCACCCGCCATCCCACTTGCCACCTACCAAAACCCCAAGCACCGCCGGAATAACCCCAGCCATTGCACATCCGTAACCCACTACCAGCCTCGGTGGCCGACGTTACGAAGCTACGAACTACCGAAAAAATTGCGGAAACTCATTAAGTCCGGACCAGGATATCTTAATTCCTGTTCAGTGAGATATCGTATAGCTTGAGTTTTTAGCGTAAAGAACAAGCTGTCATTAGCAAGCGCTTGCTAGTATACACTAGCCAATGAGAAACACCCACTGAGGATGAATTCGACTCCCTCACTGACCCGGATTTAACATATCCTGGTCCGGGCTTAGCGAGTTTCTGCAATTTTTTCGGTACCCTCTTGTGGGGGCCACGAACTCCCCCAGCAGTGATAATATCGCGGGTTTCAAGTTCAGGTATACCAAGCTTTCCTACCCAGTATGGCAGAAGCTCTCCAACTACTCGAGTATAAAAGAATTCCCGGTACCGGAGTTGAAAGACTCCCTCTTGCTTTTCCTTGACCCGGCCACGTCACGACTAAGAAAGAACTTCGTTATTGCCATATAAACTGTTGGCAAACCATCCCGCGAGGCTCTTTGCTGACGATTTGGCGAGGCATGATGGAGGTGGCACGATCTAGTGCGGGTGTGTTGACGAGATGTCGAGGTGGACCTGCTTGCCTATTAGAGGTCGCTAGCTAATAGCTACTGAAGTATGATAGTAAAAACTCTCCTACCCGTAAAAATTGGGAAGACACAGAATACGCTAGCGAGGGTAAAAAAGGTGTGGCAAATCGTGATACCTTTTAGAGGAAATTAAACTGTCAAAAGAGACGAAATTCTGGGGCTTGGTTGACTATCATGAAAAATATTATTACCCCTTGAAGCAATTTTTCTTCCAGCGGCCCTTTCTTACCCTTTCTAGCATATTCTGTGTTTTCCCAATTTTTACGGTAGTATATGCGGAACGCTAATCGTCCGTTCATGCCCACTCGTCCACACTTCAGTGCTCCTCCATACTATCGCGCTTCCTGTTACCTGTTCTCCTCGATACCGCTAATGCAACGTTCAACTATCGAGATTATCGTGCCACGAAGGCGCACTACCGGGGCGTTGGCATCCACCAGTCGTAACACCACTTTCATAGGGATCCTATCATCTCCAGATATCCCCATAAGATTTCTTAAATGATTTCTAGGCCGGTATGTTTCATGCTACCGAATCGATCACGCGACAAATGGGAACAATGAGGGATATGAGAGACTTTTTTTTTCCAACCCTACCTTACCCGTTCTCCATATTGCCGCCTATAGCTGGATGGCTAGCGGGAATCTGCTAAGTATATTGTCACATCATCCGTTAAGCCTCTCATTCATGATAGTCAGTCTCGTATCCTGATATGGTCTTTGGATAGCTCACAATGGCCTCGAGAATCTTTATGCTATCGAGCACTGCTTTTCCTCCATCTAAAAATTGTTGAAAATGAGCACGAAGGTTTCATATCTGCGACACCTACTACAACACTGGATGCAGTGTTCCCAACCGTCCCGTCCGGACTGCAGGGCCCTGGCGTCCAATAGTCCCGTCCGTCCCGGGCGGGGTTGGTATGGACGGCCGGGCAAGGCGTCCGTCCTCACCATTTCCAGAAAGACTGCAG